>Ga0214917_10005481_pt1 | contig 13545 bp, 16 predicted proteins | sample LL_1208_BB_MetaG_FD_177983 | JGI IMG/M metagenome (GOLD analysis project Ga0214917, IMG submission 177983) | Freshwater microbial communities from Lake Lanier, Atlanta, Georgia, United States - LL_1208_BB | ecosystem: Environmental > Aquatic > Freshwater > Lake | place: USA: Georgia | collected... | reverse complement strand
TTTCCTACGCCGGGTAGAACTTTTAATGATGCTCATCCTGATTTTCAAAATAATACTGCCGCTATTTTGGGGTATTACTCTAATTTTTTTGATACATGGAGTGACTATATTGTCGTAGATCGGCAAGGGATATCTTTATTTCGGTCTAATGGATCAGGCTTTACAGCGACTGAGGTTGATGACCATTTTTCGTATTTAAAACGACTTGCATTTGAAGGCAGTTTTGTCGCATCGGGCTCTACCCTAATCATTCGTGTCCCGTTGTCTACATTAACCATTTTTTCTGCAACACAGGTGTATTATTCTATTTTTACATGCACTGCTACAGATTCTACTGAAGCAGGGACATTAAGAGATATTTTACAAGATGCCCAACTCGATGAATTAGTGATTGATGTCAAAAAAAATGCTCAAATCGGTCCTTTTATTGACTCTCAAGATGCCACAGACCCATCGATAGATTTGATTGAGTGGTCAGTGGATATTTTATAGATGCATTTCTCCCTCCTTCTTGCATTTATTTCTGGAATTTTTACTTTTTTGGCTTGCTCACCTTATGGTCATTGGGCCATGATGTATGTCGCATTAGTCCCTCTTTTTTTTGCGCTTACCTTTCCATTACAGTCTCTTCGGCATGCGTTTTGGACTATGATGGTATTTGGTCTTGCCTTTATGGGAGGTATGTATGGCTGGATGTTTTCGTTAGGCGCATGGGCTCCATTATGGAGTGTGTGTGCAGGATGGTCTGTGATTGTGGCTTTTCAAGCTATTTTTTATGCAGGCATCGGTGTTGCCACTTATTTTTCATGTGTGCGATGGCAGGTCGTTGCCTTTTTCTGCTTTTTTATTGGCAGTGAGTGGATACGAGAGTCTTTAGGACCGATTGGGAGTTCTTTGGGACAATTGGGATATTCACAGACTGCATTTTTACCGATGATACAATTTGCGAGTATCGCTGGAGTTATTGGGGTTAGTGCACTGTTACTTTTAGCCAATTATTTAATTTATCGACTGATTTGCTATTGTAGATATCGTACTCATTTTCCTGTTTTTTTGGGGATTATTGGGTGCATTTTAATTGTAGGATGTGGGATTTGGGGGTATTTGAGGCTAAATACTCCGATTAGCCCCGCACCCACTTTAACTATCGGGATTGTTCAAGGTAATCACCTTCAGGCATTAAAGTTTAGCCGCACTCGCCGACATCAGATTTGGAATGATTATTTTGGGTTAATTGCACCATTGCCGTCTACAGATATGATGGTATTACCTGAAACGGTTAGTCCTGGACTTAACCTAAACTCTCCTCACACAATTGGCATCCTTAGATCTCTCGCTGAGAATAAATCAGCAACCATTGTCTTTGGTACTCCGATTAAGTCTGATGGCCTTTATTATAACGCAGTGGCATCCGTTGACTCTCATGGGGTAAATCCTACTGCTTATCATAAAACACAGCTGATGCCTTTTGGCGAATACTGGCCATTTAGAGGCCTTATTAGCGCTGTAGGTTTATCTCATATATTAAGTGACACTGACTATAGCCGTGCGTCATCTTTTGCCTCTTGGACGGTCAATGGCATTGTGACTGGGCCGTTAATATGCTTAGAAAGCATTTATTCCACTTTTGCCCGTCAACATGCAGAGCATGGGGCTAGGCTTTTAATTAGTGTTGCCAATAATGGGTGGTTTATTGGATCTCGGATTTCAGAGACTCATCTGGCAATGACACAATGCCGGGCTATTGAAAGTGGATTACCTTTAATCCATGTCTCTAATCAAGGCCCATCTGCAGTTTTTTCAAATCGTGGGGAGATTATTCAATACCTCCCCTCCCACCATTCTGGGGCAATTATTGCCTCACTTCCACTCCACTCTCAGGCTACTTTGTTTGTTTCCCTTGGGCATTATTTAGGTGGATTAGGATTATGCGTTGGTGTACTACTGATTATTCAACGGCGTTTTGGCCTTTAAAATTTAAAGTCGTCGTCACTTCCAAAACTCATGTCTTCTTTTGTAGTGGTATTATTTTGTTCTTGGACTTCTTCTTCTGCTAATTTTTTAAGTAAATTTGTAAATACTTTGCTGGCTAATGGGATTTTATCCAGTTTACTTTCTTCAGCTTGTGTCATGATGCTTTCGGGTAAATATTCTGATAATCGCTGTTTTTCTTCTTCATTTAATTGGGTCATAAAGAAAGTGATGAGTTGTGGCTTTTCTTTTTGTAATCGATTGCAGATCCTGCTTGCATCTTCTGGATTAAACCGAAGTGTTGATTTTACCTCTGGTATCTCTGCAACTGGTGTAGACTCTGTTGCAAATGGATTATCGTTTAGCGACCCTACACTAGATTGGCCAAAGGGATTATCAGGGGATACCAAGCCATTAGAATCTGTAAATACTGGGCTAGGAGATGGTGTGATACTAGGTGGCGGGCCACTTGGTTTAATACTTTGCATATTAAAAGACTGGCTCGACTTGGTTGTGTCAATTTTATTCAGTAATTCATGCAAAATCATATTCCGAGTTTGACTGTCTGTTTCTGCTGTTTCACCTAAGATAGCTGTGATTTTTCGACGACTTTTTTCAGATAATCGCTCTAGAATTTTAGAGGAATTCTCTCCTAACATCGAGAGTACAACTTGCGCTTTTTCTAATCCACTTAGCACTATAAGTCCTCCTCTACTTCGTCAGATGACGAAATCCAGCTTTCAAGAATTTCTGAAATCCATTCTGGATTAGTTTCTGCAATATCATTAATGCGTGTGATATTTTGACTACTATTATCTAAATCAAAATTATCCTGATCGTCGTCATCTCTGCGACCAAATCGTAGCCCTTCTTTTGCTAGGCTTCGGCGTCTTAGTGCCCATCGAATCATTAGTGCTGAAACGAGTGCTGCCGCCGCATATCCTGCCCATTTAATATATCGCTTAAATGATACTGGCTTTTTTTGTAATTTTTCGAGACGTTGAATTTCTTCTGGGCTGAATGATAAAAAGTCGGCTTTGGTTAAGGTGATATTATCTCTGCCTTTAATGTACCCAATTGAAGGGGCAATCGTTTTAAAAATTTCTTCTTTTAAATACTCATCAACAAAAATATCTTGATTATTATTATCAATGACAATACTTACTGATAGCCGTTTTACATCCAATACTTTTCCGTTTTGAATGGCGCCAATGTCAGATGTAATCGCTAATTTAAAGCTTCGCATTGGTAAAACACCCAATAATTGACGAATCGCTTTATCTTCCAAGTCTTTTTCAAATGCTTTTTTAATTGCTAGCCAGTCATTTATTGATTTGATGTCGGGTAAAATAGGTGTACCCTTTTCAAATTCTGTATTCTCAAGACGGTCTTCTTGAGGCAACGACGATTGTGTGACATTTTGTTTTTCAGCAATTCTCTCAAAAATGCCACTCGATAAAACGACTCCTTCGGTATCAATAACTGACACATTTTCTGGTTGTAGATTTTCCACTGCTTTTGATACTAATTGAATAATACTATAGACAATATCGTCTGTAATTTCGGCACCACTTATTTTTCGGATTAAAATAGAGGCCGTTACGGGAGGGCGACTAACGGCAAATAACCGTTGCTCAGGCAATACGATTTGAACCTTACAGCTTTCGATAACATCAAATTGAATAATGGCTTTTTCTAGCTCTCCAGATAATGCTCTTAAAAATCGAATTCGTTTATCAAACTCAGTCACTCCTAAGGTTTCAGAGTTGTCTAATAATTCATATCCTTGAGAGCCTCCACTAGGTAAGCCTTTTAACGCTAAGAGTGTTCTGGCAGCCTCTGCATCATCTTCGTCTACTAAGATTGTATAGTTTTTACCATTTTGTTCTGTATCAAATTGAATACCAGCAAAACTTAATTCTCTGATAATTGCTGAGAGTTGTTGGGACGTAAGCTGATTGTATAATTGTTTAAATTTAGGTTTTTTCTTTTTTTTAGGCTTTTCTTTTGAGGTAGCTTGGCCTGGCACTTGAGGGGCGTCTGGTTTCCGCATTGACCACACTACAGCTATACCTATAAATATAAGTATAACTGCACCTATAATAATACGTTTTCTTGTAAAAAAACCTCGTCTTTGCGGTTGAAAAGACTGTTGCCCTTCGTTTAAATCATCGGTACCTGTTTCTTCTGTATCAAAATCAATTTCTGCCATGATTTTCCTATTGGTCTACACTTGCATATTTTTGAGTTCGTTGAAAGACTGGGTCACTTGCGTTACCAGGGTTACTGCAAACGAAATCGCTACACCGACCTTTGCTTTTTCAATGGTCAACTCTTCAATAGATGCTTCACCTCTCGCAAAACGCTCCATTAACTGATCTGCTCGTTTTTCCATTCCACTGATTCGTCTAAAGTAATCAATTCCTTTATCTAAAAAAAACTGAAATGGCGTGGTTGTTAATTTCGAAGTTCTTAATCCTTCCTCGTTAATGTTTTCAGGCGTTAACGCAGGTCTATTACTTTCATTGTAATAGTCCACTGGATCAATTGGGTTTTGAGTTGGGGCACCTGGTGTAATATTTTCGATAGATTGGCTAATGAGCCACTGATTATCAGAAATTACATTTTCAGTATGTTTGATTTCTGACACTTTACTTGCACCTGATGCGGCAGCTGCTATTGATGCATCTGGTGTCATGGCTTGGGCTAATAGTGTATCAAAGGCAACGACAGGTGTATGGATTTGTACGCTTTTAAGTACTTGATGAACATTATTTATGGGTTGCGATGATGCAGCGCTGATTCCTATTGCCATTATTATCTAGTCCTATTTCATTGCATCAATAAAGCTTTGATATAAGGCTTTTGTTGTACGGAAAGCGGTAATATTAGAGTCAAATACCATTTCTGTATATGCCAAATTAACCATTTCGTCCGGGATATTGACGTTTGGAAACGCTACATATCCATCTGCATTGGATTGCGGTACAGCGGGGTCATAATATTTCCCAAAAGGCTTGTTACTTTTTTCAACTGAAACAACCCGTACGCCATTTTCTCCAGGCGTTAATACCGCATATCTTTTTTGCCAAGGAAGTCCTGTATTTTCGTCTTCTAATGTTGTTAAGTTGGCCATGTTTTGAGCAATTAGCGTTAACCTAACTTTTTGTGCGGTTACGCCTGATAAACTATATTGAAATGCATCATCTAAGTTTTGAGCATGAGCCAATGGGCTGATTGAAAGCAGCGTAAATAAGGTAATGATTGGCAAGTGTTTTTTCATATGTTAATCCCTATACGCCTTAGTGGTTTGAGTATACCCTTATTTTCCAAGTGAAACAACGTGTTTTAAGGATTTTGTCTTATTTCCCCAGATAACCGAAAGGGCTGCAGTTCGTCGATTATTTTCAGACATTTTACCTAAAACAAACTCTAAAATCGCTGAATTTTTTTCTTCTGGGGTTGCTTCTTCGGGTAATGTTTTTAAAATTTCTAGTCTATCTTTTGGGGGCAATAATCCGACGAGATCGACACCTGGAGTCGTTGCGTTGGCTAAAATATAGGAATAAATTGCTTGATTTCGACCACCTTCAATCATCCCCTCTTCTACGGACTTGTAATGTGGACCATAAAACTTTCTTTCAAGAGATTGAGCACTGCAGGGTGCTGTGGAAATAAAAAATAGACATGTAATTAGTAAGATTTTTTTAAACAGCATCTCTTTCTTTTAATCTCAGTTTAAGTTTTTCTAAAATTTTCATATGTATTCTACAAATTGAACTTCGCGAAATCCCTAAGTATTCTGCTATTTCTTTTTGTTTCATGTCATGAATATAAAACATTTCGATGATACGTTGCTCATCTTGTTCTAATTTTCGGATTTCATCCCATAAAATATCTTGTTTTTGGTCTATATGTTCGATTTCTGGATTTTTTGTCCCATCACTTTCAGAAGCTACCTCCACACTATCTAAAGACATGAGACACATTACTGCGGAGTTAGTGATAAGTCGATTTACATACCCTTCAGGGTTATTTTGGTTGGCGGATGATTCATAATCGTCCAGGGCACTTTCTGCAAAGTCTGCAATTTGCTCTTGGCTTTTTTTACGATATTCCTGGTACTCATTGGGGTTTCTATATCGCCATTCGATTCGAATTTGGTCAAACATCTCACCGCGTATCCGATAATAGGCATAGGTTTTAAATTGAGATCCCTTATCTGTTCGGTAATTTCTAAATGCTTTAATTAATCCCTCAACACCCCAAGCAACTAAGTCGTTAAAATCCATCCCTGGAGGTACTTTACCGCTTGCAATAATATTGGCAGCCAATGCTTCAATCATTGGCATGTGCTCTTTCATAAACTCATCTGTTAATTCGGATGGTAGTTTTCGATTAATTGCTTCCTTACGTTGCAATCCTTCAATATCTATTTGCTGATTATTATTCATATTCGCCCTGAGGTATTGGTACTTTTATATTATAGACTTGGCCGCGATTTTTAAACCGCTCTGTCATTTTTAGTAAATCTTTTTGCGCTAATTTTTTGGCTAATTCTCTGGACATCATTTTATTATAAAACGAATATTCGCTTGTCATTGACGACACGCTCACGTCTTCTTCACCCTCTTCTGCTTCTCGCTCTTCTTTATTCATTTGTAAAATAGGGTCTTCCTCTAATAATGTTTTAAGGAACATTGTTTCGATTATGTTGGCCTGTATGGATACCATTTTTTGCTCTTCAGTCATTGTATCTAAATTTCTGTCTTCTTGCTGATCTAAAAAGCTATCCATATTATTCATCATTATCCCGCTTACCATATCAAATGCATCACATCTTTGACTAAAACATGCGATGAATAAGGCAACAATAATAACGATTTTTTTCATCATAATAACACTATTTCTCCAACTAATGCGCCGGACTCCTGTAATGCCTGAATAATTGAAATGAGGTCTTTTGGTGTTGCCCCTATTTCGTTTAATGCATTGACTAGTCCAGTAAGGGTTGCACTTGGGTTAAGTAGTACCAATTGATTTTGAGGTTCTTCAATTTGAAGGGGAGGTTCGGGTTGTTGACCTTCGCCACCCAAACCAGCCACTGCCCCTTGATTTGAAATACGTATAGCGATATTTCCATGAGTTAAAGCTGTTGGAAATAACCGCACCATTTCGCCAATGACGACTGTTCCGGTTCTGGAATTAATGACAATTTTAGATGAGGCATCAGGGATAAGAGAAATATCCTGCAACTTTGCAATCGTATCTACTAAGTCTGCAGATTGTAGATCTGCAAGTGGAATTTTAATTGTATTTGCATCTATTGCTCTTGCACCTGGGAATCCATTTTCTTGAATGGCCTTTGCTGCTCGAGACACAGTGATAAAGTTACGATTATTTAAAACGATGGTGATATTATGCTGGTCTTCAAATGTTACTGGCACTTCTACTTCAACAATCCCCCCATCTGGGATTCGACCTACTGTGGTTTGATTACGTTGATAGCTAGCTGTATCACTAAATTCGGCTACACCACCCACAATAACTGGACCTTGGCCTAATGCATATGTCCTTAGGTCGGGACCTTTTAACTCTGTTGGTAATAGCTGTCCGCCTACTAAACTAATACTATCTCCTATTGCGGATACGGTTACAGGTATTTTTTGACCTGCTTTAATAAATGGCGGCAATGTTGCAGACACCATTACAGACGCCACATTTCTAGATCCCATCCCACCCGATAATGGAACCCCTAATTTTCCTAACATATTGGCTAAAGATGCCTCGGTAAATCCTGCACTTTTGCTATCCCCTGTATTTCTTAATCCCACTACTAATCCGTATCCGATTAAGCGGTTTTCCCTTGCTTCAACAATATTGGCCAAGTCCTTGAGGCGAACATCCATTTGAGAGTAAGCGCTTAGCCCTTGAGCTGTAACGATACTTGAAGATAAAAGCACTAATAATATCGCAAAAAAAAGTGTATGTTTCTTCATTAAAATAACCATCCAAATACGCGAGTTAATAATCCGGGGCTTTGTTTTTGATTGACAACACCGGCGCCAATAATAGAAACATCAGCCTTGGCTAATTGATAAGAGAAAATTGTATTACGTGGGGAAATATCTTGAGGTCTGACAATACCTGAAATACGAATGGTTTGAACTTCATTATTCACTTTTACATGATGTTCTCCTAGTATAAAAACATTGCCAGATTCTAAAACCTCAGTGACGGTTGCAGTAATAACAGCACGCACCTGGCTTCTGCGTGATGTTTGCCCAAGGCCTCTGTATCTTTCTTCACCACTTAATTCAAAATCAAATTGTCTTCTGTCAGTATCATTTCCAATCAATGTGGCAATACGATCCCATAACGATAAAATATTGGTCCCAATGCCTGACTCTTTAGATGTTCGGGTAGAGGCTTCTTGTGCGGCTGTTGTACTTTCAGAAATTTGAACCGTGATGATATCCCCAACATTAATTTGCCGCTGCCCTGGAGTGTAGAGAGATGTCCCGCCTGGTGCCCATAATGAATCGGACATCACCTGCGTTGGCATTGCAGACATTATGACAACACTAATAAAGAGAATTAACTTCAATTGTTTCATTGTTGATTACTGTTCCTTCAAGTATTTTACCACTGTCTAGCAATGTTTTTGCTTTTATTTTTTGTCCTGGAAACCCATTCTCTAAAGCTTTGACTGCTATGGTTAAATTAAACCCTTTTTTTTGTATTCTAGCACTGATTACCTGTCCAGAGCGAATGGTTGGTATTCGGCGAATTTGATAGGGAGTAATTATGATACCATCCTGCAAAGTAACGATGCTTTCATAGCCTAAAATATCAGTGGCATGACGAATGCGATTTGGTGGCAATCCATTAATACTTTCATAGGCCTCTTGAACTTGGCTTGGATTTAAAATTGTTCCTTTTTCTATTGGTCCAATGGCTTTAAATACTTTTCCATATACAGTTACCTGAAAGTGAACCGGTAGTTGAAAAATTTCTCGGTCTAATTTATCTAAAAAAACGACTGGTAAAATATGACTTCCGCCAAATCTGGCTTTTTCGGGAATACGCACGATGTAGTGCGTTGTATTTTCAGGTATTTTTTGGATATATGGCTCTACGGATTTCACTTTTATGTGAATATCTCGAGTAATAATATCCGGATCCTGAGTAATATGCCTAATGACTGAATTTTTTATTTTTTCACTAATATCATTGTCTGTGATGGGGGTAGCATGAATGCCTAGAGTTACACTCAGGCTTAAAGTGATGACTAAAAGCCATTTTTTAAACTGAACCCCTCTATTATTTCGGGATATCCTGGGCATTTTTTACAATATCGGCTGCGGAGTTGATTGCACCGGCCATTAACTCAAACATCCTTTGTGTGTGCATCATATCGACCATTTCTTCGATGATATTCACGTTAGCTAATTCAAGTGCGCCTTGTTGCAACATTCCTCTGCCTTCTTGTTGCGGAGTACCCACTAAGGGCTCTCCCGCTTGAGGAGTTGAGCGGTATAGATTTTGCCCTATGCCTCTCATATCTTCTGGTTTCTCAAATTTCACAAGTACGATTTGACCAATTTGACGTGGAGTGGCATCTTCATTTCCATGAACAAATACTTCGCCATTTTCTCGGATATCTATTTTTTGAATATTTGGTGGAATACGTAATTCAGGTTGCAACGGATGGCCATTCATATCTGTTACAAGCCCGTCACGATTTTGCTTAAAATTACCTGCGCGTGCATAGGCCATGCTTCCATCGGGCATTAATACTTGGAAAAAGCCTTGGCCTTGAATGGCAATGTCCAACTCACGATTGGTCATATTGATAGCACCTTGAGTCATATCTTTTTGAATTTCGGCAATCCTCATAGCCGTCCCAAATTCAGGATAGAATTGTTTTTTTCGTCTTAGTGGGACATTTGGGTCTTCAAATTCGGCGACTACCCTTTCCATAACCTGAGGAAAAAGACTTTCCATTTCCATCGTTTTTCGCTTGTGGGCAGGAGACTCGATATTTGCAACGTTATCTGTGATGTTTTGCATACGACGCTGAAGTGCGAATGTGAGGGACTTCCCCATAAATATCTGTGCTTGCATTTATGAACTCCTTTTAAAGTTTCCTATCAATTTACCCATTACTTTATTTAATGTCGCCACCCGTTTTAAGAATAGCGTCAGTTGCCTTAATCGCTTTTACTGCTGTTTCAAAGGCCCTTTGTGTAATAATCATTTGCATTAATTGTTGCACAATATTGACATTAGAAAATTCCAATGATCTTTGACGAATTGTTCCTGTATTTTGAAGCCCTGCTTGGGTGATAATGGGGTCGCCAGAGGCAATTGTATCTCTGTACATATTTTGACCAATTGATACTAAACCTTCTTCGTTTTGGAATGTTGCTAAAGTAACCTGTCCAATTTCTCTGGGGATGGTTTCATTATTTATTTGCGCAAATACACGTCCTTGTTCGTTAATGATAATATCATTGGCTTCACGAGGAACCTGGATCGCGGGCTCGAGTGGATAGCCTGCCGCATTTAAGACATTACCGAGGGCATCTTGGTGGAAGTTACCTGCGCGGCCATAGACAATTTGTCCATCTGGGGTACGAAATTGAAAAAAGCCTCTTCCTTGAATTGCAAAATCGAGTGACCGGTTTGTAATTTCAATTGTTCCTTGGGCCATATTTCTAACGATTTCTGAAATTCGGACGCCTTGGCCTTGTTCGTTATATGTCCGTCTTTCTCTTCCTGGTGGCACATTTGCATCATCAAATTCGGATAATGTCCTCTCAAACACCATGGGGAACAGGTTTTCCATGTGGACAGACTGCTCTTTGTGTCCAAGCGTATTGGCATTGGCCACATTGTCTGCAATGACTTGCATTTCTCTTTCGAAGGCATATGTGGCTGATTTTGCTAATTGTAACTGAACGATCATTTATTTCTCCTTATGGTTGTCCGAGCTGAACTGCACTGCTCATTGCCCTGGCTACTGATTTTGCTGACTTTCCGACTGATGATGCTGCCCTTTTTAGTAAGGCAATATCACCGATAATTGCTTTTAAAACGTTACTATCCTCCAAAAACCCTTGGAAAATCCCGTAGTTAATGTCACCACCTGGCTCTTCTTCTGGGATTTCTCCGGTTGCTGATACAAAAAAAGATCCATTAAGCGTCACTAATTGGTTTAGGCCCTTGCTGGTAAATACTGCTGCTCTTATCTTTCCCACTTCTTCATCTCCGGCAAACACGACCCCTGATTTACTTACAGATATTTTTGAGCCAGGCGTCACTGTGATGTATCCACCGCCATTGGCATTTACAAATGGATACGACCCTTGCATGGTCACAAGACGATTTCGAGAATCGATGCGCATTCGCCCATCTCGTGTGTAAGCATATGTTGTAGGGAATTGCACAACAAAAAAACCAGCACTATTGGCATCTAGGTAAATATCTAACTCTTTCTTGGTTTCAAGAGGCGGTCCACCCCTCCATCGGTAAAAGGCATCCATCTTAACGATACCGGTATCCTTTTCTCTTACGTTGTATCCGCCGGTTTCTATATATCCTGGCGTATTCATATTTAAAGTATAAAAAATATACATGGTGTCTTGTACTTGGTGAGACCGAAGACCTTGCATACTGACTTTAAGTGCAGGGTCTAAAATCTCGTCATATTCCCAATCTTGGCTAGAGACAGGCAAGGTTAATGCAAAGAAAAGTCCAACAACAATCGGAATAATATAATTTTTGAGTTGCAACACAAAGTGTATTGTATCATTTGAAACTTTTTTTTCTAGGAGTTTTTTTATCTTCGTGTTTCTTTTTGTTTTCTTTTAATTTCGTTTTTCTTTTTGGCCAATTTGTCTAATTGGTACACAAAGGCCAATACTTCGGCAATAATGGCATAAAGCTCTGCCGGAACTTCAGAATCAAACTCTAGTTTAGATAACATTTCGGCTAGGGTTTTATCTTCGTAAAATGGGACTTGGTTTTCTTCAGCAATCCGTAAAATCTCTTCGGCGACACTTGCTTTTCCTGTGGCGACAATGCGAGGCGCACGATCTTTTTTGACATCGTATTTAATGGCAATGGCTTTAAGTTTGGCTTTATCTGGCAAGTCCAACTCGTCGACATGTTTTTTAATTTGTCTTTTTGTTACTTTTTTAGGATCACCTTGCGGAATAGCAAGCTGTTGCTTTGGTGGAGTTGAACTCATATCTCGGCACTCACTCTTGAAATTGAATTAAGATCAAATGTTGGAAGTAACATTTTTTTTATATCCGCTTTGCGTCGTACACGATGGATACCCATGGTTTTGTAATCCTGCGCTTCCATTCGTTCGAGAAGCTCTTTTTGCATTTCTTGAATATTTTTTTCGGTGTCATGTCGCTCGACATGGAATGTATACCAGATTTTTTTATCTAAAATATCCATAATTACTGTCACTTCGCCTAAGTCTTCGGTATCAAATTTAAGGACTATTCGGGTTTTTTGTGCATCAAATTTGCTTTTTTTGGGGCGAGGATCTTTTCGAATGAGGATGTCGATATCCTTTTTAGTGCCAAATGGATTGGGGATTTGCCAATATCCAAATTTTTCGTCCAATGACATCTGTGCCTTTTCATTGTCCATACTTAAAATGGCTTGTGCTGTGACTGACTCGATAAAGCCCTTGGTTAGCCCTTGTAATTCCTTAAATGCTTCTTTGAGTGGACCTATATTTTGACGCCCTGCTGTGACCTTTTCTTCGGTGCCTTTTAAAAACCCAAGCAGGGCCTGAAACTCTTTTAAAGTTTCGCTGCGGTCAAACATTGAAAATTTTCCATTTTCTTGAATTCGCTGATTTAATTTTTGAAGTTTTAGATCTAGCTCGGATAATACACCCGAAAGCCCCGTAAACAATCCTGCTGAAAAAAGCTCTTGAAATGCGGCAATTGTACTCTGAAACTGAGAAATTCCATTACTTAATCCATTGGATTTATCCGAAATATTGCCCTGTCGATTTAAAAATCCAGCTAAGGCATCTACGGTTCGAGGGGCATTATTTAGCCCTTTTGACATGGCAATTACGGCTGACTCTGTGCCATTTGGGTGTCGGGTAGCGGTTTTTAATCTGGCTACCATGTCCATGTTTTGCGAAGACGCTTCAACGCCATATCGCAATAGTGTAATCATGGCTTCCTGATTTTCACGGGTAACCGGACGGCCCATTGATAACAGTTGCTGGTTAATATCACGTTGATTAATGGCCCTGGAAATTGTTGGGCGTTCTTGAGGGGTGGCCGGTTTTGTTGGTGGTGTTTGTGTCGGATTTGGTTGTACTGTTTGAGGCCCGCGAGTTGTTGGCGCGGATATATTGGAATTAGAGGCCTCGGATTGTTGTGCAGGGTTTAAGCTGCCTCCGGACCAAGGATTTGAGGATATTCTCCCAGTACCGCCGACTGATGACATAGGGGGATTATACCAAGTAGCAACTTATTAAACCAAATTATTTTAATTGTTGGTGTAATTTTTGAACCAATTGCTGTGAAATAA
>Ga0214917_10005480_pt1 | contig 13545 bp, 14 predicted proteins | sample LL_1208_BB_MetaG_FD_177983 | JGI IMG/M metagenome (GOLD analysis project Ga0214917, IMG submission 177983) | Freshwater microbial communities from Lake Lanier, Atlanta, Georgia, United States - LL_1208_BB | ecosystem: Environmental > Aquatic > Freshwater > Lake | place: USA: Georgia | collected... | reverse complement strand
AGAGTAAGTCTGTCCACGCCGCCAACTCATAGGGATCTCCGGAGGTTGCCGGACACCTATGAATCACAGATCAGGGCCGTGCCGGAAGCTCTATTCGCGATTCTACCCTTGCCGGCACCGCTCTAAAATAATCTAACGAAGGTGCAGGACACTCAGTTTCCTGCTGGGGTGCTCGAGGGGCAAAGCCCCTCGATCTCACTCCTCCCCATTCGTGTACCCGCATGCCCCAGCCCTCACCGCCGGGTGAACGCATGGCGCAGTGCCTCGGCCACCAGCCCCCCGGCCAGGGCGGTGGCGGAGCGCCCGGTCAGCAGTGCCGCGGCCTCTGCCAAGAGCGACACCTGCGCCGCCTCGCGCAGCGCTTCCTGGCGGATCAGCAGCGCCGCCTCGGCCACCGGGTCGGGGCGGGGCCGGGCCAGCAGCAATAGCAGGCCTGCCAATACGCTATCGGCCAGGGCCAGCAGCAGGCTGGCGGTCAGCGCATCCAGCCACAGGGTGAGCCACAGCCAGGCGGCCAGATGCAGCAGCAGCAGCGCCAGCAGGCCCAGGCCAGCCGCCATGGAGGTCAGCACCATGCCGCGCATGCCACGGGCCGCGCCACGACGAAACCGCAGGCCCTCCGCCCGCGCGGCAATGCCCAGCAGTTGGAGGGCCCGCAGGCTCATCGCCGCGACATGAAATTGAACAACCCGGCCAGCAGGAAACCGGCGGCCCCGGCCACCGCGATGGCCGCCAGGGGCTGCGCCTTCACCGTCGCGCTCAATTCATCGGCCTTGGCGGTCACGGCATGGGAGGCGGCATGGGCGGCATCCTCGGCGCGGTGGGCCAGGGCGCTGACGGTGGGCGAGATGCTCTGGGTCATCAGGCCGTCCACCTGCTGGCGCAGATGGGCAAGCTCGGCCTGGACGTCATCGGCCAGGGCATGGATGGTGTTGGACATGGGTTTCTCCCTCATGGGGTGCGGCGGGGTTGCGGCGGGGTGGAAACGCCGCAGCGCGCGCTGCGTTGCAACAAAACCCATCGAGGGGTGAAAACCCGCTCAGCCGCCCTCGGCCAGCAAGGCGCCGGGGCCGATATGCAGCACGCAGCGCAGGCCCTCGGCCTCCCAATGGCGTTCAATATGGCCATCAAGCGGGCTGCCGGCATTGCAGTCGATCAACTGGGTGCCAAAGCCCGAGCGCGCGGGCGCGCCGGTGAGGAGCGGCCCGCCGCGCTCGGTCCAACTCAGCCGCGCGCCATCCCCCACGCGCTCCCAGCGCAGCGCCAGATGGCCATGCGGCAGCGAGAAGCAGCCATGCTTGGCGGCATTGGTCACGAGTTCATGCAGCACCATGGCGCAGGCTTGCGCCGCCTGGGCGACGAGGCGCAGCGGCGGCCCCTCAGGTTCCACCTGGCTGCGATAGGCCGCGGTCTCTTCAAGCGCGATGTCGCGCAGATCCGCCCCCTCCCAGCCGGCGCGGGAGAGCAGGGTATGCACCCGCGCCATGGCGGAGATGCGGCCCTCGAGCACCTGCACCAGCGCTTCGACATCATGCGGCCCTTCGGCGGCGGAAATGCGCACCAAGCTGCGCACCACCGCCAGCACGTTCTTGGCGCGGTGATCCACCTCGCGCGAGAGCAGGCGTTCGGCCTCCTCGGCGCGTTTGCGGGCGGTGATGTCGAGCATGGAGCCGCTGATCGCCACCACCTCGCCCCTATCGCCCAGCACGGGGTGAAAGCCGCAAAGCAGCACCCGCCGCAGCGGCACCTCGCCATTCTGCGCCGGCTGGGTGGCGTCGATTTCCAGGCCGGTGACGGGCTCGCCCTCGGCGATCAGCCGGCTGAGATGCGGCGCGAGGGTGGCGGAGAGCCGGGGCGCCAGCACGGCCAGGGCCTGGCCCAGATGTGCCTGGGCGCTGGTGCCCTGAATCTCGGCGAAAAGCGTGTTCACCGCCAGGAAGCGCAATTGCCGGTCGAGCAGGCACAACCCCACCGGGGCATTGCTATAGGTGGCCTGCAGGCGTTGGGATTGCTGCGCCAATGCCTCACGCGCGCGGCGCAGCTCATCGAAATCAAGCGCCACCCCGGCCCAGGCGGTCACTTCGCCATCAGTGTCGCGGATTGGCGCCGCGCGGCAGAAGAACCAGCGCCAGGCCCGGTCCTCGGCGCGCAGCAGCCGCAATTCGACATGGAATTCGCCCAAGCCCCCGGCCGCCGCCTCGGCCAGGGCGGCGCGCCAGGCCACCACCGCGCGGCGCAGATCGGCGTGATGCACCGCGCGCAGCCAGCCCATGCCCCTGGTATGGGCGATGTCGCGCCCGGTGAGGTTGTGCCAGTAGCCGTTCAACCAATCGATATTGCCCTGGGCATCGGCGGTGAAGACCACCTGCGGGCTGACATCGGAGAGCGCCTTGACCCGAATGGCGGCGGCCACGCGGGCGGCTTCGGCGCGCTCCAGCGCATCGGCCATGGTGTCGAGCGCGCTGCCGATGCGCTCGAATTCCCGCCCGCCGCTGAGCCGGCCCACCCGCGCGCCCCAATCCTGGCGTGACCAGGATTGCGCGGCCTCCAGCAATTGGCGCACCGGCCGCTCAACAACGATGTGGAAGGCGATGATGGCAAAGCTCAGCCCCAGCAGCAGCGAGCCTATGATGAGAAAGGCGCTGCGGCGGTTGCGCTCCAGGGCGCTGGCCAGGCCGTTTTCGGCCGAAAGGCCCACGGCGGCGGTGAGCCCATGCGGCGCCGCCGGCACCGGGATAAAGCCGGCGATCCGCCGCGTGCCATCCAGCGAGGGGCCATCGCGCAGCATGCTCCGCATGGCCGTCGCGGCATCAAGGGCATAGCCCTGCACGCGGGTGCCGATCGAGGCGCCGCCGGCGGGCGCGCGGGCGAGGATCACACCCAGGCTATCAATAATCGTGGCTGCGGCCCCCTCGGGCAGCGGCAGGGCGGCGAGGTCCTGGCCCATCCATTCCAGCGAGAGCGCCACCGTCACCACCCCCACCACCGCCTGGGCATCATCGCGCAGGGGTGCTGCGAAATGCAGGCTGGGCAGGCCACTGACGCGGCCTATGGTGTATTCGCCCACCACAAAGGGCGCACCGGCCAGGGCGGCCTGGAAATACCCCCTATCGGCCACATTGGCGCCCGGCCGCTCTGGCTTGGCGGCACAAATACGCCTGCCATCGCGGTCGAAGAGATTGGCGGCGAGATAGCGGCTATAGCCGCCCAGCAGCCGGGCCAGGAAGGCATCGCATGCGGCGCTGGGGGTGCCCGCGCGCAGCGCCTCATGCGCTGCCATGGCGTTGAGCAGATGCTGCGCGCCCTCGAAGATGCGCATCTGCTGGCCGGCGACGAGGCGGGTGAGGCGCATCGCCTCGGCACCGACCTGCCGTGAGCGCTCCTCGCGCGCCTCATTCTCCAAATTCGCCTGCACCAGGGCGGCGGGCACCAGGGCCAGAAGGACGAGAAACAGGGCGCGAATGGCGAGTGGCATGGCGCGCTGCTCGCCGCTCAGCTTTGGGTCGGCATGGTCAGGCTGCAGGGCTCGGGCATCAGCTCATGGCCCGCCCGCACCAGCACCTCCACCACCATGCCGGCGAAATCCTGCGGGTTGCCGAGGAAGCCGCCGCCGATCGGCACCGCCTGCTCCGGCGTGCGGGTCACCGCGATGCGCACCAGATGCTCACCCGCGACGAGCCCATTGGTCGGGTCATACTCCACCCAGCCCGCCCCGGGCAGATAGACCGCGCACCAGGCATGGGTGGTGCCGCCGCCGCGGGTTTCGCCCGTGCTGTCGTCATAAACATAGCCGCTGACGAAACGCGCGGCGAGGCCAAGGCTGCGCACCGCCTCCATCATCAGCAATGCGAAATCACGGCAGGCGCCGCAGCCCAGGCGCAGCGTCTCGGCCGGGCTCTGGGTGCCCTCCTCCTCGCGCGAGAGATAGATGAATTCGCGATGGATGGCGGCATTCATCGCCTCAAGCATGGCCAAGGTGCCATCCTGCGCGAGAAAGCGGCGCGCCCAGGCCTGCACCACATGGCCGGGATCGGGCAGATGCGGCTCCGCCAGCCGGGCCAGATCAGCCAGTTCCGAGGCGGCATAGGCGAAGGGGAAATGCTCGGCCGAGGGGTCGAGCGTGGCGCGTGGCGTGGCATGGCCGGCGGGGAAATGGGTGAGTTCCAGCCGCGAGGTGATGGTGAGGCTGCGGGTGCGCAGCCCCGCCGGCCATTCCAGGATGCAGACGGAATTGCCGAAAACATCATGCGCCCAGCGCATCGAGGCCGCCTGCGGTTCCACCTGAAGCCGCGCATCGCGCAGCCGCAAATCGTGGCTATCCTGCGGGCGGAGCATCAGGCGATGGGTGGTCAGCATCACCGGTCGGACATAGGCGTATTCCGTCCGATGGATGACCTGAACATGCGGCATGACGCTCCTGGGAAGGCTCAGGGTGGGGAGGGAACGCACGCGCCGGCGCAAAAAATCTAGGGCATGTCGATAATGGCTGGGCCACGCAGCCTGGCCGACAGATGGTGGCGTAACACCGCAGCACCGGGGCGGGTTGCCGCAGCACTACGCCTATTCCCAGGCAAGGCCCATATGCTCACCGGCGGGGCCGGCCGGGCTCAGCCCGGCGGGGGGTCCCGATAGAGCGGGCTTTCGAGGTATCGCCGCAGCCAGAACCGGGTCAGCACGCCCAGCGCCGCCGCCATCGGCACCGCCAGCAGCACGCCGAGGAAGCCCAGCGCCACACCGCCGGCAAACAGCGCGAACACCACCCAGACGGGGTGCAACTCCACCCTATCCCCCAGCAGCCTGGGATAGAGCACATAGCCCTCGAGAATTTGCCCGGCCAGGAACACCGCCAGCACCAGCCCCGCCCCGCCCCAGGTGCCCCATTGGCCAACCGCCAGCATCAGCGCCGCCACGAAGCCGGTCAGCGAGCCGACATAGGGCACCAGCGAAATCGCGCCGGTGAACAGCCCCACCATCACCCCCAATTCCAGGCCGATGGCGGTCAATGCAATCGCGTAGAACAGGCCCAGCACCAGGCAGCAGAGCAATTGCCCGCGCAGCCAGGCGCCCAGGATGCGGTCCGTCTCGCCGGCGAGCTGCATGAGGGTGGGGGCGCTGCGCCGTGGCAGCCAATTCTCCAGCCGCTGCATGATGCCCGGCCAGTCGCGCAGCAGGTAGAAGGCCACCACCGGCGTGACCACGAGCAGGGTGAGAATATTGAACAAGGCGAGGCCACCGCCGATCAGCCTTGTGGCCGCGGTGCCGAGGAAGCTCATCATTTGCCCCGCCTGGGAGACGACGAGTTCGCGCAGGCGGGCATCCACCACCTCAGGCCCCGCCGCAGCCTCCAGGTCGAGCATGAGGTCGCGCACATTGCTGCCAATGGTCGCCACATAGGCGGGCAGGCGGGCCAGCAGCACGCCGATCTGCGCCAGGATCAGCGGGTAAAGCAGCAGCAGGCCCAAAAGTCCGATCAGGATCAGCACCAGGCAGAGCAGGGCGGCGGCCAGGCTGCGCGGTATGCCGCCACGCGCCATGCGGGTCGCGGCGGGATCCATGAAATAGGCGATGCAAGTGGCCAGCACAAAGGGCGTGAGAATCGCCGAGAACAGCCAAAGCACGGCAAAGACCGCGGCGATCAGACCCAACACCATCAACCGGTGCTGCAGCGGCGTGGCGGTGGGCAGGCTCGGCCCGGCACCGGGCGGCGCTTCCTCGAAATCCTTCATGGCTGCTCCGTCAACATGCGCCGGGCGCCCAGCGCATAGGCCAGGCCCGAGACAAAGGTGGTGCCCGCCGCCAGCCACAGCAGCGCCGCCAGCACGCTCTGCCCCGGCCAGCCAAAACCCGCCCCGCACAGCGCCGTGGCAGCGAGCGCGATCTGCGCGACAGTGTTCAGCTTGGAGACCAGCAGCGGCGCGATGGGCGGACGCAGCCCCAGCAGCCATAACAGTGCGTAGCCGGCGATGATCATCACATCACGCCCCACCACCAGCACCGCCAGCCACACCGGCAGCAGGCCCAGCCAGGCCAGCAGCACCATCACGCTGCTCAGCAGGGCCTTATCCGCTATCGGGTCCAGCAAAGCGCCCAATTCGCTCTCCAGCCCCAGGCGGCGGGCCAGAAACCCATCCACGCCATCCGAGATACCCGCGAGCAGGAAGATGATGAAGGCGAGGTCCAGCCGCTGGGCAAGCATCAGCCACACCGTCGCCGGCACGGCGAGGAGCCGTGCAAAGGTGATGATATTGGGCAGGGTGAAAACCCGCTCCCGGTCATGTCCATCACCCGCCGACAAGGCCCACCCGCCAGACATCGCCAGGCCGGGTGGGCGGGCTCAGCACCACGCCGCCGGAGATGAGGGCGCCTGGGGCATCACCCTGGGGCACCCGCAGCCCCAGGCGCAGCCGCGCGGCATCGGTGGAAATGGCGATGATATCGAGGCTGGCCACCGGCCCGGCATGCAGCACCTGGCGTTGCAGGCCCAGCCATTGCTGCAGGCTGCCGAAGCTGGCGCTGGCCTCGATGAAGCTGCTGGCCGGCTGTCCGGCTGGTGGCGCTGCCGCCAGGGGGTTGGCCGGGGCAGAGGGGCTGGCATTGCCGCCGTTGAACACCACGGTGATCCGGCCGGTATAGCGGGTGGAGGTCACCCGCTCCTGCTCGATGATGATCGAGGCGATCATGGCCTCGATCTGCGCATCGCTGGCGGTGGCGCCGGGGGTGCCGGTTGCGGCGGACATCCGGGCATAGGCTTCGCGCCGGCCCTGGGCCAGGGCACGGTCGCGCGCCTGCACCGCATCGGCGGCGGTGGCCTCGACCACGATGCCGGTTTGCCGCTGCGGGCTCTCCTGCGCCGCGAGCGGCGGCAGGACAAGCAGCAGCGACGGTATCGCGCAGCGGAGCAGATGGCTAAAAGACCGGATCGGCATGTGGAAACCTGGCTCGTTCATCCCATGCCATACCGTATCGGAGGTTGCCCTGACCAGTTCAAGCAAGATCGGCATGACCTATGCCGAGGCGGGTGTTGATATCGAGGCCGGCGATGCGCTGGTGGATCGCATCAAACCGCTCGCCCGCAGTACCAACCGCCCCGGCGTGATGGGGGGCCTGGGCGGCTTTGGCGCCTTGTTCGACCTCAAGGCGGCCGGGTTTACCGACCCTGTACTGGTCAGCGCCACCGATGGCGTGGGCACCAAGCTGCGGCTGGCGATCGATGCCGGGGTGCATGACAGTGTGGGCATCGACCTGGTGGCGATGTGCGTGAATGACCTGGTGGTGCAGGGGGCAACACCGCTCTTCTTCCTGGATTATTTTGCCACGGGCGCGCTGGATGTGGCGCAGGCTGCGGCGGTGGTGGCCGGCATTGCCGAGGGCTGCCGCCAGGCCGGCTGCGCCCTGGTGGGCGGCGAGACGGCGGAAATGCCGGGCATGTATCATGCCGGCGATTACGATCTGGCCGGTTTCTCGGTGGGTGCGGCCGAGCGCGGGGTGCTGCTGCCAAGGCCGGATGTGCAGGCGGGTGACGTATTGCTGGGCCTGGCCAGCACGGGGGTGCATTCCAATGGCTTTTCCCTCGCCCGGCGGGTGCTGGCGGCGAGCGGGCTGAGGCTGGACGCACCCTGCCCCTTTGGCCCCGGCACGATGGGTGAGGCGCTGCTGACGCCCACGAAAATCTACGTGAAGTCGCTGCTGGCGCTGCACCATAAGGGCCTGCTGAAGGCCGCGGCGCATATCACCGGCGGCGGCCTGCCCGGCAATCTGCCCCGCGTGCTGCCCGAGGGGGTGACGGCCATGGTGGATGGCACGGCCTGGGTGGCGCCGCCGGTCTTCTCCTGGCTGGCGCGGACCGGCAATATCGCCGCCGAGGAAATGCTGCGGGTGTTCAATTGCGGCATTGGCATGGTGCTGGTGGTGGCGCCTGAGGCGGCGGATGCCGCCCTGGCCCTGCTGGCCGAGGCGGGCGAGCGCGCCATGCGCATCGGCCGGCTGGAGGCCGGCGCCCAGGGCGTGGTGATGGAAAAGCCCCTGGCGCTGTGAGGACGGCCATTCTGATCTCCGGCCGGGGCAGCAATATGGTGTCGCTGCTGGCGGCCATGGCCGCGCCCGGCTATCCGGCCCGCCCGGTGCTGGTGCTGAGCAACCGCGAAGATGCCGGTGGGCTGGCCTTGACCGGGGGCGTGCCGACCGCCGTGGTGCCCAGCCGGGGGAGGGAGCGCGAGGCCTTCGAGGCCGAGCTGGACCGCGTGCTGGTCGCACATGGGGTGCAGTTCATCGCCCTGGCCGGCTTCATGCGGGTGCTGGGCGAGGGTTTCGTCCAGCGCTGGCAGGGGAAGATGATCAATATCCACCCCAGCCTGCTGCCCAGTTTTCGTGGCCTGGACACCCATGCCCGTGCGCTTGCTGCCGGTGTGCGGCTGCATGGCTGCAGCGTGCATTGGGTGAGCCCCGGGGTGGATGAGGGCGCCATCATCGCCCAGGCCGCCGTGCCGGTGCTGCCGGGCGATGACGAGGCGGCGCTGGCGGCGCGGGTGCTGGCGCAGGAACACAGCCTCTACCCGGCGGCTTTGGCGATGGTGACGGGTGGGCGGGCGATGCTGCCCGGCTCCGACGGCGCCCTGGCCTGCGGCTGGACGCCATAAAGGGTCACTGGACGGAGGCCGCCGGTCTTTCTATTCATGGAGCCGAACGAGGAAGGGTTGAACCATGGCCGAAAAAGCCAGCTATGAATTCGTTGAGGTGAAGTCCGCCGATATCCTGGCCGAGCGCCAGAATCTTTGGGCCGGTTTCACCAATGCCACGAAATATTCGATCATCGCCGTCGTGGCGCTGCTCGTGCTGATGTTCCTGTTTCTGGTGTGAGACCAGCGGGCAGGCCTCAGCAGGCTGCTGACACACTCTGATTGCGGAGGAAAAGAGCGAAAGCGGCTTTGCCCTCTCGCGCTCTCCCACCAGGGCCGACATGTATGTCGACGGTTTTCCTGGACCTTTGAAAGTTATTGAAATCAATAATCTAACGAAGGTGCAGGAAACTAAGTTTCCTGCTGGGGTGCTCGAGGGGCAAAGCCCCTCGACCTTATCTCCCCCAGCCTTTCAGCAACCCGCTAGGCCTGTTTCCGCTCAATCAGCCCGCGGCGGATCGAGCGGCCGCGGCTGATCCGGTCCTCGATGAACTCCGTCTCGCCATAGCGCACCGCGCGGCCGAGCGCATGCGCGTCCTCGGTGAAGCGCGCCAGCATTTCCAGCAGCGCCTCGCGGTTGTTGAGGAAGACATCGCGCCACATCGCCACATCGCTCGCGGCGATGCGGGTGAAGTCACGAAAGCCCGAGGCGGCGAATTTCAGCACCGCCTCGCGGGTTTCCTCGGCCAGGTCATCGGCGGTGCCGCAGATGGTGAAGGCAATGAGATGCGGCAAATGGGAGACCATGGCCACCACCTTGTCATGGGTGGCGACATCCATGGTCTCGACCACCGAGCCTGCGGCCTCCCACAGGGCGCGCACCTTCGCCACCGCCTCGGCCGGCACGCCCTCCAGCGGGGTGATGATGCAATAACGGCCCTCAAACAGCGTGGCGAAGCCGGAATCGGGGCCGGAATGCTCGGTGCCGGCCATGGGGTGGGCGGGCACCAGATGGACGCCTCGCGGCAGCAGCGGTGAAAGGTCACGCACCACCGAGCCCTTGGTGGAGCCGGCATCGGTGAGGATGCAGCCCTGCGCCAGATGCGGCGCGATCTGCGCCATCACCGCGCCATAGGCGCCCACGGGGATGCACAGAATCACCCCATCGGCACCGCGCACCGCTTCGGCCAGGCTATCGGCCACCTCATCGGCAAAACCCAATTCGCGCACGCGGGCGCGGGAGGCTTCGGAGGCGGCAAAGGTGACGACATGCCGGGCAACGCCGCCCCTCTCCCGCGCCATGCGGGCGATGGAACCGCCAATCAGCCCCGGCCCAATGATGCAGAGGCGTTCAAACAGCATGCATGAAGGCGCTGAGCGTATCCGCCACCAGGGTGCATTCCTCGCCGGTGCCAACCGTGATGCGCAGGCAATGCGGCAGGCCATAGCCGCCCATGCCGCGCACGATCACCCCGCGCGCCTTCAGCGCGGCGTCGGCGGCCTTCGCACGCTCGGCGGTGGTGAAATCGGCCAGCAGGAAATTGCCCTCGCTGGGCCAGATCCTGATCCCCGCCGCTTCCAGCGCCGCTGCCAGCCTGGCCCGCCATTCGCTGTTATGGGCGATGCTTTTTTCCACCCAGCCCGGCTCGGCCAGCGCCGCCACGGCCGCGGCCTGGGCTGCGATATTCACATTGAAGGGGCCACGGATGCGGTTGATGATGTCGGCGATATCGGCCGGGAAATAGCCCCAGCCCACCCGCATGCCACCCAGGCCGAAGATTTTCGAGAATGTGCGGGTCATCACCGTGTTCGGCGCGCTATCCACCATGGTGGCGCCGGCATCATAGGTCGGGTCGGTGACGTATTCGGCATAGGCGGCGTCGAGCACCAGCATCACATCATCGCGCAGCCCGGCGCGCAGGCGGGCCACTTCACCCTGCGGCAGCAGGTAGCCGGTGGGATTATTCGGGTTGGCCAGGCAGAGCATGCGGGTGCGCGGGCCAACAGCCGCCAGCATGGCATCCACATCGGGCTTGAGGTCACGCTCGGGCACCTTGATGACCTGGCAGCCGGCATAGCGGCCGGTGATGTCATACATGGTGAAGCCATGGGCGGACATGATGAGTTCCGTCCCCTCGCCACCATAGCTCATGATGAGGTGGAGCAGAATTTCATCGCTGCCCGCGCCGCAGATGATGCGCGCAGGGTCAAGGCCAAAGCGGGCGCCGATAGCCTCACGCAATGCGGTGCTGCCGCCATCGGGGTAGCGGTGCAACTCGGCGGCGGTTTCGATAAAGGCCGCCATGGCGCCGGGCGGCGGGCCAAAGGCGCCCTCATTCGAGCTGAGCTTGGTGATCCGGTTCACACCAGCAACCTTGCTGGCACCCGGGGCATAGGGCTCGATGGTCAGAATGGTCGGGCGGGGCAGCATGGCGGTCATCCGGCAAAACCTCTCAGCGGCGCCGCATAGGCGCCCAGCATGCGGGCACGGTCGAAGGGCAGGGCGGCCAGGCGCGGGTCGCCGGGCATGATCAACCCATCGGCCTCCATCAGGAAGCGGGAAATGCCCGGCGCGCGGCGCACCAGCACCAGCCGCGCGGTGATGCCCGCAGCGGTGAGGCTGGCCAGCAATTGCCCGCGTGACTGCTCGCTATCGGCTTCGAGCAGCAGCAGCGAGCGGTCCTCGGCCGAAGGGTCGGGCGCGCCGGGGGCAACCACCAGGGCATCGGCCTCGGCCTCACCCTCGGTGAAGAAGGGCAGCCGGGCGACGACGGAAAGCTGTGGCGCGTTCAGCGCCGGCCACCATTCCATCTCCGGCGCATCGGCATCCTCAGGGAAGGGCAGCACCGCCACCGAGGCCTCACCGCGGGTGACGGCGGCCAGGGCGCGGGCGGGGGTGGGGTGGGTGCGGGCTGCCGTCAGGGCGCCGAAATGCTCGGCCACCAACCGCGCCATCGCGGCGTCACGCGCATAGACCGCCACCGAGAAGCCCCCCTGCTGGTGGATGGAGGCGGCGAAAAGCTCACGCCAAAGCCGCACCAGGGCGCCACGGGGCAGCGGGCCGGTGTGGCGGGCGAGCAGCCGGCGCAGGATATCGGCCTCCCGCCCCGGGCGGAGGATGGTGCTGCCGGCTTTCGCCCGGCTGGCGGCAAGTGAGGCCACAATGCCCGACCGCTGCATCAGCAGGTCATGCATGGAATCGTCGATCGCATCGAGCTGGGCCCGGACGGCGCTGAGGGTATTCATCACCAGCAGCAATAACCGCCATGCGAGCAAGGTTGAAGCCCCGGCGGGCTGGGCTTATGCGTTTGCTGCAATGTCGCTGATCCAGCCCTTCCCCGAGGTCGACCACCAGCATGCCGTCTTCGCGGATGGGCTGATGCTGGATTGTGGCGTGCAATTGGCGCCGCTCACCGTCGCCTATCGCACCTATGGCCAGCTGAACGCCGCGCGCAGCAATGCCGTGCTGATCTGTCATGCGCTGACCGGCGACCAATATGTGGCGGAAACCCAGCCGCTTACCGGCAAGGGCGGCTGGTGGGCCAATCTGGTCGGGCCCGGGCTCGCGGTCGATACGGATCGGTTTTTTGTCATTTGCGCGAATGTGCTGGGTGGGTGCATGGGCAGCACCGGCCCGGCCGAGAAGCGCGCCGACGGCACGCCCTGGGGCACGGATTTCCCCACCATCACCATCCGCGACATGGTGCGCGCGCAGAAATTGCTGGTGGACAGCTTCGGCATCGGGCGGCTGCTGGCGGTGATTGGCGGCTCGATGGGCGGCATGCAGGTGCTCGAATGGGCCGCCACCTTCCCCCAAGCCGTCTTTGCCGCAGCGCCGATTGCCTGCGCCTCGCATCATTCGGCGCAAAATATCGCCTTTCACGAGGTGGGACGGGCGGCGATTCATTCCGACCCGGATTATTACGCCGGCCGCTATTGGGAGCAGGGGCGGATACCCGCCCAGGGGCTGGGGGTGGCGCGCATGGTGGCGCATATCACCTATCTCTCGGAGGAGGCGCTCACCCGCAAATTCGGCCGCAAGCTGCGCGGCGCCAATGCGGTGACCTTCCTTGAGGATGTCTTCGAGGTGCAAAGCTATCTGCGCTACCAAGGTTCCAGCTTCGTGCGGCGGTTTGACGCCAATTCCTATCTGACCATCACCCGGGCGATGGATTATTTCGACCTTTCGGCCGAGCACGGCTCACTGGCGCAGGCTTTCGCCAAGACGCCGACGCGGTTTTTCGTCGCCAGCTTTTCCTCCGACTGGCTGTTTCCCACCAGCGAAAGCCGGGCCCTGGTGCGGGCAATGAATGCCGCCGCCGCGCGGGTGAGCTTCGTTGAGATCAAATCGGACAAGGGCCATGACGCGTTTTTGCTCGATGAGCCGGAGTTTCATGCCGCACTCGGCGGGTTTGTCGCCGGCGCGGCCAAGGCGCTGGGTGTGTGATGCCCGACACCACCATCCAATACGTCGCCAAAAACATGCGGGTTGATTTGCGGCTGATCGCCGAGATGATCACCCCCGGCGCCCGCGTGCTCGATATCGGCTGTGGCGATGGTGCGCTGCTGGAATATCTGGCGCTGGCCAAGGGCGCCGATGCGCGGGGCATCGAGATCGACATGGCCGAGGCCACCCGGGCGGTGGCAGCCGGGCTCGCGGTGATTCACGGCGATGCGGATAATGACCTGGCCTTCTACCCCGATGCGGCGTTTGATTTCGTCATCCTCTCCCGCACCCTGCAGGCGGTGGAAAAACCGCGTGAGGTGCTGCGGCAGATGCTGCGCATTGGCCAGCACGCCATCGTCTCCTTCCCCAATTTCGGCCATTGGGCGGTGCGCTGGCAATTGGCCTGGACCGGCCGCATGCCGATGACCAACACCTGGAATCGCGGCTGGTACGAAACCCCCAATATCCACCCCTGCACCATTC
>Ga0214917_10005476_pt1 | contig 13551 bp, 17 predicted proteins | sample LL_1208_BB_MetaG_FD_177983 | JGI IMG/M metagenome (GOLD analysis project Ga0214917, IMG submission 177983) | Freshwater microbial communities from Lake Lanier, Atlanta, Georgia, United States - LL_1208_BB | ecosystem: Environmental > Aquatic > Freshwater > Lake | place: USA: Georgia | collected... | reverse complement strand
ACGGAATGTGAAGGAAGGAGGCATATCAGGGCAGCCGGGTCCACCGAGTGCGCAAGCAGGTTGGTATTGACGTGCGATACACTTGCTCTGAACCCGGGTGATTCCGAGTAAATCTGATTCCAAATCAACCAAATTACCACTTATGTTGGAAACTTCAGGGCCACCCACTAATCCGAGCGCATTACGGGATTTGTTGGGATTCTCAAATTTCGTGGGCATCTGGGTGTATGCGAACATTCCTGCGGATTGCGCATCACGTACAGTCGCCATATCGGTAGATCCAATGCGGTTCCATGCGGAATTCCAGGGAGCAGCAGTGGATGATATTTCCATCTTTGAGATAGCGTTAGAAATTTAACAATTTAAGTCACGTACAAATTGGCGTGAAGGGATACCGGCACGAATCCAGCCGTTTGCCGCAACTTCAGGAACAAGATTGCTGGGATTCTGGATATGACGGGCCAAATGGGGGACCAATGGAACAAAGTTGTTCTCAAAAAAGGTTTCCGTTACAGTTCCACAAGGGCGTTCAACACGCGCAAATTCAGAGTAAATCAATTGTGACTCAACATCTGGATTGCCGCGGCCATTGCCCATAAATGGGACCGTGGCGAAAGGACGGGACTGTAAATGGAGAGGGCACTTTTGGCGTCCCGCTTGTTGTCCCTCATTGCGAAGACGACTATCCTGGTCAATTTGCGCATTGTTTAATCCGAATCCTTCGCGACCCAACAGAGTTGGATTCGGATACTCTACACGCGCAGCGGACTCTTGTTTAGGAACTAAATTCGTCACTTGATACATTCCGGGACCCGCACTATCACGAATATTTTGCGCAACTTCACACGAGTCATCGCGAACTCGTGTGAATTCATTGATTGTAAATTCACCTGGTGCCGCAGGTACTCCACGTGGAAAAGGCGCAGCAGACATCTTCTATCCAAGGTTCTCTATTTATATTTCGGACCCAATTCGTAGCATCCTGATGCTCTAGGAATGATACCCATCGCCTTCAGGCTGCTACGCGCAGTGAAACCGACCGATTCACCTTTGTGGTGCGCTTTCAATGTTCGCCTAGCGCGTTCCATGGTACGAAATGGACTGCGCGCTACACGACGTGTTTGAAGTTTATAGGCTTTCTTTACACAACCCATTCTAAACTGAACGTAGAACATTTATATCCACAAATTGTCTACATCCACCGGTCAGTTTCACCCACGGAACACTCAGTAATCGTTCTCTTGTAAAGACTGTCTTCATACATGAATCTTGTTTCTCCTGATTGTCGCACCAACATTGATCCTGAACCGCAAACATGGAATCTTCCGCCTTCCACATAATTATGTTTCTCGCTTTTCCACTTTGGATAAGCCGCTGGAGCGCATAATGCTGTGTGAAATAAATACTATCTTCCTCGTGGTGTTTTCCTTGTAAATCAATGCCCTCAGCAACAATCATCTTTTTGTAATTTAGTTCACCCATATTGAGCGCATTTCTGTACTCTTCAAACCAGGCGCGAATCACCGTTGACCCCCGTGGAGCCATCATAAACCAATTCTCAAACACTGGGGAATCGTTACGAGTTGTATCGCGTCCAATATAGAACCCAGCCATCTGCCGGCGCTCCTTGTAGCAAATATCACGCATTTCATTTAGTGATGTATTGTATAAAGTACTGATGTCGGACCAAACACCACCGTATGTTTTCAGCAACCACAGACGCATAAAATCGGCTTTGTGTTGAACTGAGAGCGAAAAGAAAGATTTGGGTAATTCATGTTCAGGGCACATCTCGAGGAATTGTTTGGTTGTTATTTTGCGAAATTCCCAATCAGGGACTTTCCGCAAATTTCGTTCGTAAATCAAACGAATCATTTCAGGCATTTCAGGGGTGTCCCAGTGGCACCAAATGATTTTTGGAATTGAATACGAGTACTCTCTCACTACATACAGTAATAAGAGAGTAATCAAGACTATAACAATAATTTCCCACTTCATCCTTATGGTTTCGCAATATATTTTTATGGAGAAGAGAGCCAAGTGACGACTCCGCCCTCTGTTCCCGTACGGCAAGCAGAGTTGTTTCCTTCTTTACACGTGCGTCCAGGGACGCGATAAAGCCAGTTTGCGAAAGAGGCTTGGTCATTAGGAATGGAAGTGCTCGGTTGCACTACCCACGTGCGTTGATTCTGATTGTGTTGAAAAACGTCAGTGGGGTCACCGTACATGCGTGTCTGAAACACATCACTGAGGTCATTGCTACCGTCTGCACCTGAGACTGTGAGCGCAGGACCTCGTGTTGGATTATCCTTGATTTCGTTGATAAGCACATTCATAAAGGGATTTGCGCCAGTGGGTCCCGTGCGGTCCGATGCGCCAATCACATCGGCGACATTTTTATCTGCTGCGGCGGCGCCTCCAATATATGTCGGGGGTTGAAAACCAGGTGATGTAATCATTGTAGGCGCGACCAAATCGGTGAATCCTTCACGAACTGTGCCCTTATATTTCATACCGTAATAGGCAGCAATCGCCATAATCGCAAGTCCAACCGTGATACCCAAATATTGGTAGGAGCGATATAGAACCGCCAGTAGCACGCCCAAGTAAATACCGAATCGGGTGAGAGAATTGAGAGCACCGGCGGTACAGCGACGTGCGTCGCTTGTGAATGGGAAAAAATCGGACCAGTTTTCCCAAAGTACATTTGGTGCTTCAGTCCAAAATGGAGCACAAAAGGTAGACATTTCCTTACTTAGACAACCGAACATTTATTTCAGCCCATTACTTGCGTTTTCCACCCTTCTTTTTGGGCGATTCTCCTTCCTCGGCTATCAGAAGGGCCGCCATAGCGGCCGCATGTGCCTGCGCCTCAGCGCGATTCACAATAATATTTGTTTGAGGTTCAGAGGCTTTCTTGGCTGCTTTCTCTGCTGCCTTTTTGCGAAGACGCTCTTGTGCTTCGCGACGACGCGCAGAGCCCTCATTTCCTGACGCTTTCTCAGCGCCTACCATTGCGTCACGGAGAGAACCGAACAGTTCTGTGAATGCTTCATTTTCACTGAACTCCTTCATCAACTCTTCTGCCTCTGCGACAATGTCTTCACGACGAATCTCACCACGCATAAACTTGGCACGAATCTTATTGGCGATCTTTTGAGCAATAGACATCAACATATCAGGTTTCTTCGTGAATATTTCACTTAGAAATTCAAAGACTGCCTTTGGGTCCTTGTTATTCATCATTTCAGGGTCGAGGCCAAAATCCTCAGGCTTGATTTCGCTCACCAACTCTTGCGCAATTCTAGCTATGTGACCGCGAAACATACGCTCAGGAATCTTGAATTTATCCGCTGCACCACTAAGGTCCTTAAACCCGAACGATTCCGCCATCTTTCCCAACTTTTCAAACAAATCTGAGAATTGACTACCATCCCCTTTGAGCATCTCCATCATCTTCTCCATATCGAGCGCAAAGCCACTGAGGTCAAAGAATCCCGCGGGTGTCTCTTGTGCAGACAATAACAGAAGTGTGCTCAAGTATTTCCAAATCGCATCCTGTGATGTGGAAGAGAGCTCGTTCCACAAACTGCGAGTCATAGAGAAACCTTGGACCATTTCGATTTCTTCATTAAATATGGAGGCATCCTTCTTGGCGACAGCGCTCACATTGGGTCGCCAGATGACTACGAATCGCTCTGCTGAAACCGGAGCAGCGGCAGCAGCGGAGAGAGCATCCTTGTGCTCGGGAAATGTGAGCAACAAGTCTGCGATAAATTCTTTGTATGTCTTTTCAAAAGAGGCCATAATTCTGAGAATGCGGAAGAGTTCCTTTCCTCTTCGGAAACGCATTTAGACCACGGCTCGTTCCGCTAAAATACAGAGCACTTTGCAATATTTCCATATCGCCTTTTTGTTCGTTTCAGACATTGCGGACCAGTGACGGTCAAAAATCAAATATGCAAAGGCGTACTCTTTATGAGGGCCGTTCAGTGCCTCCTTTGCTTTTACGATGAGAGCTTCCTCGTCTTCATCCATAACGGGACCATGGAAATCAGGATAAATATATTCCATAAATCCGCTGTGGAGTAGTTTTGGATTCGCCTTCTTTAGGGCTTTCAGAGCGTCCAGTGCGACTCGCAAGTCCTTCTCCTCCGTATAGGTCTCAGCCAACTCCTCCACAAACGAGAGCAATTGATTATTAAAAGCACCGATTGGCGTAGACATTATATATAAGTTGCGGGCTATGTTTTAGACCGATTATTTGCGCGTTGGAGGTCCAGGGATATCCGCATCACGTGCGGCCAGGTATCGTTCCATCGCATCCAGTTGTTGCTGCTCTTTCGCACTCCGTTTTGGCGCAGGTGCTGAGGCCGCTCCACCACCAAATCCCATTGCTGCGATATTTACGAGCGTCTCAAAATTTCTCACAATTGGATTGTAAATCTTATCACTAGTGCCGGCAACGGAATCCAGGAAACTGTAGGAATCAGAGAGCCGTCCACTCGCCATCTCAGCAGGATGATAGGGATTTATCTCATCCGTTCCTGTTGCTGGTTGTATAACAGGCCCAGCAGCACCGGTCGGACGTGAAGGGGCAGCAACTGTAGGACGTGGTGCGACTTCCGGGCTATAGACAGGTTGCGCAAGAGGTGCGTTCCGTTCAGCTGTCTTGCGAGCAGCATCATTGACTGCCGCTTCACCGCCAAGACGACGTGTGAATAGCCAGTTATTCACCGGACCGGGGCCTACTAATGGCTCTAAAGCGCCATCGGGGACCATGGAAGGGACCGTTTTTAACCACCGCGGTAGCGGTGGTCTGGATGGCGAAGGGTCAACACAAACGAAACGAAATTCACGTACATAAGGTGTCTTCTTCAACTCTTCTAAGAAAGCCTGGCTATACCGGCATTTTGTACTGTAGTATAATATGTGCATTGTTAGTTGTATATGCGATTCCTATTCTTTCCGTACGACGCGTTGGGTCTAAAAATTGAGACTTTACATTTATCTAAATTAGAAATCATCATGTTTGCCGATTATTCTGAAGATGGACCGTTGCTTCTTGGAGATTCAACCAAACACTTGAATGCCTCCTTCCGTTTCACCAACACAAACGTCACTATGGCGAATACTTTGCGTCGTGCGATTATTTCCCTCACACCTGGAGTCGCATTTCGTACAGAGCCATACGACAAGTCGGATGTGAGTATTTCAGTCAACACCACACCACTCGTGAATGAGATGATTGCGCACCGTGTGGGATTTATTCCTATCAACGTCCGCAACGTCGCCAATTTCGTACCAGAGCAATACGAATTTGTGTTGGATGTGAAGAATGATTCAAAACGCACCCTTGATGTGCGAGCCAAAGACTTTATGGTATTTCGTAAGAACGTGGAGAATCCGCTTCTACCGCCTGAGCAGATTCCTACGGAAGAGTTCTTCCCTCCCGATTCTATTACGGGCGATACCGTGCTCATAACACGCCTTCGTCCTGTGAATCCTCCTGCGCCATCGGAGCATTTGATGCTGAAAGCGAAGCCCAGTATTAGCACAGGAACGGAGAATATTCGGTATAGTCCTGTCGCTCAGGCATCGTATGAATATACCCGTGATACGGACCCAGAGCATATCAGCCTTGTCTTTACCAGATGGTTGAACAATATCAAGAAAATCACGGACCCCTCCACGGTTCCTGAGCTTCAGATGGCGGCATTGCGCCGTGAGTTTGAGACGATGGAGATTCAACGTTCTTATCTCAAAGATACCAAAGGAGAGCCGTACGATTTCACCTTTCACGTGGAGTCGGTAGGCATTCAACCTGTCCCGATGATTGTGGATAACGCACTCGCCGGTTGTATCGCACTCGTCTCAAAATACATTGATTTGGATACAGTTCTACCGGACTCTGTTCGCGTTCAATTGGCGGATACCCGATATGCTGCGATTGAACTTGTCTTCACAAACGAAGGACATACACTGGGAAATCTGTTGGAGACCTATATTGTTGAACATCATATTGACGGCGGTGCGACACCGGTAGCAACTTACGCGGGCTACAAGGTCCCTCATCCATTGCGTCCTGAGATGTTTATCCGAATTGCGGTCGCACAATCTGAGGAGTCCATAGATATTGAGACACAGAAGCTGACTGCGCGAGCGATTGTTGCCTCCGCATGTCGCGCCCTCAAAGAGGAGTTCACCAAGTTGCGACAGCAATGGTCCTCTCTTCATACTGAACCAGCCGCGGGGGCAAAATAAGAGCGTATAATAAGAGAAAATGGATATGATGACGGTTGGCTTCACAACCTTTTTAATTGCCGTTGCGATTGGACTTTTTTTGTATTTCCGGCCTCAATACATACGTGAGGGATTTGTGACTGTCGCACTAGGCAACGAGACATTCCCTAAATGTCTTGCGCGCGACGCAGAAGCACAACAACTATTGTCTGAATTTCAGGGCTTTTCAGTATCGTCACCGAATAGTACACATGGCGAGGCGTACGCAGAGCTCAAATTGATTTTACAAAAACTGCTGTGTATTGATGCGGATATAACGGGTTCTGGCGCGGGTGTATATTCTACGTATAGTTTGCCGTTCGCAACAGCGCACGATATTGAGCCACCTGCATCGTTTGTTGGCCGCTGTGTAAAACGCGCAGTTCGCGCACGCGATGTAGAGGTCGCAATGGACAAGTTTGAAGAGCGCGGTCTAGAACTCATCAAGACGCTCTGCTTCGATGAGCCGCAACGTAAAAAAGCGGCAACCAAGTTCCATTCCATTGTTGCTCGTGTAAGTAGCCGCATCCAACACAATTGTTTGATGGAAAAAGCGACAATGGATGTTCCCGCCGGTCCTCGTGATCCTGCTTATTTCACCTCTTCAATGTTGAGCATGTTTGCGCCCTTCACTATTAGCGGCAACGAGAATCAGTGGATATAGATGCTCACCACCAAACCCACCACTTTTTGTGAGTCTGAAATTCAAATGGAACTTCAGTATTCCACGATGGGATTGTATATATAAGTTCTTTCGTCTCCATACGAGACGTCTTAAAATGAATATTTGTTCCACCCACGTTTTCCAAAACCAATAGAATATCATTGTATTGGTTTAGTACATGTTTATCAATATTCAAAAGATGCTTTACAAGATTTTGAGCGATTCGGTCATTCGGGAATTTTGTTTGAAGTTCAGTAATCATATTATCACGAACATTTCGTGAAGAAATATTGAATTCATGATAAGAACCAGGTGCTAGAAACACAGGATGAGCCATTGTGAAATTACTCATTCTTTGAAATGAACAATAGAAACAAGTAGGGTCATCAATTTTTCTTAGCATGAACAGGAACCGGGTGAGAGCAGACTAATCAGCAGAGCCAATCCGAGAATCTGCCATATAGATTTTGCTGGTTTGATTGCCGGAACCAATTCATGTAAAACATTGTTCCACAACCATTTACCTGCGAACAGAATAATGGATAAAACAATCAAGACAGTCAAGAAGGTGATGAGCGCAGAACGTTGAGGACTGTAACCGATGCCCGTTTTGCTCTCAAATGTCTCCGTTTGAAGAAAAGGGTCCAATGCCGCATTCAGACCTTCCGCAATAGCACCACCGAGCATTTTTCTAACAGATGTAACGAAAAAACTATGAACGTCTTGAGAAAGCATCGTCGCTCTTTGGAATAGACAACTTCAAATCATGAACCGTCGTCACTTCACGACGTGACTCCAGATAATCAACAAGGTTCTTTGCTTTGGACTCATCACCATCAAAGAACGATGTGAGATGTTTCATTAGATATGCGTTGCTCACTGGTTCGGCACGCTCACGCACACGATGTGCAATCGTTCCACGATTCACATTGAGTGCCGCAACCTTGTTGAGGTCCATAATTCGCAAAATTGTATCACGAAGTGCTTTACCATGTTTCCGTTTCTGATTCACTTCTGCCGTCAAAGTCGCAATCTGTTCTTGTAGCGTCATCCATTGCTTCAATAGACCAGGTAAATCTTTCAGTGAAGTCTCTTGTTCATTAGCAACAGTAGGAACGATTGCTGAACCCGCAACCATTGTGTTCCTATAGTTTGGAATCATACTCATTCTTAATAAATATAGAGTGTGTAATTCTTAGACCCTCAACGCAACACAGCATTGTTAATTGGTCTTAGACCCTATCACGAAAAAAATATCCGCAATTGACCTTCCACAGCCCCTCTACAAATGAAGCAATGCTTCTTCTGTTTTCCTGCGCACGAAGAACAGAAGGTGTGTCCGCAAGGCATTAGAGCGACCGATAGCCGTTCCGATGTACAAATGCTACATGCATTCCCACATGAATTCCCCGCAGCGGCATGCGTAGAGAGCACAACCTCACGATATTTGCGCCATTTTTTGTGGGAAGTAGAGAATTTACGAAAATCCTCAATTATGTTACATGAATCGTAACGTTTTTGAATATATTTATCAATTTGTTCTACAAGTTCTTTCGCAGCATCAGAATCGTCATCTAAACAACTGAGCGCAAAGAATTCGTTCTCAAGTTCACTTAATTTGTCTATTTTCGTCTCAAGTTCTTCATATGCTTCAAACATAGTATTCATCTCTTCAATATATAATTGTAAGACGTGCTTATTTCGTTGAATCAAATCATCAAATTCCTCAGGTTCGTCTGGAACCTCAACTTCGCGTAATTTATTGTGGGCTTCAACAGCGGGCCAGGCGCGAACTTCCGTATCTAACAAATCAAGAATATACTTTCGTGATGAAGAGCATATTTCGCGAAGCCGTGAACGAAACGATTTCCCTTCATTACGAACACTATCGTCTGTGAAAATAGTGTTCTGAATGTACTTCCGAATGGAGTCGCTCATTAATTTGGTTTCTGGTTTTTATTCTGCTGCGCCACCCACCGAACATAAATAACTAAAGTATTCATCCGAGAACCCGTAATGACTACCGTTCGCCTCAGTTTCGGTTGGAACACGGCGACTAGTCGTATTCCCTTTATGAATAAAACTCACAATAACGCCATTTGGAGGTATTTCGGCGGTTTTCTCGGTTCGCCCACTTAGAAACGCTTCCCCTTCAGCAATGTTGACTGGATTGGGAAACTTACGGGCCTCCCAAAAAGCACGTGTAAAGCACAAGGTCGCTTCGCTCACCCGCTCCTCTGGCGACAATATAAGCGGCGGTACGTTCACGGCACTAATATACCGTGGAATATCGTACATCGGCAATGTACTACAATAGACGCATTCGCGTCCCTGTAGCCACGCAACCCGCGTCGCAACACTCGTGGAAGGATAATGGTCATCGTCGTCCATCATGAGAAACACAGAACATTCCTCAGGCGCTGCGGCGCACGCACGATTTCGCTTTTCACCAATAGGCAACTTTTTACCAAGCGAAACATATCGTACATGAAACTCTGGATGCGTACTCTGGAATTTCTGAACATGACTATCAACCCGTTCGGGACCACTGCTGTCGTCCGCAATCAACCAGGTCATTTTATCACGTGGGTAATCGGTCGTCAGTATGTTTTGAACCATATTTCCCCACCAGCCGCTTCGGTTGTGGGTCAACGTGATGATAGCAACATGCGGAGGGTCGGCTACACGGGGAGGAGGAACCGTGACGTTCTTAAACCCCTTGTGCGCCAGACTGCCGAGCAGATTCCGCCACCCAACGCGAAAATCACGCACATTGACGCTCGCAGCGTGTTTGAGTGCACCACGCAGCCGTGTTTCACTCTCTTCGACCAGGTCAAGAATGGATCGGACCGCGCGGCGTACCGCCTCGTGTAAGAACGATACATCTTTTGTATCGCGCCACTCGGTCGCTTTTCCTATAGAGCATTCAATACGACCAACATGTCCCAGCACACCTCCCCACAACTCGTCGTACACGGGAATAGCGGTCCAAAGAGGAAGCGCGCCGCATACAGCCGCTTCCGCAAAGGAGAATCCGAACCCTTCCGCGACAGACCCAACAATATGATATCCATATCGTGTTTGAAGTTCAAGTTTCTCTTTGTGTTCCACCGTAGTCTTAAACACAATTCCTGTTCCCGCTGATTCTTTTAGTTGCGCAATAACCGATTCAGTACCAACGATAGTCAATTGAGGCAAAGTCACATCCCAACTCGCGACGATTCTCTTTGCCGCGGCCAGTTTATGCTGACTGGCGCCAATCAAATACAGAAACTCGCGCTTCATATTGGATGCGTTACCGACCACACGTCCAATATCAGCCCCAGAACGCCAAGGAATAACGCGACACCGTTTTCCATCCACTTCAGGGAACAATGAGCGCGCGTGTTTGGTCTTGAATACAAACAGAAACGTTTTATCTTGAATCGCCCAATTCCACGCTTCAGATGGCCACCATTCTTGGTTCACAACCACAATGTTCTGAGCCGCCCACGGCGCAGCAGCACGACACGGCACCTCCAAATGGATTGCTATATCAACCATTGTAGGGCGTACAGGACCACAATAAAATTGTAGTGGGTCAATATGTTGTATTGAATCAATTCGCACATGACCACACGAGTTTGATTCACGAAGAATCTGCTCAACGAGTTGAGCGTCTTGTCCAAGACCCCATTCTGTTGCGGTGTGAAGAATCGCGACTTTCAGACCTTTTTGTGGCGGCATTCTATTCTCTCGCAATGTACTATTTCCTTAGATATGAGTAAGGATGCTAACGGGCGATATTGAGCCGCAAAGACGAATTCAGGGACACGTACATGTAGACCCGTTTTCGTATCTGGAGCAGGATACACCGCAATTTCGCACGACCGTCTTGGAGGAGTACAAACGATGGAAAAGCGCAGCAAAGCCCGAACTACAGCAGTGGCGAGACGAGTACAAAAAGATTTTTGAGGAAGCGCTTCCAACAACGGAAGAGTACGCACACGTCAAAACTCCAAACTACCAAGTTCAATACACCTATTCGCACGCCCTGAATGTATGGACCCAACACCGCATTCATAGAGATATCGCATTTTTTGAACCCACTAGCACCGATATTTATGGTATTGTGGAAGATATCGGTGACGGCTCAGAGTTATACGAATGCTCCGTTTATGACGGAAAGCAAAAACTGTATTCCATATCACCAGTGGGACCCACAATCGCAATTCAAGGTAATTATTTGTATTTCACAACCCCAGTTCAGCGCTTACGATACAATCGTGTTAAACGTGTGAACCTGAAAACAGGAAAACAAACAAAAACCCTCTATATTGAAACGAATCCAAAGTTTAATATTGAACTCATTAAACCACCATATCAAGAAGGTGTATTCATCAAGAGCACAAATGCGCTCCACCAAAAATTAGACATTGTTGAAGGTGATAAGCCAAGAAGACTCGTACAGAAACGAAATCAATCTGTGTTTCCCTGTACTGCCGACCTGTTCCTCACAAATACGCATCTTGAACCGCTATCAAAATTACCGATAAATCATTACGGTGTGAGCGCAATACAATACCAAGACCTCATATACGTAATTACAGTATCAGATGCACATCATACTTGTTGGAAGTTTCAGGATAGCACATTTCACAAGATAATTGAAGCACCTCAATTGCGGTTCCTTCCTCATGCGCTCACTCCATCTCTATTAGTTTCCCAATTGAATAAACCATCAGAAGTGTTTGAAATGTCTAGCAACAAGATTACTTTACAACTACCCGAATTGCTGAAACTTCAAACAGAATTTCATTCCGTTCGTTCCGTTCCTTATTACATCACGTATGAATCAAAAACAAACACAAAACCGACAGCACTCATTGTGAGCGCATATGGAGCGTACGGTATTGAATCGCAACGTGAATACCCCATTCGTTGGCTACCGTGGCTACAACGTGGTTGGGCGCTCGTGACGGCCGCGCCTCGCGGTGGTCGCGATAAGGGTGACCAATGGTACGATGAAGGTCGGACTGCGCCGCGAAAACACACGACATTTGACGACACTGTGGCAGTAATGCGAGCCGCACAAAAACGACTTCATATTCAACCCCAAAAGACGATTGCGTACGGTCGCAGTGCGGGCGGATGGACCGCCTCAATGATGGCGTTACAACACAGCAATCTTGTAGCAGGTATCATTGCGGAGGTTCCATACGTGGATGTGTTGCGCACCACATCAAATCCAAAACTTCCGCTTACTACCCTGGAATACGATGAATTCGGCGATCCGCTCCATTCCAAGGAAGATTACAAAGCGCTTCTCAGGATTTCACCGGTGGACTTGGCCCGGCAAGCAGCGCCGAACAATTGCCGCGTGCTGCTGAAAACGGCACTTCACGACAGCGAAGTGGCGACCTATGAATCACTTAAACTCGCCGCCGCCCTACGAAAAAACGGATGGTCAAATGTATTCGTCAGTATTGACGAGGACGGAGGACATTTTGTAGGAAGGGACAAGATGGCGGCGCAATTCGCAGAGGATGGGGCGTATTACTCGGACTTAATCAACTTATCACTTCGTAGTCGCATCCGTACGAGAAAGGCCTCTTTCCACAAATCAAAAGGCACAACGCGACGAGCCAGTAATTCGCGAAAACACGTAATCAGGACAGCAACGTCTGCATCCGCAGAGTGAAGATTCCCTTCAGGTTCCTTATTGAATAGCCATTTATACAATTCAACCAATCGTGGGAGCTTGTAAAGGTCGTTTGGTTTCGCATATTTGGAGGGGAGCTTAATAAGATTTTTCGTCGCAATCATTGTACAATAATCGTGCGTTGGCCACCATGAAAATGTCTCTTGACTATTGAGTCTATAGTACGAAGCCCATAGCACTGACTTGTCAAAAGCGAGATTATGTGCAACGATTACATCAGATGCCTGTGCGGCTTTCCGAAATTTCTCAAGAACTTCCCGACTCGGTACGGCCGAGCGTACAACGGCCTCTTCAATCCTATGAATCTTTGCCGCCTCTGTATCAAAAGGGACCCCTTCAGGGAATTCAATATAATGCGTTTGTTGTTCCAACACATCAAATCGTTCTGACGAGCATGAAATTATACTCCAGCTTATCTGAAGAATGTAGGGCCAATTCTCCGTATTCGTAGTGAGTCCATTCCGGTCTTTCGGTAATCCGTTTGTTTCTGTATCAAAGAAAAGTATTGTTAACATTTTTAAAATTACAAAGACGGATAAACCAACTATCACTTTTTGCTTCTGCTTTCTCTGCGTTATTTTCGCAAGTCATATTATAGATGGACGGTTTCCTCGAGAATGCGATGAACTCTTTCGCAGCCTTGGCCCCTAACGCCCCAGCTAACAACAAGAAGAACGCCGCTGCACCGGCCGCCAATGCCGCCAATGCCGCACGCGCTGCGCCCGCCGCACCAAACATGATGGGCGGTAAGAACTCTCGTAAGGCTAGCCGCAAGAACAGCCGCAAGAATTCCCGTAAGGCTGAGCGCAAGAATCGCAAGAACAGCCGTAAGAACTCGCGCAAGGCCAGTCGCAAAAACCGCAAGGCCAGTCGCAAGGACCGCAAGCACTAAATATTAAGAATT
>Ga0214917_10005475_pt1 | contig 13552 bp, 11 predicted proteins | sample LL_1208_BB_MetaG_FD_177983 | JGI IMG/M metagenome (GOLD analysis project Ga0214917, IMG submission 177983) | Freshwater microbial communities from Lake Lanier, Atlanta, Georgia, United States - LL_1208_BB | ecosystem: Environmental > Aquatic > Freshwater > Lake | place: USA: Georgia | collected... | reverse complement strand
TTATTCATGATAATATTACGAGAAAATACAATCGTGACCAATGTACTGAGAAACAGGAACAGAAGAAAAATCCCAAGAACTTTAAAAAACCCGAGAAAGGAATTCGGAAGGTAAACACATACCATTTTTTTCTTTTTCAAAGAGAAAAAAAATAATCATTAAAACACTTTTCAAAGTTAAAAAAGAATGATATGTTCATTGGAAAAATGTGTAGGAAATCGACAATTATGGGGAGGATTAAAAATCGCAAGTTGTCTATTCCTGATCGTAGTTGTTTGTTTCATCCTTTCTTTTGTTCACTCCAAAGAGTATTACATTGATCATTTTGATAAAATCAAATGTAATCCACTCTATTTGCCTTTTATTCATTGGATTAATCCATCCGTATCAACTTCTTCTAATTTTCATCAATGTTTGACAACTACGTTAAAACCTTTCTTTTCTATTTTATCTGGCCCTGTGCGACAATATTTTCAATCATTTTCCAATAACATTGGTATATTAGGTAATCATGCGAATCGGATGAAGAAATCGACCAATTTACTAGGAACATCGGTCTCCACATACTTACAACGATCCTATCAAAAATATGATCACACCAAAAATGTATTATTTTACATCACGTTAAAAATCAAGGCAATTTTGGATAAAATCGGTGTCATGGTCATGGACATGTATTATGCCTTGATTTCCATGTTCGATTTCGTAAATGTTCTATTAACAGTACCTTCGATCGTAATGAAAATTGTATTTGGTATCTTTATTGCAGGCATCGTGATTACGGTCATTTTATTAATTATATCCACCGTTACCCTCGCTTCGGTCCTTAGTATGAAAATAGTAGGGACTGGATTCTTAGCCATTCCAGGGATGCAAGGGGTTGGTATCACTTTATTATCTAGTTCCGAAATCTTGCGTATTACCAAATTAGTCATGTACATGGGGGCTTTTGTAGGAATGTTAACCGTCACCTCGTTATACGGATCAATTGCGTTACCATTACGAAACGCATATAAGCAAGCAGATCGGGCGAGTTATTGTTGTTTCTCCGGGAATACAATGGTTCAAACGGATATCAATCATTACAGGCCTTTCCATGAATTACGAGTTGGCGATTCTCTTGTAGGGAATAATAAAGTGGTAGGAACATTAGTGGTATATTCTATTCAAAAAGATTGGTATCGATACGGCCATCAAACAAATGTAACGGCTGACCATTTAGTGTATGAATCAAATCATCAATGTGTAAAAGTAAAAGATTCCATTCACGCATACTCGTTAGATTGTTATGAAAATCATTACCGATATTGTTTAGTGACGACGGATCATCATATTATCACTCCCGATGGTAATTTTACAGATTTTCAGGAACATACGACGAAGAAATTGGAGAGCATTCTCCATGTTCTGAAAGAATTAAATCAAGTATTGTATGTCAATCCAAGATCAATTAATATGTTTTATGAATTAGGAGAACAATCGATCGGATTATTACCCGAACAATTAATTAAAACATCTTCCGGCTTTAAATGTATAAAAGATATCCAATTGTTTGATGAATTAGAAGATGCATCCAACATTGTCTTAGGGATTTATCATGTAAAATTAATCTATAGTTATGCAACGTTGATTGACGAAAATTATGTTTGTACATCGCAAATCTGTTGGCATCAACAATATTGGATGAAAGCCTATCAAATCAATAAGCATCTAACCATCCAATCCAATACCATGGCTTTTCATTTAATTACTAAAAAAGGTACCTTTATCCTTCAAAATAACCTGATGATTCGAGATTTTACGGAAATTCCAAATCGTATTATTTAATATAAAGACTACATATCCAAATATAAGAATTAAAACAAACCACATAAAAAATGAGTGAGATAGGAAATCTTTATATATTAGAATTAAAAACAGTTCAATCCTCCATTTTTCGCATTTTAATTGAAGCCTTGAAAGAAATTTTACCGGATACTAACATTGAATTCAATGCCAAAGGATTAAAAATCATCACTATGGATATTTCCCATACGGTACTCGTCCATTCTCGTTTAGATGCTCAGCAATTTGAATTTTACTATTGTCAAGATAAATTGGTGGTTGGATTGAATATGTTGAATTTTTTTAAATTAATCAAAGGAATTAATAATAATGAAACACTTACTCTATTTATTGAAAAAAACGACCCATGTCGACTTGGAATAAAAATCGAAAATGGAGAAAAAAATACCATCACCACCTTCAAGTTAAATTTACTTGATTTAGATGAAGAAGAAATTGCGGTTCCGCCTGTTAAGTTTTCATCGGTGATCAACATTCCTTCTTCCGATTTCCAAAAAATTTGTCGTGATATGAACAATCTTTCCAATTTAATCGAGATTCGAAGTATTGGGAACAAATTGATTTTTACGTGTCAAGGGGACTTTGCTCAACAAGAAACCATCATGTGCGAATCCAATAATAATGGAATTACATATGTGGAGAAAAAAAATGATAATAAAATTGTTCAAGGTGTATTTTCATTGAAACATCTCATTTTATTCACCAAATGTACGAATTTATGTAATTCCATCCAAATGTTCCTAGAGAATGATTATCCTCTTATCATCACCTATCAGATTGGAAGTCTAGGTGAAATCAAGTTTTGTCTCGTCCCTAAAAAAATTATAAAACCCTAATTTTCACCTGTTCCTGTAAAATCCCTACTTTTTCATGTAATTCCATCATCATCTGTTGAAACACGTGTCTACAATCATCAAGAAATGTTTCTTTTTCTTTTTCTTCGTTTCCTTCTCCTTGTTGTTGAACAACGATAGGGACCATGCGGAATACAATGGTGGAATTCAATGGATGGGGTTTATGATATCCAATATACTGAAGTTTATCTTGATAGTGATCATAACAATATCCTTGAATTAAATTCGCAATCCCATGATCGATATCCGTAAAGGCGAATTCAGCGGCTCGATGGTCCGTAATACTTTGAGATAATATAGGAGTCATCGTCTTGATCATCGTCTCTAATGATGTATGCAGTTGATGGATGGCTTCATACACGATTTGATAAGAAGGATATTGACCGAGGGAATCAATCATAAAATCAAAACTTGTAGGATTATTCTCCTTGTCCATGATGAAATGACGATATTTTTCATGAATCTCAAATTGTTTTTGTTCTTCTATCGTTGATAATTCATTTTTTTTGGCATCAATCTGTACTTGGTCAAGCGTATTGATAAACACACATCGTGAAACAGGAGAAAAACAAGCATGTTGTTGCCCAGTCCCCTGTACGGCGGTCATGGTCACGTGTAAACATTCGTCTTTTCTCAACTTCGTAATTAAAATGTACGATGTTTCTCCTTCTTCTTGAAAAGGCGATGAGAAATAAAAAGAAGTCAATTCTGGATGTTCTACTTGATCACGATCCAATACTTTAATATCTCGTGTAAAGACGTCTTGAATCGTGTCGGTTGCAGTGATATTGATCACAAATTGGTAAGATAGAATAGATTCATCGTTTTGAGAACGATATAACGGAATCAAGGATAATCGATGTTTCATAATTTCATGATGTAAGACACCCGTATTGGTATGAATATGTATGGATGAATCAAAAAAAGAAAAAATGGGAACTTTCGACATACAAAAACGCCGTATCGCATTGGCAATGTAGGGTTTAGAGGAAGAGAGTGTGAATTCAACCGTTTCTTCCGATTTTCGTATTGTTTTCTTGTCCATGAATCCAAGACCGTCGCGGCTGCTCTCGTTTTTGTTCTTCGACATTTCTTGTCTATATCTTTTATTTTTTTTAAAGGAGAAAGAGATAATAAAAGAAATCAATTTTCGCGGGTAAAATCCATTTTTTTAAAAAATCAAGTTAACAACAAAAAAAAAATGTCTAGTTCAAAATATTTATATTTCTATAGTAATACTTGTAAACATTGTAATGAAATTCAACTAATTCTAGATTCGAACGACAATCTCCCCATCACCAAAGTATGTATTGACCATTTGCCGAAACATAAAATTCCAAGTTTCGTCAAATATGTACCTACGTTGTATTGTGGCAATAAAGAACCTTTACTGGTGGGAGAACAAATCCTCTATTGGTTACAAAAACGCACCGCTTCGAAAGTGATGGCATCTTCTAACATAGGCACGTGTCCCGTTTCCAATGAACCATGTGGGTATGATGACTGTGAAATGAGCGGTTCCTATTCGGATAGTTATTCCTATCTTGAAAACAACGCTCCTCCCATCAAGCATAATTTCGTGTTTTTAGATGAAACGTCTTCTTCTACTCTCCCTTCTAAACTCCCGGTCGCGTCCCCGGAAATGAACATGAGTAAACAAAATGAATTATCACGGCGTTTAGAAAGTTTTAAAACGCAGCGAGAATCAGAAATAGCATCGGATCAACCTTATATAAAGAGGTAATTCTTTTTTTTACGGAAAAAAAAAATAAAAAAAGATAAATGTCAAGTCCCTTGAAACGATTCAACGTGACCATCAAAGATTTTATTGATGATTTAAAAGAATTATTGGGACAAGAAGACTCTCTCCTACAACTAGAGACCATTGTTGATATTACGAAAGTGAATGCACGACTCATTATCAGTCAATTTCAAGCGATTGTGATCAAGACCAAGTTTTTAGAATATATTTTAAAAGAAGATACGGATTATTTTTTGGAATATGAATATCAGGAATACATGTATAACAATTATAGTAAATCTTTTATGTTGAAATTGAAGGAAATCGTGCATAATGTAAAAGATAATCCACACATTGTCTCTAAGATATTTCAATGGTTAAAAACCCTCATTTATCATGCATTGACTGATATGGGTCAGGATCCAGTTCCTATAATGCGTCAATTTATCACGAGTTAAATTTCTTTCTTATAATAATAAAAAAAAAAAATGGATGAAAAGGGATTTAAAAAAACTCTCCACGAATTTTTAAATGATTTACAAACCGTGTTTCCGGAACATCGTGTTGTGTTGGAAAATCATCGTACTCAAGTTGATTGCAACACCGAATATTACATCACGTGGTTTTCAAAAGTGAGTGACATGTATTTTGTAGATATTACGTCTAAGAATGAAAAGATCTTTGACAGATCAGAACCGGTTGAACTGTTACCCGATTTAGATTTCACACAATTATGGAAATCAAATATTAGCGGGAATACGAAGAATGCCATCTGGAAATATTTGCATTTATTGTTACTCTATATTTTCAAACAGCAGACAAATACGACGACTACGTTTGATGAAACACTTGAGCAATGGAATATGATGTTGGATGATCACCCTCCTTCGTTAACCGAAGACACCTTGAATCAAATGAAACGCCAAACGGAAAAGATGATGACCTTGATCCACAATTTATCTTCAAAAGAATCTTCATCATCATCCTCTCCTTCCTTGGAAAAATTAGCGGAGGATTTGAAAGACGACCCTTTTATTCAACGATTAGAGCAAAGCAAGATCGCTAAACTCGCAGAAGAATTGATTTCGGACGGTAATTTACCAGAGAATTTAATGAATTTAATTGGTCAAGAACCTCATAAATTACTGGATGTCGTAAAGAATATTGGAAACAAGATTCAATCCAAATTATCGTCTGGACAACTTCACCAACAAGATCTACTGAACGAAACACAAGATCTGTTGGGATCCATTCAAAACAGCGATAGTTTACAAAAAATATTCGAAGGATTACAAGGGAACCATACCGCCCATGAAAGCAGCGGTGGGGGAGAAGGGGACATGCCGTCGTCTCCGTTTGATTTATTGAAAACGCTTAGCCAGCAATTAAGTGGAATGACGTCTAAAGGAGAAGAAGGCGAGGACGAAGATCAAGAAGAACAACAAGAACCCTCTATTGATTTTTCACAAATGGCAAATATGATGCAATCCATGATACAATCCATGATGAAAGGGCAACGAAAAGTCTCTGCCGCCAACCAAACAAAACAGCACTACTACGCACCTTCCGTCGAACAAAGGCGCCAAGAGACTCGGGAACGTCTACGTAAAAAACTCGTGAATAAGAAAATTTAAATGATTATATATATATAAAACATAAAATCTAGAGAAAAAAAAAATATGTCAATGTCCACTCCCGTGACGACATCCATGTCCCCTCGTGATCCATTTTGGGCAGAAGACCTGCGTATCTTAGTACGTTCTGATCGATGGACTGAATTTTATCCTTCCTCGACGTATACGTTCAACGAGAATTTGAACGCAATCACGCGATTTTTTCTTTATCTCACGATCATTCTTCTTCTATTACAGTATACCTACAAGGTACTTTATTTATTTATATTTATTCTTGTATCGACTTATTTCTTGAAACAGAATTACCAGCAAAAAGAGGATTTCCTCACTCAAGAATATAAGAGCCAGTGTCAAACGCCTACTAAAGAAAATCCTTTTATGAATATTCTAGTCCCAGAAATGAATACAGCAACTCGAAAAAAGGCCTGTCCCCTGGAGGAGGCACAGACTAAAGTAGAAGAACATTTTAATACGAATTTATTTCGAGATATTGATGATATTTGGGAAAGAAATAACTCTCAACGACAATTTTATACCATGCCCAATACGGAAAACCCGAATAATCAAGAACTGTTTGCCAAATGGTTGTACGGGACCCATGGAAAAACCTTGAAGGAACGAGATAACCATGGTTTATCCGATGGATCTTGTTCTACCGGAAGCGATACCGAGAGGAGAGTTGAGAATGCTCCTTGACAATATCTTCATACATTAGAATAGCAATTAATCCATCTTCGTTTATGATTTCTACATAGGGTTTGGTAGGAGGGACTCGAATAGCATGGTAGACATCTTTCATGGAAGAAATAGCATGGCCATTGATGGAACGAATGCATTCTCCGCGTGTAAAGACATTTAACTGTGAGATCATACTTCCATTCAAAATGTTACTAATAATGATTTTTTCTTTATTTCGGTGATCGATATATTGATAATTTAACATTTTTAAATCGGACGATTTCGTAATGGTGGTCAACATGTTACTGATATTTAAATTCATGGGTTGAATGATTAGACCTGCATAAATGGCGAAATAAATCGGTTCAAATAAAGGGTACAGGGTACGAATCGGAAATCGATGGGTGGTAAAGGTAAAGGTCTCCGTTTTTTTTTGTGAATGACTCCAATATTCGATTTTCACGTTGGTATCCAGATGAATCGTCGCTAATAAGTTGACGAAATTCATTTTTTGGTTCATCCATTTTACATTCAATTCGCCATACTGATCAATACTATGATCATTGATCTTACATAAAATATCACCTTTGGATAATTGGGTTGTACTGATAAGGGATCCTTCGATGATTTTGGTAATGAGAACTCCTTGATTGGATTGGCACGACGCTCCAAAATAATCATTGTAATGCTGGTTCATGCATTGGTACTGGAATCCAAATGTTTCTGGAAAATGAACAATGGTGTGGTTGGATTGTAATAGTAAATGTTTTACGGAATAATATCGATCAATGGGAACTGAATATCCAATATTTTGAGAAAACAACACCCCTGCGCTATTAATACCAATGACCTTATTATCTCGTATAAGAGGTCCTCCGCTATTTCCCGGGTTAATAGGGGTATCGATTTGAAAACAATTGTCTTGTTGTCCGCTGATGATTCCATTGGTGATTTTTAAATTACTCTGTCCTAAAGGGTATCCTAGTGCGATTGCTGAATCTCCCGATTGAATTTGAGAGGTATCCTTTTCTAATTGACAATGAGTAGGAGATCGATAGTCTTCCACTTCAATCAATGCAATATCAAAATAAGGGCAAATTCCCTTGACTTTGCAAGGATATTTCTTCTTCCCAAAGGTCGGTATTTCAATATGAATAAAAGTTGCATCTTCAACGACATGACTACATGTTAAAATATAACGATCGGAAATAAAAAATCCACTTCCTATAGAACTTTGTACGTTACTTTTATTATAAGGGAACGCCCAGTCTACGTGTACGGAATCGCACAATATTCTTACAATATTATTGTAAAAGTGTTTATAATCAAAATTCATCATCGTATAGTTTATTCTGGATATTTTTTTTTTCTCATCGAATCAATTCAAAAAATAAACGCGGTGAAGTAATATGAATCTTTCCGGTGGATTCTTGACCGATTCGACCAACTCTTCCGGATACTTGCAATAAAATTTTTTGAGATAATATGTCTCCCTGTCTCTGAACATCTTCCAATAAAATAGCATGAGAAATTTTTAAATTCAATCCAAAAGATCCCATCGTACTCACTACTAAAAAGGAGGATTGACGGTACCCCAAATCGAGAATGCATTTCATATAATATTGTTTTTTATTCACAATCGCACCGATTCCCTTGATTCGATATCGCTGTAACCGTTCCGAAATCCCCTTGATAAAATCTCCTCTTAATTTCCATGCCTCTGGATCATTCAATAAATCTCCGGATTGACAAACCGACAAAGGAGAGGTAAAATGAATCTGTTTCCCATCTTCATGATAACGTCTCTTAAACTCCATCGTGTTGATCACCAAGTCTCTAGAAATAGGAATCTCTTTCGGGATCTCTTCTTGAATTTCTCGAATCCGTCGATCACGATCTACCAATTGTTCTTTGATAGATTCCCTTTTTTTAGTGGTATAATCCGTGCATGACGACGAAGAAAAAGAAGAAGAAGAAGAACCAATCTTGGATTGTTGAACCGATTTGATGGCTTGACGAGTTTTCATTTCCAAGGTAGAAATAGTTCGTGATAGATCACTGGTACACGGAATCTCTTCAATATGATGCATCATGGATTCATGAAACTTTTCCACGGAAGGGACGCTAATAATACATCCTGATTCGTACAAATGAGCATCTCTCGTTAAGATTTGATCTAATAGTTGTTTAGGACACGAGATAAAGGACGTGGAATCTTTAAAATATTTCATAAACACCGATTCATACCAGGAATCTTCCTCAAACGTCTCGTGAATTTGAGTTGCCCATTCCAGGATTTTACTACTAATATCATCATAACTCCACGTCAAAAAATTAAATCGCAATGATAAAGTGATCTGATTTTGAAAAGGGGTCCGGATTCTTTCATTCCAATCAAATAACACCATCGGAGATAAAAATCGTCTCCATAATACACTCCCTTTCATTTGATTGATTTTTTGGTAAAAGGCGTTTCGTGTTGAACATCCATCAAAAGGGGATAACACCGATTTTTTCTCAGTCCATTGTCCAATCAACGTCGTCGACACTCCAATGGTAATCCCCTCTATCCTTAGAACGGACGCCTCCGTATGACGCTCACGATATACTCGTTCATGCTTCTCATTCATTAAATCGGAACAATGAGTAGCCGACATAATGATGGTAGTTCTAGGCAATAGGGACATGATTTGTAATAAATCTTCCGAGTCAGGATCTGGTTCGTCTAAGATCAATACCATATTTTGATTCCATACCGTTTCGTTGGTTAAATGACGATACCGCTTGGATGGACATGAAAAGCGAATGGGCAATTGCTGTCCGTTGGTATGGGACCTGTTGTCCCAGTATTCCAAGTACATGCGCACAAACGTATAATCACTCACCAGTACCTGGGGTATGGGTTGTATCTCTTGTCCTTTTTGATAAGAACAATGAAAGGAGGGTTGAAAGAAAAACTCCTTGGTGGTTTCTTCTTGATGAATAAAGGCAAAGGGGATCCCACAGCGAAGTAAATTAGCGGACGTTTGATCACGAATCGGACCATTGGGTACACAATAAATAGTTTGCATATTCATTCCCGTATAAATGGTCGATAATGGAGCCACCGAGGCTGTTTTTCCGCATCCAACCCCCCATGACAATACAAAGAGTCGAAATGGATCCTGGTGTATACTTTGAATCAACAACTCCTGTTCTGGAAATGGTTTCATGGTATCTTCAAAAAAAGTATTAAAATGGTTTCGAATGAGTAAATGACTCTTTTTCATCAAAAAATAAAAAATTGGAATGCGATTGCCATATTCATGAATCTTTTTCAAACAGATTTTCTTGAAAGGATCCCATAACCCGTCTTCCATGTAACAAAATGCATCTCGTAATGAAAAACAAATGTCCAAATAGGAATCCAAGGACTTGATCTTCCTTTGGTCTTTCGAGTTGTTGTCCTTGATGCTTTTTGACAATTGTTTCAACTGATAAAGATAAAAAAATAAAATAAAATCGCCATATTGATGAAGAGCAGATACGTGGGTTAATTGGTTGTCCTGAATCATTTGATTACACACTACTTGTAAATCTGCAGTGGTTTTTTGAAATCGTAGACGATCAATCGATTTCATTTTTCGTTTCCGCGCTTCTTTTTCTTTTTGAATGTCTCGATTCCAAATCGCCGTTAATTCATTGATTTCATCTTTATCAAAAAGAAGTTGAAATAATTTGGTCTGCAACAGTTCATCAAAGTGATCCACCGAAATCATGACAAAGATCTTATTTCTTGGAACAGAGGTCGTCGTTGTCGTTGTCGTTGTCGTTGCGGCTCCGTTCGGTGAAATACCTCCTGTTTCTTCTTTACATCGTTTATATCGTTTTAAAAACATGTTATAGACATCTATTTTTTCATATTTAGAAAGTAAGTCGATCAAATCCCAAGTTGAAGAATTTTCTGCATCAGACATCGAAATCATTCGATCCATGTCGCCTTCTTCTTCCATGTTTGTCATGTATGTATAGTGTGTTTCCGCTTTCCCTGAGAAGGTAGAGAGAAGAGGAGACATGATTAAGATGATGATTAGAAAAACAACGGATCTTTATGAGTCTACTTCCTTTGGTTCCTCGATATAAAATAGAAATGTATTATTCGCATTGAAATTAAATTGACACATACCACCCTCCTTTTTATATTGTTCGCCGGTTTGGCGCAACCGAAGTGGTTTGTTCTCCAACGACAGTGTATCATCATAAATATACCATTTGTTGTGTTTCAATAAATAAGTCATGAAATGGGAACAATCAAATACAATCATTGCTTGTAATTTCCAAATACGTTCACACCATTTTATATATTCAGAAGGAAACACGGTTTCATGTTCATAGGTTTCGATGATCAAGTACGGAGGATCATTTATATCGGAGGTGATCGATGATGTCTTTTGTAAACATTGTTGAATACTTTGATGTTGACACAGACGTAAACTGACAATGTAGGATTTTCGGCCGTACGAAGGAGGAATGTGTAATAATTTCAAAAATTCAACAATGAAGTAATAAACGTACCCATACTCATTCTCTGGACGGAACGCACGATCCCGTTGCAGATTCCCTTTCACTTCTGAACGTAAAATACTCCTTAGATTTCGAATCGTATGTTTCGGATTTGTTTCGACAGGAGTTCGAATGTTTTGAATGATTGTCTTTAATAATTGTCGTAATTCCATATTTTCGGTATATCTTTCTACGAATGGCGCGAAATAAGTAAACATGTCATCGGGAAAAAATAAAGACATGAGAGTGGAATCAACCCAGCAACTTTCTTTTGTCCATGACAAACCATAGTACACTAAATCTTTTTTGTGTTTTGGATTGGTAGGGGGGTGCATGCGTTTTTTAGGAATGAGTAATATTCTTTTCTACAATAAAAAAAAATAAATTAGAAATGTCTTCTAATACCATTGTCACCCCTCATCCGTCTACCCTGACCAATGCCAGTTCCCTTTCGATTGAATATGATAAACCCATTCATCTGGATTATTACATGTCTAGTTTACAACGACAGTGTAAACTCGTAAAAACACAAGATGGCAGTACGATTCTCTATAAAAATAATGAAGAATTTACATCGCCTCTTAATAAAGTGTTTCAAATTGACGCAAGTGCCAACGCGAATGGAAGTAAAGATATTATCTGTATTTCAGAAAACTCGGTGTATATCGTTCATAGTACTATTCTTCAAAAATAAATATCCATGATCAATGTATATGGAGGATGAATTTGATTCGTAATACTTATTTGATATCGGTATTACCACCTGCCTTCTACCATAAAGGTGATTACCCCTACATGATGAAATACTATGTATTCTATACATCGGATACGACAGGACTATTCCTTTTACAACACAACATTCCGCGTGAATATATCAAACGAAGACATCAATTATGGTTGACCATTTTTTCAGTCTGTCGACAATATTCCCAAACAATTGACGTGTCTTCCCATTTACTCTATCCTCGACGAATTACAGCCATTCGTGCCACGTCGGAGTCCTTTGTTACATTCGAAGAATTATCGGTGAACAAGAATTGGTATTTTCCTTCCGTCATCCATCCTTTTCCACCATCATTATCCATTGTTCGAATTGATAATGAGTATGTGTTTTCGTCGTCGTCTCTTTCCGCCCATGACAATGATTTTTTATATGATACCTTCTATCAGACGCCGTCTTCTTTTATTCTTTGGATTCGTCAACTAAATCATACGTTTACCACGACCGATACACTCCGTATTGAAATTGATTCTTTAAAATTCAATCTAGGACCTCTGAAACTCCATCATGAGCAAATTTGGTTATATCATCCATCTCTCCATATCACTCCGCGATGGTCCATGTCTCCTTGTGCGATTCCAAAGATTATTCATATGACTTTTCAACAACCGATTACGTTTTATGAATATTATATGGCGGTTACCTCTTTCGTCGATAAACATTATACCTATACTCTGTATTTTTATCAAGATTCTGATTGTTTTCAATTCATGAAAAAAAAAGGATATAGCGAAACCTATGCGAAATTAGTATCGGGAAGTTACCGTGCTGATCTCTGGCGATACGCTATTATATTCGAGTATGGTGGGTTTTATTTTGATGCCAAAATGATCATGAGACATTGTATCGATGATTTGTTGCAGATTCAGGATGAAATTATCGTGTGCAATGATATTACTAACCAATCGATCTACCATGGATTTTACAATGCGATTATTGCATCCATCCCTTCTCAACCATGCTTTTTACAATTAATCGCCGACATTCAAGAATCAATTAGGAATAGTATGATTCCATCCCATACATTGGAACTCACAGGACCACAACGATTTTATAGTATCATGAAAGATATTTCGCATAAAACTATTTTATTCCAATGTATCTCTGATTTTACAAATCAATATCTTGAAAATTATGTGACGATTTTACGTCCTCCTCGACAATTTCAAAAACTATGTCATCGATTCTATCAGGGTCATAGGATGCATCCCATCTACCATTACTCTACATTGTTTCACAAACAATTATTTTATTATTATCCAATACAAACTACTATCAAAGAGGACGGTGACACGACTATTTTATCAGTGGCTTACCCCACGCATCGAATATCCGCCTTACCTCATTTCTTACGATTATTTACATCCATCGAGATTACGTTGAACGATGATCATCATTTAAGTCTGTATTTCCACAAAGCAGAGGACAAGATATGTCCCCAATCACTCCACTCTTCTCTACCTTCTTTTCCCTATCT
>Ga0214917_10005474_pt1 | contig 13553 bp, 13 predicted proteins | sample LL_1208_BB_MetaG_FD_177983 | JGI IMG/M metagenome (GOLD analysis project Ga0214917, IMG submission 177983) | Freshwater microbial communities from Lake Lanier, Atlanta, Georgia, United States - LL_1208_BB | ecosystem: Environmental > Aquatic > Freshwater > Lake | place: USA: Georgia | collected... | reverse complement strand
GACCCACCAGTAAAAAAATCTTGAAGACTATCAATTGTTTAGGTGGTTTTCCGGATTTACTTTTTTAAGTTTTTCTATATGCTTCCCTAGGAAGCAAATTTTGTTGTTTTGATTTAAAAATCTAAATATTGTTGTTTATAGATGCGTAGAAATCCTGATTGAATTTAGTTACAAAAATTCATATGCTCACAATATGTGAGCAAGTTCTAAACGACAGTTTTGAAGTTGATATCTCAAAGCAAAACTCCATATACTTTGACCGCCCTAGACGTTTGCTGACGCATCCGTTGGACTTCAAAACGCACTAGCGTAAAGAGTCTTTACGCTTGATGTCCTATAAGTTCTAAAATCTTATAAAAATTAATATTTAATTATTCATTACTATACTACAACTATGCTACTTTAGCCCTGAAGTGACGTGCTAACTTATTGATTTTAAATAGTAAAATAGCTAGTTGTCGGAGTCTTCACACGGTGGAAGCCAGTGGTTCGATCCCACTACGACCCACCAGTAAAAAAATCTTGAAGACTATCAATTGTTTAGGTGGTTTTCAGGGTTTACTTTGTCTGCGCAAAAGATAGGTTAGCTACAAACAGATTCAGACACGGTTCTTAGCCAAAGTGCATCAATCTCTTGTAATTTACGGCTGTCAAATTGCTCGTAATTTTCCCAATATCTTCCAGATTCAACCCAGTACCCCAGTTCAGACTCGGCACGCAAAGCATCCTGAACAGCAATATTGTCGAAGGTAGTGGTAGGTGAATTTTGTGTCATCGCTTCGAGAGTTTGCAGCTCAATGCGTGGTAGCAAAAGTCGAGAGCTTGGTTGCTTGGACAAATTGACGACAGCACAACAATTTCGCTCGGCCAAGGCTTGTAAGCGCAAGGATTTTGCCTCAAGGCTTTGCAGCGTGACATCCTCTCGTAATGGGTCGGCAACACCGCAACCGTAAAAATGCGTTTTCTCTCCGACCCTGGCGTCGTAAACCATGTCACATCCAATATAAGCTATGACATCAGGTTTCAGTGCACCCAATGCCCAATAGCCTGCTGTAAAAGACATCGTTGCGCCAGCATAAATAAATCCTCCAAACTCATTTTGGACGGGTACGAATTCATAAGATGTGACAATTTGTTTTCCTTTAAGAGAGTCAATACAGGGGTGTCTCTCTTTAGGGAAGTCATCGGGAAAGATCAAGCAACTCCAAGAAGGGCATGCCATCCACGCGTTATTGATAGCGATAACATGGTCAAAAAAAGATGTGTCCCAACTCGCAGTTCTCACAGCATCAGGGGCGCTGCCCACAATCAAGACTTTTTTCAACTTAAGTTTTATACAGCTTTTAAATTAATTCAATTTAAAACTTTGCAAATGACACTGTGATGAATTTCACTTTGAGGATTCCTAGCCTTTAATTTGTTTTCCTTGTTTGCGGTGAGTACTATCTGCCATGCCTGACCAATGCAACACCATATGAATTACCAACACGCTGAAGTTAGGGTCGCTTCATTTTTTAAATCTGAATTAGTCGAAAACTGCAAATGAGAAATTTATATATTCACAATAATTTAATTTCAGACAACGAATCAATGATTCAAGAGAGGATTTCTCAGGGATTTCATTGGCTCAGTTACACAAGGCGCGAATTCGAGGTCCATCTGAATGACATTCAAGTCATGCTGGACAAACTTTATCAAATTCAATTGCTTGATTTGCACGTTGCCGATATCCTGAACAACCAGTTGCCATCGCATTACGATTACACATCTGAGTACGACATTATCATCTTTAGACGACTAGCAAGAGGGCGTACTGAATCTGATATCTCAAGTCCGGGTCAGATCATGCATGCTTCAAGTTCAAAGGGCGGTCCGCCCATCTTGAAGCGCATCGACACAAGCCCCATCAGTTTTTTGATTTTTGAAAGGCTGATCATTTCTGTCCACCCAGCCGATTGTGCAGTGCGTGAGTTATTTGCGAGTCGATTACTCAGTACTGCAACAGCCTCAAGTGCTGCTCATGCCAGCAGTCGCTTACCCAATAATTCGGTGGATTTGATGCTGAGAATGATAGGGTTGGTTGTCGATGGATATTTAGATTTGCGCAAAGAATTAACCCGTCAATTGGATCACTGGCAGAGTGAATTGATCAACCCACAAGCCCGCTTCAATAACTGGAGTGCTCTTTTGGACTCGCGTATCACACTGCACTCTTTGGATGAAATATGCGAAGACCAGCGAGCAGCTATTCAAGATTGGATTGAAGCTTTGGATTCTTGGTTGGAAACGGATTCACTGTCGAGCAAAGAATTGGAACTTGTCAGAGTGCGAAGTCGCGATGTTCTTGAACACATAGAAAGGGTCGTGCACCATGTCACAAGGCTCGAGCAAAGTGCAGAAACCGCAGTTCAAATGCATTTCAATATTCAAAGCAATCACAACAATGATGTGATGAAAACATTGACAGCTTTGACCGCTATCTTTTTGCCACTTAACTTGATTACTGGATTTTTTGGCATGAACTTTGAAAACTTTCCGTTTATTAAAAATCAAGACGGGTTGTTATTGACTGAAATATTTATGGCGTTATTAGCGCTAATCCTTGTTGTTTATTTTTGGGTTAAGCGTTTATTTACAGGTAACCTCAACAAAAAACGTCTGTAGTCTTCTGAACAAGATGTTGGTGCTTCTATCTCGACAGACGTTAAACAGTTATTTTGAAATGCTGTAAACCTTGCTCAGTCCAATGAATACCATGACGTTCTTCAACTTTGAACCAGTGTCCAGCATCTGAATCTGATGGCTCGGATGCAATGGTTGTGATTGGGTTGGAGCCTGCTTCGCTGGCTCGGGTATGCGGGGAACCAAAGTACATACTTGGTGACTGATCGTCACTTGAATATCTAAATGCCCACATTTCTTTGCCATTGGTCAATGCGCAAGAGATCCGCATAGGCTCATCTGAGTTACGTTTTTCCATGATGCTGGTTACATCACGTAAAGTTTCTTGAAGAGCAGAGATAGGATTATTAATTAGGCCTTTGCTAAGTGCCACTAAAAATAAAGCTTCACTGTCTGTGGTTCCTTCTCTGTGTGGGTAGTGCACATGGTCAATTAAATCCTCTACTTCTTTGCGGCAGTTATGCCAATTGCCAATCTTTCCGTTGTGCATGAACGTCCAGTTTTGCCAAATAAACGGATGGCAATTGCTTCTATTGACCGCAGTGCCAGTGGTAGCGCGTACATGCGCGAAAAACAAACTTGTTCGAATATGTGCTGCAAGCGAGCGAAGATTGGCATCGTTCCAGGCTGGAAGTACATCTTTAAAAAGTCCAGGCGTGGTGCGCTGGGTGTACCAAGCAACACCAAATCCATCGCCATTGGTGACCCAACTGGATTGGTTCGCAGCAAGGCTTTGACTCACTATCGAGTGCTCTTGGTGAAATACCAAGTCTTCTAGGTAAATTTCTGGACCCGCGTAAGCAACCCATCTGCACATGGTGACCTCCTTTAATGGATTGGCAATGGCTTGCAGTCTATTGCCAAGTTTTGAAACGTCTTACTTTATAGGCTGAGGGTCAAACAGTTCTTGTATCCAATGCTGAACCTCGGTACTGATAGGTTGAACAAAATCTCCGCCGTTGCTAAGGATGATGTAGTTCACACGTACCTTTGAATTAGCGCTGATGAGGGTGCGATAACCATCTTTTTGCCCTGCATGTGTGTAACTCCCTTGTCTGTCGTCGTCAGGCGGAAGAACCCATCCCATACCGTAACGCTCACCGTTTTCAAATACAGGGCTTGACGAAACGGGCGTTGTCATCAGTGTGGTTCCAGCTTTACTGACAATCTTTCCTGCTTGGTAAGCTTGCAACCATAGTGCAATGTCGTTGAGCGAACTGTAAATGCCTGTAGGTCCTTCGGTTTTCAGAAAAATACCTTTGGTTTTCTTGCTTAAGGCGTAATTGAGCGCCAAAACTTCTCCTTGGCTTGAATCGTCGGATTCGACCCGTGTATTGGTCATGCCTAAAGGCTCGAATATTCGTTGTCGCAAACACTGCCCAAAACCAGTTCCACAGGCAACAGACGCAATCTCAGCCAATAAAACATAGTTGCTGTTGCTGTATTCGACTTGTGTCCCAGGGATAAAGTTCAAACGATTGTCCGTTACCCAACGTTGTAATAACTTATCGTTGGTCAACCCATCTAATCCAAGCAGTTTGGTAGAGTTGATTTGACTCATGTAGTCGGGAATGCCAGCAGTTTGATTCAATAAATGACGAATCGTGATGGTTTTCCATACAGAGGGGAATTGAGGCAGCCACTTAACAGCTGCATCATCGAGTTGGAGTAGTCCGTCTTCGGCCAGCTGCACCACCAGTGCAGCGGTCAATGGTTTAGAAGCAGAGGCGAGTTCAAAGGTGGTGTTGCCGTCAATGGGAACTCGCTGCTCTCTTTGGGCAAGACCTGCCCACTTGCTGTAAATCATTTCACCATCAACCTCGACCCAAACGGCCATTCCTGGTCCTTTTTTTCTGTCAAGTTCGTTCAGAATTTTGTCTACAGATTCACGAAAAAGTGCAATGCGATCATTTTTACTTGCCGGGACCTGCGATTGCTGTGCATTCACAGCAATGCTAAAAACACTGAGAAAGCAGAATGTGATCGATTGAAAAGATAAAACTGACAAGGCTTAAGGGGTCCTACTTTAATGAAAGAGTCAGACCTAACTCTTGAAGAATTTTGGCATTGTGCTGTCCTACAAGGGGTATCGGTCCCATGGTGTGTTCGAATCCACTTTGCACTCCGGGTGGCAGCAAAGCGGGGAGCGGTCCCACGGGGGAGTCCACTTGGGCCCAACGCTTTCTCGCTTGCAGTTGAGGGTGCGTCCATAAATCTGCCATATTGTTCATTCGTGCGTTAGCAATCGCTGCGTCATCCAAACGCTGTATCACTTCAGCCGCAGTGAGGCCGGCAAACACCGACAAGATGATGCCCTCAAGTTCAGATCGATGTTGGTTACGCAAGCTATTCGCGTTAAAGCGAGGATTGGTGGCTAACTCTGGCATTTGCAAGACTGTTTCGCAAAAGCTGACCCACTCTCTCTCGTTTTGCAAACCCAGCATAACGCTGACACCATCGCCTGCCAAAAAAGGGCCATAGGGGTAGATGGTGGCGTGGGATGCTCCCGTGCGTGGGGGTGGAGGTGCGTTGTCCATGGCGTAGTACATGGGAAAGCTCATCCACTCTGCCAAGGACTCCAGCATGGATATATCAATGTGCGCACCTTCCCCAGTTTTGTCACGCTGAATAAGAGCGCTCAAGATATTGGTGTAGGCGTACATACCTGCGGCAATATCGGCAATCGAGTTTCCGCTTTTGCTGGGTGTTTCTGATGTGCCCGTCACCGATAAATAACCAGCCTCACTTTGAATCAGCAAGTCATAGGCTTTCTTGTCACGGTACGGCCCTTCGTTACCATAGCCAGAAATATCGCAAACGATCAAACGTGGATGAGCTGCTCGCAGGCTTTTCGCGTCTAAACCCATGCGGGCTGTCGCACCTGGCGCCAAGTTTTGTACCAGCACATCAGCTTTGGCAATCAATTTCTGAATGACAAGAAGGTGCTCGGGATTTTTCAAGTCCAAGGCTAAACTTTCTTTCGAACGGTTAACCCATACAAAATGTGATGACGCTCCCCTAGCGCGTTGGTCGTAATTGCGGGCAAAGTCCCCCACGTCGGGGCGTTCAACCTTGATAACCCTGGCCCCTAAATCAGCCAACTGACGGGTGCAAAAAGGTGCGGCAATGGCATGTTCAAGCGACACCACGGTGATATGGTCTAGCGGTTTCACGGCAGCAATCTTCATGGTATTTTCATGCACGGTAAATGTTTTGCCGTCAGATGGTGCGACCACCGTCGACTGGGATCTCCACGCCTGTGAAAAACTCTGCGGCATCGCTGGCCAAAAACACAGCTGCAGCAGCGACATCACTGGCAAGGGCGAAGCGACCTAAGGGAATGGTGGACATGAATTTGGCACGGTTTTCAGGGGTGTCGGGCAAGCCCATGAAATCTTCAAATAACCCCGTCACACCCATGACAGGGCAAATGGCATTGACGCGGATTTTCTCGGGGCCAAGCTCTACCGCCATGGACTTGGACAGCAGGTTGACGGCACCCTTGGAGGCGTTGTACCAAGTCAGCCCAGGTCGGGGGCGAATGCCTGCCACCGATCCAATATTTAAAATCACGCCACCACCTTTTTGCCGTAAATGCGGCAACACCGCATGGGTCATGTGAAAGATGGACTTCACATTCACATTGAAAACTTTGTCAAAAGTGGCTTCATCCACTTCCAACATGGGACGGTTTTTATGTGTGGTTCCAGCGTTGTTAACCACGATGTCAGGAATGCCAAAGGTGTCGATGCAATGCTGTACCAAGGCTTGTACCTGCGCTGCATTGCTGACATCGCAAGTGAAGGCACTGGCTTGGCTGCCTAAGCTTGCAGCCACACGCTTGGAAGCAGCGTCTTGAATATCAGCCACGATGACCTTGGCGCCTTCACGTACATAGGCTTGGGCAATGCCTTCTCCAAAACCACCACCGGCACCGGTGATGATGGCAATTTTGTTCTTCAATTGATCCATTTTTTCTTTCTGAGTAGGTGGGTTAACCGTGAAAATGAATGACTGTTTTGGTGGTGCTCATTTCTTCCAGTGCCATGAATCCTTTTTCGCGACCATGACCGCTGCGCTTCACACCACCAAACGGCAACTCCACGCCGCCGCCTGCGCCAAAAGAATTCACAAACACTTGACCACATTTCAGTGCTTTCGCTACGCGCTGTTGGCGACCGCCATTTTCAGTCCAAACAGCCGCCAGTAGGCCGTAGTCTGTGCCATTTGCCAAAGCGATGGCATGGGCCTCGTCGACAAAAGGCATGGCCGCCAACACGGGACCGAAAACTTCTTCATGGGCCAAGGGATGCTCGGCAGGAACTTGACCAAACAAAGTGGGGGTGACGTAATAGCCGCCACTGGGAACATTGGGATCAATTTGCCCTTGCGCCAAAATTTTTAAGCCGTCATGCTGGGCTTGTGCAATGTACTTTGTTACACGTTGCTGTTGAGACAGATTCACCACAGGGCCGCAGTCTAAATTCATCTCGGGTGTACCAACTCGGACTTTAGAAAATTTCTCTGCGACCAAGGAAAGAAATTCTTCATAAAAATCAGTTTGAACCAGCAATCGGCTACCAGCTGTGCAGGTTTGCCCAGTATTTTGAATGATGCCCCGCACCACAGTGCTGGCAGCCAGTTCAAGATTGGCATCTGAAAAAACCAGATGTGGTGATTTCCCACCTAGTTCGAGCACACATTTCACGGCGTTCAGCGCTGCGGCTTGTTGGATCAAGACACCCACTTCATTCGAACCCGTGAAGCTGATGAAGTTGATATCAGGGTGTTTGGCTAAGGCTGCACCGGCTTCTTCTCCCAAGCCGCTGACAATGTTCAAAGCGCCTGGGGGAAAACCCACTTCCAAGGCCAGTTCGGCAATGCGAAGACAGCTCAGGCAGGCATCTTCAGCGGGTTTGACCACCACCGCATTGCCCATGGCCAGTGCAGGTCCGATGCTGCGTCCCATCATTTGCGCAGGGTAATTCCAAGGAATGATGTGAGCGGTGACACCCAAGGGTTCACGCAATAAATTGACTTGGTAACCATTCAAAAAGGGGATGACTTCCCCATGGATTTTGTCGGCTGCAGAGCCGTAAAACTCAAAATACCTGGCCAGCACCACCATGTCATTGCGTGCGGTGGTCATGGGTTTACCGGTGTCTCGTGCTTCAAGCAAAGCCAACTCTTCTGCATGGTCAAGAATATGTTGGGCCATCTTTAACATCAAGCGACCACGCTCTAAAGCTGACAACTTACCCCAGGCACCGCTCAGTGCTTGCCTTGCCGCAGCGACAGCCAAGTCAATGTCCGCTGCTTCACCGCGAGGAATTGCTTCGAAGGTCAACCCATCCACTGGCGAGCGTACTTCCAAGGTTTTGCCGCTTTGGGCTTGAACGGCTTTGCCGCCAATGATCATGTGGGCCACGTGGTGCTCTCCAAAAATTGTTCAGTGTAGGGGGGCAAACATAACTTATGTCTGAGGGTGTCATATATTTCCATTATCATTGAATGATGGAAGATAAATACGTGATCAAAGCGCTTGCAGCGTTGGCTCAGCCCAACCGCTTGCAGATTTTTCGGTCCTTGGTTGTCAAAGGCCCCGAGGGCTTAACGCCTGCCTTGTTGGCGCAGGGGTTGGGTATGGCAGCCAACACACTTTCATTTCATTTGAAAGAGTTAATGAATGCAGACCTGATTTCTCAAGAGCGCAGTGGGCGCAACCTGATTTACAGAGCGCAGTACGACCGCATGAATGCAGTGCTCGCGTATCTGACCCAAAACTGTTGCCAAGGGGATACCTGCGAAGTCAGCCCGGAGGAAGTTTGTAAGAGTTGTTAATGACAAGGAATTTCAAGTGACTGAAGCAAAACCGTTAAACGTACTTTTTCTGTGTACCCATAACTCGGCGCGAAGCATTTTGGCCGAGGCATTGCTTAACCATATGGGCAAAGGCAAATTCAAAGCCTTTTCGGCTGGCAGCAGTCCCAAAGACAATCAACAACCCAACCCTCTGGCCATTGCAACATTAGAAAAAGCTGGAATCTCTACACAGGAATTGACCAGCAAAAGTTGGGATGTTTTTGCTTTGCTTGATGCGCCGCATATGGATTTGGTCATCACTGTTTGCGACAACGCTGCAGGTGAGGTGTGTCCGTATTGGCCTGGTCAACCGGCCACTGCACACTGGGGCTATGCAGATCCGTCAGAAGCAGTAGGTGGTGAGCAGGAAAAACTGGAGGCGTTTAAGCAAACCATGCATCAAATCGGAAGGCGTTTGGAACTTTTTATCAGTCTTCCTTTGGCAAGCCTTAGCAAGATGGCGATAGAAGCAACTGCGCGAGATCTTGCAAAAAAATGATTCATTGGCGACGATATTTCGCAGAACTGGTTGGCACAGCTGCTTTGTTATGTGCAGTGATTGGTTCAGGCATCATGGCAGAGCAATTGGCACAGGGCAATATGGCAATTGCACTGTTGGCCAATACGCTCGCCACAGTTTTTGCTCTTTATGTCTTGATTGAAACCCTCGGTCCTGTCAGCGGTGCTCACTTCAACCCTGTGGTTTCATTGGTCTTGGTGCTTCGCAAAGATTTAGCACAGCACCATTTGTTTGGGTATGTGGTGGCACAGCTCATGGGTGCCGCATTGGGTGCGTGGGTCGCACATGCCATGTTTGATCTTGAAATCTTGCAATGGTCTACCAAAGTCAGAGCTGGACCTGCTCAGTGGTTCGCTGAAGCAGTTGCAACGGGCGGTTTGTTGTTCGTGGTTTTGCGTTCCCCTTCAGGCAAGGCCTCATCATTGGTGGCTTGCTACATTGGCGCTGCCTATTGGATCACAGCAAGCACTTCCTTTGCCAACCCAGCAGCTGCCTTTGGGCGGATGTTCTCGAATACATTTGCAGGCATTTCACCCGCTGATGTTCCGGCCTTTGTGGTGGCGCAGATTGTGGGAGGACTTCTCGCCATGGTGCTGGTTGCAGCGCTGAAATCTGAGTAAAAACTTTATCAATCTAAAGGACTTGCGTGTCAAAGGTCACTGAACTATTGCCTCAACTTGATGAACACTGTTTCAAACTGCCACAGCAACAGTTGTTGGTACAGCAGCAGGCATCCATCCATCAGCCCAGAATTTTGATGTTGTATGGTTCCTTGCGTGAGCGCTCCTACAGCAAGCTATTAACGCTTGAAGCTGCTCGTTTGCTTGAAGTCATGGGTGCAGAGGTGAGGGTGTTTGACCCCATGGGGCTTCCCCAGCCTGACGCTGCACCTGATACCCACCCCAAGGTCAAAGAGTTGCGTGACTTGGCTGCTTGGTCCGAGGGGATGGTGTGGTCTTCACCTGAACGTCATGGTGCCATGACTGGAATCATGAAAAGTCAGATCGATTGGATTCCTTTGGCGCTTGGTGCTGTTCGGCCGACGCAGGGTAAAACTTTGGCAGTGATGCAAGTCTGTGGTGGTTCGCAGTCTTTCAATGCGGTGAATCAAATGCGAATACTCGGTCGCTGGATGCGGATGTTGACCGTTCCCAATCAGAGCTCTGTAGCCAAAGCATTTTTAGAATTTGAGGAAGATGGCCGAATGAAGCCGTCAGCTTATTTCGACAGGGTGGTGGATGTGATGGAAGAACTGCTGAAGTTCACATTGCTCACGCGAGATATTGCACCGTATTTGGTGGACCGTTACAGCGAGCGCAAAGAATCCGCTGAAGAGCTGTCAAAAAGAGTCAATCAGAAAACTATTTGAAAGTATTCCACTTATCAAAGAATTATTAAAAAAGCTTTTCCTTTACTCGCATTTCCCAAGAGACATGATGCCATCGGATTGTTTTGAAGGGTAATACCTGAATACATAGTTTCCGTTTTGGAAAATCTTGATGTAACCAGTTGAATCCGCAGGGGTAACGACCGCATACAAAGCTTCAACACCCCATTGAACCTGACTAGCCGAATACAGTTGATTAAATACTTCAAAACTAGTAGGTGCAATCAATTCAACTGTCTTTTCTTTGGTTTGCAGTGTGAAAGGAAATGTGGGCACATTGGTTTTGCCTGCACAAGACACATGCATATTGCTACAAAAAAATGTCTGTCCAGGTTGACAGGTGACTTGAACTTCATTCTTCAGCTTTGTAAAACCATCCGATGCTTGGGCTGGTATGAATGCAAATAAGAAACACGCTACGAGCGTTAATTTCATTGGATATCTTTCAACTAGTCTGGTGTATTCAAGCGCTGCTTTAGTCCGGGGGGATTGGAAAAGGTCTTCATGAAAGCGTCCTGTCCGGTGCCAGAAAATTTCACTCCAGCCTGCTTGATAGCGTCATCACTGACTTTGACCAGCGGCGTGTAAAACGGATGGTGATGCTCAATAAACGGGTTGTTTCGGGCCGTGTTGTAGCAAAACAGAACTGTCCAGCGACGGTTAGGTGAGCGGTTCTGATCCGAGCGGTGCATCACATTGGCATGAAAAAACAAGCCGTCACCGGGTTCCATTTCCGCATAGTCCAGTGGCATGGTGCGTAACATCTCTTCCACGCGTTTGGGGTCTGCGCCAACTTGCTCGCCAGGGATGATGCCGTGATCAACCCGACCAGCTAGGTGAGACCCGCGCAAAACTTGCAAGCAACCGTTTTCTTTGTTGGCCCTGTCCAGCGCCACCATAACGCTCGCCATGTGCGGCAGCAAACAGCCGTTGTGGTACCAGTAGCCGTAATCCTGGTGCCATTCCCAAGCACCGCCATCCAAGGGCTCTTTGGCGGTGAGTTTGGAGTGGTAGTGGTAGACCTCACCGCCAAGCATTTGCTCCATGGTGTCAACCACGCGCTGACTTCTGGCGGCGAGTCCGTATGCGCTGTCGCCAGGATGGTTCCACGTTGCCATCATGGTGGCTTTGCCCTGTGCGTCTTTGCGGTTGTACAAACTGTTTTGCAGATCCGGATCCTGCTCAATCGAGCTGCGCATCAGCGAGATCTCTTGAGAGTCGAATAAACCACGGATCAGCACATAGCCATCTGTCTCAAATGTAGCCAGTTGAGCAGGGGTGAAGACAGACGCCATGGCAACTCTTTGGTGATTGACCCATTATTTTGCTGTGACCATATAAATCGCGTCTTCCATCACTTTGTTGCGCTTGCTGTTAACAGCTGTCAAAGCGTACACATTGCCTTTGCTGTCTTGTCCAAACGCCAAAATATAGGGAAGCTTTCCATTGGCGGTAGGTTCACTCATTTCTACACGGGTGTTCACCATCGACCAAGAGCCAGTCTTCGTAGGCAAGGCCACGAAAACTTGTCCATCGTTTTGGTCAAAACGCTTGCTCCAGTCGCCAAAAATATATTTGCCATTCAAGTTTGAGGAGCTGCCACGGTGTATGTAACCGCCAGCCACGGAGATTCCCTTGCAACCGTTGGGAACGGCTGAACAATTGGGGTATTCAATTACCGCAGGATTGATGGCAGATTTGTCACAGTCATCTTTAGATACTTGGGGGTTTTCCCAGCTAAAGCAGCGCATCTGGCCTTCAACGATTGGCCATCCCATGTTCTTACCTTTTTCAATGATCTTGATGGACTCAAAGCTGTCTTCTTGGACATCTCCACAAATCAATTGTTTGCTTCCTTGTGAATCAAAAGAACAGCGCCAAGGATCGCGCAAACCAAATGCCCAAATTTCGGGCAGCGCTTGGGGTACTTTCACCATGGGGTTGTCGGCAGGAACTCGGTAAGGCTTACTTTTGGTACTTTGTGAAACATCAATTCGAAGAATTTTTCCAAAATAATTGTCTAATTTTTGGCTGTTGTAGTTGGCTTTTTTCTCGGTCCATTCAGCCTTATAGCCACCGTCGCCTGTGGAGATGTAGAGCATTTGGTCGGGACCAAACCCTATCCAGTGCCCATTGTGATTGAAATTGGGCCAGGGCAAAGAGTGGACACGCTTACCTGAATTGGGGTCTATGCTGTTTTTGGAAGACTTGCTCACCACAAATTCTTCCACCACATTGAGGTGCGAATAACCGGCCGGAGCGACCGTATTGTCAGACCCCAATGGCGCTGAATACGCCACATACAACTTTCCATTTTTCTTGAAGTCGGGATGAATAGCCATCCCCAATAAACCGGCTTCGCTGTAGTCGGAGTTAAAAGGCAGAACTTTGGAGGTCAAGTCCAACAGTGTGTGGGTGATTTTTCCATCTTCCAAAACCTTGATCAGCCCCTCGTGCTCCATGATGAAAATACGCGAGTCGCCTTGGGGTTGAGCCATGGCCAATGGCTTATTCAAGCCACCAACAACTTTCACCAGCTGTATAGGTGTTTCAGCCCATGCAACGGACGATAAACAAAGAGAAGCAACAAGAAGATGAATGATTTTGGAAAAAGACATATTGGCTTTCATTTTTTTGTAGGTTCAGGTACTGACGTGGGTCTCGTCTGCTTCGGAAGAGTTCTCATCGGACACACGTTGTTTGCTGACATACAAATTGATGCCGCAAACCACCAGCATGATGAACAGTCCGCCAAATTCTCTGGTGTTTTCGATCCAAGGTGTAGAAGCCATCATGGATTGGGTTAAGGAGTCGAAATGGTGCTCTGTAGCCCAAGAGAAGACTCCGTCTGTCGTCACAAAGTTATAGACAGCATAGGGCAAATAAACAGCGATATTGAAAATATTCAAGCGCTTGGCGCTGACATCTTTGAAAGCATAGGCACATGACAATGCCGACAAAAGATAAAGCGGCATCCATAAATAAGGGTCTGGGTCATTCCATTGCAAACCAGCACAGATGACGAAAAGAACACCAAAAATAAGATTAAAGAGTTTGTACACTGGATTCCCCTGAAACGGTTTTGTATAAAAAACTTGCACA
>Ga0214917_10005473_pt1 | contig 13553 bp, 9 predicted proteins | sample LL_1208_BB_MetaG_FD_177983 | JGI IMG/M metagenome (GOLD analysis project Ga0214917, IMG submission 177983) | Freshwater microbial communities from Lake Lanier, Atlanta, Georgia, United States - LL_1208_BB | ecosystem: Environmental > Aquatic > Freshwater > Lake | place: USA: Georgia | collected... | reverse complement strand
AGGGCGCTCTCGATATTGACCTGTTGGGGATCAATGCTCGAAATTTAAAAACTTTGGAGATAAACCCAGAATCTTTCGCCGCGCTAGCCCCGCTAGTTCCGGCTTCCATTCCGCTCATCGCTGAATCGGGAATAAGCAATAGCGCAGAAGTTGGCGCCTTAAGCGCACGCGGCGCGAGCGGAATTTTGGTGGGGGAGGCGCTGGTAAAAGATGGCAATCCAGCGGCAACCATTGAGGAATTTCTAAATCGCGCAGAGCGAGAGAGAGTCCGTAGGCTATAGCCATGACGGTCACCCTCGACACCGGACTCTTTGGGCCATATGGCGGACGATATGTGCCAGAGGCTCTCATCGCAGCGCTGGATGAGTTAGCCCAAATGCATGCATCAATTAAGGATGACCCGCTCTTTGCCGCTGAACTTGATCACCTTCATAAAACATATTCCGGACGACCAAGTATTCTCACTGAGGCGCATCGCTTTGCTGAACACTGTGGCGGGGCGAGAGTACTACTGAAACGAGAAGACCTTAATCACACTGGTTCCCACAAGATTAATAACGTCTTAGGTCAGGCGCTTTTAACAAAACGGATGGGAAAGAAGCGAGTCATCGCGGAGACTGGCGCCGGACAACATGGTGTGGCATCGGCAACAGCAGCTGCCCTTCTTGGCCTTGAGTGCGTTGTCTATATGGGCGAGGAAGATATAGAGCGCCAAGCACTCAATGTGACCCGAATGCGATTGCTGGGAGCAACAGTTGTTCCCGTCACCGCCGGTTCGCGAACTCTAAAAGATGCCATCAACGAGGCGATGCGCGATTGGGTAACTAATGTTGAAACGACCCATTACATATTAGGAACTGTTGCTGGACCTCATCCCTTCCCAGTTATGGTTCGAGATTTTCATCGCATCATCGGTGATGAAGCGCGCGTTCAAGTGCTGGAACTTACTGGTGCGCTACCAACAGCGGTTCTGGCATGTGTTGGTGGAGGCTCCAATGCGATTGGGATTTTTTATCCCTTCATTAGCGATGAAGGGGTCCGACTTATTGGTCTTGAAGCAGGTGGAGATGGTTTAGAGACCGGTCGCCATGCATCAGCAATTTCTGGTGGCCGCCCAGGAGTGCTGCATGGTGCGCGCTCGTACATGTTGCAAGATGAAGATGGCCAAACGATCGAATCACACTCGATCTCTGCAGGCCTTGACTATCCCGGGGTTGGTCCAGAGCATGCTCACTTACATGACATTGGTCGCGCCGAGTATTGGCCCATTACAGATAGCGAAGCGATGGAGGCTTTCTCTCTACTCTGTCGAACCGAAGGCATCATCCCCGCAATCGAGACAGCGCATGCTCTGGCCGGCGCGATGAAATTAGGAAAAGAACTTGGGCCAGATGCAGTGCTGCTCATTAATCTCAGCGGTCGCGGGGATAAAGATGTTCAAACCGCTGCTGAATATTTTGGCATGGTATGAGCACGCAGTTGGTGAAAACTCCGCTAGAGGAGGTACTGCTTCGTGCACGCGCTGAAAACCGCGCTGCGCTCATTGGTTACATTCCCGCAGGTTTTCCGACTCTTGAAGGATGCAAGGCGGCAATAGATGTTTTAGTGGCAGCAGGTTTTGATGCAATCGAAATTGGTTATCCATACAGCGACCCCGTCATGGATGGTCCCGTAATTCAAGAGGCGGCAGATATTTCACTTCGTAACGGCGTGAAGGCAAAAGATGTTCTCTCGATGTTGGCGCACACCACAGAAAAAGGTGCAGCGGGATTGGTCATGACATATTGGAACCCGATTGAACAATTTGGCTCTGATAATTTTGCGCAGGCTATTGCCTCCGCCGGTGGATCTGGAGTAATCACCCCGGATCTCTCTTTTGAACAAGCGCGACCGTGGAAAGAGAGCGCTACCAAGGCGGGAATCAACACCATATTTGTCGTGGCGCCAAGTACAACAGATGAGCGTTTGGAAAAGGTAACGGGAATAACTTCAGGTTTTGTCTATGCAGCGAGCCTGATGGGGGTAACGGGCACGAGGAGCGCAATTTCGAACTCTGCTGAAGAGTTGGTAAAGCGCGTACGGAAGGTCTCTGATTTGCCGATAGCAGTGGGGCTTGGTGTGTCAACACCCGAGCAGGCGTGCGAAGTTGCGAAATATGCTGATGGTGTAATCATCGGTAGCGCACTTATCAAAGAATTGCTCGGAATAGAGTTGAACGAGGGATTGGCCGGATTAAAGATTTTGGCTCAATCGTTAGCGAACGCAGTCAAGGTATCCCGATGAACGAAACAAAAGAAAATCTTTTGCCGTGGATTGGAGTAGTGGCGCGCCTAGCGCTTGGCGGAGTCCTCCTCGTTGCTGGTGCAATCAAAATTCCATACCCATATAAAGCCGCTGCAGCAATGCGGGCCTATGAACTACTTCCTAACTCATTTGCATCATTCTTTGGATATATCCTGCCCTGGTTCGAAGTTGGCCTTGGTTTGCTCTTGATACTTGGAGTTGCGACTCGACTTTCCGCTTTACTTTGCGGACTGTTAATGCTTCTTTTTATTGGGGCAATTAGCTCTGCATGGGCTCGGGGCTTGACAATTGATTGCGGTTGCTTTGGGGGCGGCGGCCAGGTAGCGGCAGGTGAGACGAGATATCTCCAAGAGATTATTCGAGATATTGCCCTTGCGGTTACTGCTCTCTATTTATATTTTCAACCCCACTCACGTTTTGCATTGGATAATCGGGGGAAGTAGGCTGTAAAGATGGCATCAAAAAACCGTGGACCACAGCGTGGTGGCCGTAATAACGAACCAGATCCTGTCACCCGGTGGATCGTTATTGGAATGGTCTCACTCGTGGTCATCATTGGTGGAATTTTCACTGTGGTCAGCAATAGGAGCGCATCAAATGTCACGCTACCACCAGGGGCGAGTAAAGAAGATGGGTACGGCATCGTCTTTAATGCTGACAAGAAACCACAGATTGATATATGGGAAGATTTTCAATGCCCAAGCTGTAAACGGTTTGAAACCGCCAATGGCGCAAAAGTTCTCTCAGTCGCCAAAGAAGGCAAGGCAAAAGTGGTCTTTCACACCCTCTCATTCCTCGGAGATGAATCTGTAGTCGCTGGAATGGGTGGCGGTTGCGCAGCCGAACAAGGAAAGTTTTTGGAATATAAAAGCTTTATGTACGCTAATCAGCAAGAAGAACACTCGGGTACCTGGACTAAGCCATATGTCATTTCCATGGCTGCTTCCGCCGGGCTCGATGAAACAAAATTTGCTGCCTGTCTAAATAAAGATAGGTATCGCAAGTGGTTAACAAACGTTGCTGCTGCAGGTAGTGATGCGAATATCAATGGGACTCCAACGATAGTTATTGATGGCAACGTAATCGAAAGTGATCAGCAAGGGATAAATTACTACACTGCCGATGGATTTAACGCGCAGCTTGCAAAGTACGGAATCAAGTAACGTACTGATGGAGTGGGCGTATCTCCCTTCGCCTTCTGTTAGCGTAATTCCTATCGGACCACTAAAGGTTCATTTTTACGCGCTATGCATCATTATCGGCATCATTGTTGCGGTGCGCTGGGGCGAGAAGCGTTTTATCGCACGCGGCGGAGCACCTGGGATTGTTACCGATGTTGCGTATTGGGCTGTTCCTGCTGGAATTATTGGTGGGCGCCTCTATCATTTGGCTACATCGTGGAATAGCGAGCGAACCTTTTTCGATGCCATTGCTATTTGGCGAGGTGGTTTAGGAATTTGGGGAGCGATTTCTTTGGGCGCACTTGGCGCATATCTACGCTATCGCCGCATCCAAAGATTGAGCCCACAGCAAGCGAATGAGGATGGCGCCGCAACGCTTCCTTCTTTTGCAGTATTTATTGATTCACTTGCGCCAGGAATTGTTCTCGCTCAAGCGCTTGGGCGTTGGGGAAATTGGTTTAACATCGAATTGTTTGGCCGCCCGACAAATCTCCCATGGGCCTTAGAAGTTCCATTGCAATATCGACCTGCAGGATATTCACAGTCGCCATATTTTCACCCAACTTTTCTCTATGAATCCATCTGGTGTTTACTTGTTGCAGCGCTCTGTGTATATCTATCACGGACCTCACGGCCCCAAGTACTTGCACATGGTGGAACTTTCGCGCTTTATGTCGCGACATACTCACTCGGTCGTTTTGGTATCGAAACACTGCGCATCGATGCCAGCGAAAAATTGTTCGGTCTCCGTTTTAATATTTGGGTCAGCCTCCTGGTATTCCTGGTGGCTACTTTCGCGACCGCTCATAGCTGGCATAAGAAGAACGTGGAGAATCGACAACCTCCCGCGCACTCTTAGTAGGCAATGTCGGCAATTTCCCTCCAGCGCGCTAACCTTCTGCCCATGTCCCTTGAAGAGGTCTATCAACGAAACTTAGAGCATCGAGCGCATCGCTCGGGGTGGCTTCGCGCTGCGGTTTTAGGCGTCAATGATGGATTGGTCTCTAATGCGAGCTTGATGCTCGGCTTTGTGGCTGCGCAAACCGGCCGCGCCACAGTCATCACCGCAGGCCTTGCAGGTATCGCAGCGGGTGCGCTCTCCATGGCGGTTGGTGAATATGTGTCGGTGAGCTCTCAGAGCGATATTGAAAATGCCGATCGGGAGATTGAGCGTGAACATTTGGAGTTAGACCCCCAAGGTGAACTCCGAGAATTAGCGAAAATTTACGAAGAGCGAGGGGTTCCTGAAAAGCTCGCGCTCGAGGTTGCCCAGGCGATGCATGATCACAACGCCCTCGAGGCTCATCTTCGCGATGAGCTTGGCCAACATGACCTCACCAAAGCGCGCCCCATTCAGGCGGCGATCGCCTCAGCTGCCGCATTTACCGCGGGCGGCTTGATTCCGATGATCGGCGTTTTTATCCCGACGATTATCAATAGGGGGGTAAGTATCGTCGCCGTTACTATCCTTGGCCTTGCCCTTGCTGGAGTTATCGGCGCGATGATTTCAGGTACAAAACCCTTGCCGCCCACTATCCGAATCCTATTTGGCGGATCACTGGCGATGGCCGTCACTTCCGGTATCGGCGCCCTGGTTCACATCAGCGGCCTCTAATCGCTACTATTCTCCTGCTGGGCCAACGTCGTCCCAAAGTAATCAGTTTCCAGGTATAGAAGAGAAATCAGTGAGCGTCTGTGAGAGCTCTCTGACATCTCGTTTCTGGCTGAAGAGTTTGGGGGATGAGTATGGCCATTCATCATTTTTCTGCGGTTCCAGTTGCACAAGGTCTCTACGACCCTAAATTAGAGAAAGACGCTTGTGGCGTTGCCATGGTTGCCACCCTGACTGGCCAAGCTCGACACGACATCGTCGCATTGGGATTAACAGCGCTTCGAAATATGGAACATCGTGGTGCATCAGGCGCTGAGCCAGATAGCGGTGATGGCGCCGGCATTTTGATACGTATTCCCGATCGCTTCTTCAGAGAGGTTCTACCTTTCCCGCTCCCTGAATCGGGAAGTTATGGCGTTGGTATTACCTTTTTGCCAGCGAATGAAGAAAAAGCGGCAGCGGTTGTCAAAGACCTCTCTGCGCTCGCCGATGAAGAGGGCTTAAGCATTCTTGGATGGCGAGAGCTTCCAATTAACTCCTCATCGCTTGGCGCGACCGCAAAATCAGTAATGCCAACCTTCAAACAAATTTTTCTTTCCGGAGCAAAACAAGAGAGTGGATTGATTCTTGATCGACTTCTCTTCTGCTTCCGTAAACGAGCAGAACATTCACAAGAAATTTATTTTCCATCTCTCTCAACACAAACATTGGTCTACAAAGGAATGCTTACCACTGGTCAATTAGAAGAGTTCTTTCCAGAGCTCTCCGATAAACGTGTTGAATCTCCGCTTGCATTAGTCCACTCTCGCTTCTCTACAAATACATTCCCTTCCTGGCCGCTTGCCCACCCATATCGTTACATTGCACATAACGGCGAAATCAATACAGTTAAGGGCAATCGAAATTGGATGCGCGCTCGAGAAGCGCTCCTTGATAGCGCCCTAATTCCAGGAAATATCAAACGAATCTTCCCGATTGTTTCAGAGGGAGGAAGTGATTCAGCCTCCTTTGATGAAGTCCTTGAATTGCTCTATTTAGGTGGGAGATCACTGCCACATGCGATGTTGATGATGATTCCTGAAGCGTGGGAGAACAACTCCACGATGGATAAATCGCGCCGAGATTTCTATGCCTTCCATTCATCATTGATAGAGCCATGGGATGGGCCAGCTTGCGTGACCTTCACTGATGGCCATCAAGTCGGGGCAGTCCTAGATCGCAATGGCCTTCGACCATCTCGCTTCTGGGTAACTGATGAAGGATTAGTAGTTCTCGCAAGCGAAGTAGGAGTGCTCGACATTCCCGCAGCATCTGTTGTTCGAAAAGGTCGACTCCAACCCGGAAAAATGTTCCTTGTCGATATTGAACAGGGACGAATCATTGAAGATGAAGAGATTAAAGCAAACCTCGCAAGGGGCGCCGCGTACGGAGAATGGGTCGACGAGGGAATTGTAAAACTCGAAGATTTGCCGGCCCGGGAACATATTGTCTACCCACATGCTTCAGTCATTCGTCGTCAGCGCGCCTTTGGATATACCGAAGAAGAGTTGCGAATTCTTCTTACTCCGATGGCCCGCTCGGGTCTTGAACCGCTTGGCTCCATGGGAACCGACTCGCCAATTGCAGCGTTATCAAATAAGCCCCGCTTGCTCTTTGATTACTTCACACAACTATTCGCACAAGTTACAAACCCACCGCTTGATGCAATTCGCGAAGAGTTGGTAACGAGCTTAAGCGCGACGATTGGGCCCGAGCACAACATCTTGGATCCAGGACCAGAATCTTGTCGCCAAATTCTCCTACCGTTTCCAGTTATTGATAATGATGAATTAGCAAAGATCATTCACGTCAACGCAGATAAAACTCAAAGTGGATTTAAGTCACACATCGTGCGCGGCCTCTTCTCTGTCTCAGAGGGTGGAGCGGGGCTTGCAGCAAGAATTAAAGAGCTCCAGAGTGAAGTAAGCGCCGCAATAGCGAATGGCGCTCGAATAATTGTTCTATCCGATCGCGATGGCGATGCCGATAATGCGCCAATCCCATCTCTACTTCTTACCGCTGCAATTCACCATCATCTCATTCGAGAACAACGCCGAACCCAAGTGGGACTTGTTGTTGAAGCGGGCGATGTTCGAGAGGTTCATCATGTTGCGCTCTTACTTGGTTATGGTGCGGCAGCGGTGAATCCATACCTAGCGATGGAAAGCGTTGAAGATCTCGTCCATCAAGGGGTAATCACAAATATCTCTCCTGAGAAAGCGGTACGCAATTTAATTAAAGCGCTCGGCAAAGGTGTCTTGAAGGTAATGTCCAAGATGGGTATCTCCACAATCGCCTCCTATACCGGAGCTCAAGTTTTTGAAGCGATTGGTCTAGCGCAGCGCGTTGTTGATGAGTACTTCACCGGCACCACTTCACGACTTGGCGGAATTGATATTGAAGTAATTGCTAGCGAAGCGATTGCCCGCCACCAAATCGCCTATCCGCCTGGAGGAGAGATTCCAGGAACGAAAAAGCTTCCTACCGGCGGGGAGTACCAATGGCGCCGAGATGGCGAGCCACACCTATTCGACCCGGAAACCGTTTTCTTATTGCAACATTCAACGAGGACGAGGAAGTTTGAAGTCTTTAAGAACTACACAGATAAAGTAAATAATCGTTCAAAAGATTTAATGACGTTACGAGGACTTTTCGAGCTTGCACCAAACCGGAAGCCAATTCCATTGGAAGAGGTAGAGCCGGTGAGCGAGATTGTGAAGCGATTCTCAACTGGTGCGATGTCCTATGGTTCCATTTCTAAAGAAGCGCATGAAACTCTCGCCATCGCGATGAATCGTCTTGGCGGTAAATCCAATACTGGTGAAGGTGGCGAAGATCCAGAGCGTTACATTCCACTTCCCAATGGGGATTCAAAGCGCTCTGCTATCAAACAAGTGGCAAGTGGTCGCTTTGGCGTCACTAGTGAATATTTAGTTAATGCTGATGATCTGCAGATCAAAATGGCCCAAGGAGCCAAACCAGGTGAAGGCGGGCAGCTGCCCGGCCAGAAGGTATACCCCTGGGTGGCAAAGACCAGACACTCCACCCCTGGAGTTGGATTGATCTCTCCACCACCTCATCACGATATTTATTCCATCGAAGATCTAGCGCAACTTATTCATGATTTAAAGAATTCCAATAAAGATGCTCGAATTCACGTCAAATTGGTCGCTGAGGTCGGCGTAGGAACTGTTGCAGCTGGAGTGAGTAAGGCTCATGCAGATGTTGTTCTCATTTCTGGACACGATGGCGGCACGGGCGCATCTCCACTTACCTCGCTAAAGCACGCCGGCGCGCCCTGGGAGTTAGGTCTTGCAGAGACGCAGCAAACGCTAATGCTTAACCGACTTCGCGACCGAATAGTTGTTCAGACTGACGGTCAATTAAAAACTGGACGAGATGTCGTTATCGCGGCGTTACTTGGTGCAGAAGAGTTTGGTTTTGCAACGGCACCACTTGTGGTCTCTGGTTGCATCATGATGCGAGTCTGTCACTTAGATACCTGCCCTGTTGGAGTGGCAACGCAGAATCCTGCTCTTCGTGAGAAGTTCTCGGGAAAGCCAGAGTTTGTTCAAACCTTCTTTGAGTACATCGCCGAAGAGGTGCGCGAGATCCTCGCATCACTCGGTTTCCGGAGCATTGCAGAGGCAGTTGGCCAGGTCGAGGTTCTAGATACGAAGAAGGCTGTCGATCACTGGAAGGCATCGGGATTAGATCTCACGCCACTTCTCACTTCGCCGGCACCGGGCGTTCGTTATGCAATCAATAGACAAGATCATGGTCTTGATAAAGCCCTTGACAATGAATTGATCGCACTGTCAAAGAGCGCGCTACTTGATGCGCAACCGGTTCGAGCAAGTCTTGACGTTCGAAACGTCAATAGAACGGTTGGCACGATGCTCGGCGCTGAAGTGACCCGTAAATATGGTGGCGTAGGATTGCCTCCAGGAACTATTGATCTCACCTTCCATGGTTCGGCGGGTCAATCATTTGGCGCATTCATTCCACGTGGCATCACGCTCCGACTTTATGGAGATGCAAACGACTATGTCGGTAAGGGCATTTCTGGAGGAACGATTGTCGTCCAGCCGGATGAGCGAGCAAAGTTTGCTGCACATGAGAATGTAATTGCGGGCAATGTAATCGGTTATGGCGGAACTTCAGGTGACATATTTATTCGAGGAGTGGTGGGTGAGCGTTTCTGCGTCCGCAACTCAGGTGCAACCGCCGTCGTTGAGGGCGTTGGCGATCACGGTTGTGAATATATGACTGGAGGAGTGGTCGTAGTACTTGGTCGCACTGGTCGAAATTTTGCTGCCGGCATGTCTGGTGGGCGCGCATTTATTCTCGATATCAATCCTGCAAATATCAACGGCGAGATGGTGGATGTACTAATTCCGACCGAGAGCGATAAGTCGCTACTTCATTCAATCCTCTCTCGCTATAACGCAGAGAGTGGTTCTGATATCGCGGCAGAATTATTGAGCGATTGGGGAGCTGCGGTTGAAAGATTCTCTCTCGTGATGCCGCGTGACTACGCTCGCGTTCTCGCTGCAATGGATCGGGCAGAGAAAGAGGGATTACCTCGCGAAACTTATGTGATGGAGGCAACTCATGGCTGATCCCACTGGCTTTATGAAAACTCCTCGGGAGACGCCAAAACGTCGCCCGGTTGATATTCGAATTCGCGATTGGCATGAGGTGTATGAAGAGCAACCTTTTGCGGAGCTACAGAAACAAGCGGGGCGTTGTATGGATTGCGGTATTCCATTCTGCCACCAAGGATGCCCACTTGGAAATCTCATTCCTGAATGGAACGACTTAATTTGGCGCGGTGAAGTTGGCGAAGCAATCGAACGACTTCATGCAACAAATAATTTCCCTGAGTTCACCGGAAGGTTATGTCCAGCGCCATGTGAAACAGCGTGCGTTGTTGGGATAAATCGAGATGCCGTGACAATCAAACAAGTAGAGCTTCGCACTATCGAAGAGGCCTTCGCATCTGGGGGAGTCACTCCGCTAATTCCTGACCGCTTAACAGGAAAGACTGTTGCTGTTGTTGGCTCTGGTCCAGCTGGACTCGCTGCAGCTCAACAACTCACTCGAGCAGGCCACACCGTCGCAGTCTACGAACGTGCTGAAAAAATTGGTGGCTTGCTCCGTTATGGAATTCCAGAATTTAAAATGGAGAAGGTGATTCTCGATCGCAGACTTGCGCAAATGAAAGAAGAGGGAACTCGTTTTCGAGCCGGCGTAAATGTCGGTGAAGAATTAACGGGAGAGCAACTTCGCACCCGCTACGACGCTGTAGTCCTTGCTGTTGGCGCAACTCAGTGGCGCGATCTTCCAGTTCCTGGAAGAAATTTCAAGGGAGTGCACCAGGCGATGGAGTATTTGCCTTGGGGAAATAAACTTGGATTGGGTGAAATAACTCAATCGCCTATAGATGTGAAAGGTAAGCACGTTATCATCCTCGGCGGCGGCGATACCGGCGCAGATTGCCTTGGCACAGCAATTCGACAAGGGGCGGCAAGTATTACTCAATTAGAAATTATGCCGAGACCAAGCGACGAGCGTCCCGCATCCGCACCGTGGCCAACCTATCCAATGATTTATCGAGTATCGAGCGCCCACGAAGAAGCGGGTGAGCGAGTGTATTCAGTATCCACTGAAGAGTTCCTCGGCGATGAAAATGGAAATTTACGTGCGCTTCGAATTGTCGAAACGGAACTTATCAATGGGAAGTTCGAGAAAGTGCCTGGAAGCGAAAGAGAAATACCCGCTGATTATGTCTTCCTGGCAATGGGCTTTACTGGCGTTGAGAAATCACCTCTCATCGCGCAACTGGGAGTGGACCTTGATGCTCGGGGCAACGTGGCTCGGAACAGCGAATATCAGAGCTCAGTTCCAGGCGTTTTTGTTGCCGGTGATGCTGGTCGGGGCCAGTCATTAATTGTGTGGGCCATTGCCGAGGGGCGTTCAGCTGCTGCTGCAGTAGATCGATTCCTCATGGGTCGCACTCAGTTACCAGCGCCGATCGAGCCTAACGCCAGACCGTTGATGGTTTAAGGGAGAAGAGATGGCTCTCCAACGTCGCGCAAAAATAGTGTGCACGTTGGGACCTGCAACGTCTTCAGCTGAACTAATCGGTGCGTTAATTGATGCCGGAATGAATGTTGCGCGCCTTAATCTCTCGCATGGGCATCGGAGTGAACACGAAGAGTTGCTTAGTAATGTTCGCGCTCAATCAGAGAAACGTGGCGCTTACGTCGCAGTGCTTGCTGATTTACAGGGACCGAAAATCAGACTCGGTAAATTTGCAGAAGGTATCCATGAATTAAAAAATGGCGCCTCTTTTATCATCACTATGGAAGAGATTATTGGCGATAGCTTACGCGCAAGTTCTACCTATAAAGACTTGGCGAAGGATTGCGTTCCTGGCGATATTTTGTTAATTGATGATGGAAAAGTCAGGCTTCAGGTATCAAAAATTAATGGCAGCGAAATCTACACTACTGTGCGAAATGGCGGATTGATTAGTAATAACAAGGGGATTAACGCCCCAGGTTCTTCCCTCTCTGTGCCAGCGCTCTCCCCAAAAGATATTACTGATCTGGAATGGGCGTTGGGTGCTGGAGTTGACTTAATTGCGCTCTCTTTTGTGAGAACCGCAGAAGATATTGAGGGCGTGCATGCGGTGATGGATCGATTAAAGATAAGAATTCCCGTTATTGCAAAGATTGAAAAACCGCAAGCGGTCTCAAATCTTGATCAAATAGTAAGTGCTTTTGATGGATTGATGGTGGCTCGTGGAGATCTTGGGGTGGAACTTCCCATCGAGGAGGTACCTCTGGTGCAAAAGAAGTGCATTATTGCTGCGCGCGAAAATGCCAAGCCAGTAATTGTTGCTACTCAAATGTTGGAGTCGATGATTTCCGCGCCAACGCCTACCCGTGCCGAAGCGACCGATTGTGCAAATGCCGTTCTTGATGGGGCCGATGCGTTGATGCTCTCTGGTGAGACGAGCGTTGGGAGGTATCCCATTGAAGCGGTCTCCATCATGTCCCGAATCATTGCAAAAATAGAGGAGGAAGCGTTGGCACAGGTTGCACCACTTCGCCACAATCCACATACAAAAGCTGGCGCAATTACCAAAGCTGCTGCTGAGGTGGGCGCAATGGTTGGAGCGAGATTTCTCGTCGCTTTCACACAGAGTGGTGATTCAGCGCGACGTATGTCTCGACTTCGCTCCGTGATTCCCATCCTTGCTCTCACCCCTGAAGTGAGCACCGCACATCAATTAGCTCTCTCATGGGGAGTGGAGCCGATTTTGATTCCACCAACAAAGCACACCGACGAAATGGTTAAACAGATCGACTCTGCCCTGTTAGATTCTGCTCGAGCGGGGATCGGTGAGTACATCGTGATTGTTGCCGGCAGTCCACCTGGTATTCCCGGCTCAACCAATGCGATGAGAGTACATCGCGTGGGAGATGCTGTGGGTGGTATTGCTCCCGCCTACCGGTAAACTGGGTACGTTCGGCGCTTCGAGTGAGCATGAGTTACGAACGCCTCGGTACTCCAACGGTAGAGAGGGCAGTCTCAAACACTGCATAGTGTCGGTTCGAATCCGACTCGGGGCACGTGAATTCTGCAGCGCAAACCTCCGGGCCATCCCTCTCAGCGATGAGAATCGTGGTCGCAGAGGATGAAGCGTTGATTCGAATGGACCTCGTGGAAATGTTAGAGCGCGAGGGGTATGAGGTTGTTGGTGAAGCCTCAAATGGTAATGATGCGGTGACTGTAGTCCGGGAACAGAGACCAGATATCGCGCTCTTTGATGTCAAAATGCCATTGAAGGATGGCATCACCGCTGCAGAAGAGTTGCGTGGTGAAGTACCAATCGTGATGCTCACCGCCTTTAGTCAGCGCGAATTGATTGATAGAGCAAATGCTGCTGGCGTAATGGCTTACTTAGTAAAACCCTTTACTGTTGCAGATTTAATCCCAGCAATTGAAGTTGCTCGGGAACGTTTTTTTGAACGTCAAACGTTAGAGAGCGAACGCGCCTCCCTGGAAGAGCGATTGGAAGCTCGCAAAGTGCTTGATCGAGCCAAGGGGCTATTGATGCAAGAACAGGGCATGAGCGAGCCCGAAGCATTTACCTGGATTCAACGGAAGGCGATGGATGGTCGGATTTCTATGGTCGAGGTCGCCCAATCGCTACTCCAGCGGTGATTGAGCGGGCGGCGAGAGAGAGTCGGGCTGTTTTTTTCAAAAAACCTGGAGAGTCGGCCAATTTAGCGGGCTCTCTGACTTACAACTTTGCCTCACATTTGGCATACTCATCCATTAATTCTCCCGGAATATTCTCAAAATTCTGAGGTTCTGAGAGAAAAAACGAAGTACTTCGAAAA
>Ga0214917_10005472_pt1 | contig 13554 bp, 10 predicted proteins | sample LL_1208_BB_MetaG_FD_177983 | JGI IMG/M metagenome (GOLD analysis project Ga0214917, IMG submission 177983) | Freshwater microbial communities from Lake Lanier, Atlanta, Georgia, United States - LL_1208_BB | ecosystem: Environmental > Aquatic > Freshwater > Lake | place: USA: Georgia | collected... | reverse complement strand
TATGGTTATTTAAAAAATTGAATATTCACATATTCTTATTACTATTAAATTTACAAATTATTATATACATTTTTTGGCATTTTACTTAAAAACCACTGATATATGTTATAAAATAATATATCTAACCAATGATAAATATAAGGAAAAAATATAAAAAACACCGCTAATAAGATATTTTTAATTAATGATAAATTACTTGGAGATAGTATTAAAGCTAATATAAAGGTAACAACTAACAAATAATAAATCCACCAAAATAACACATACCAAGATTGTAAAAGTTCTAATGCTTTTGTTTCATAATATGTTTTTCTATCATTTGTTAGTATATCACCGTGTCTATCTCTTAATTTTAATTTTAAAATCTGATTTTTTTCCAAATACTCCTTTAATAATTCCTTTGTATTTTCTGAATTTATTAAAGCTGTATTTAAATATGTATTAATTGTATTTGCGCTTAAAACTTCATTATTAAAATTTTCTTCTATCATTTGAGAAATTGTTTTTGCTTTTGTTTTTAATTCTTCTTCTTTCATATTATTATAATATGGAGTACCTTCAGTATATTCATAGTAATTTCTTTTACTTTGTTCAAGCTTTATTGGAGCTGTTTGCATATTTGTTTCAGCATCTAAATATTTTTGTTTTAAATCTTCCATTACTTTAAATTTTTGACATGTTGGGCCACACATAATTGCTTGAGATGATTTTTCAAGCAATTCATTTATTTTATCTTGACTTGCTTGTTGTCTTTGTAGTAAAGTTTGTTTTTTATCAGTCTGATTCATTTGACTCAAACTTTGTTGTATATTTGAAAATAATTTATCCATCTTGTATTATGATTATATTTTTTTTTAATTAAAACTTTGATAAAGAAGCAAAGAGAGGAGAAATAGTATTATTTAATGGAGCAAGTTTTAATTGAGTATAACCATATTTTCCTAATTTTTTAAAAGATTCAGTTGTTTCTGTAGTAGAAGGATGTTCTTGATTATATATTGGAATTGGAACACAAATATTCTTTTCTGAATCATATGTGCTTCCATAATAACAACAAGCAGACCCAATACATGTAACTGATGCCGAACCCCAAGGATCAGTTGGAGTTCCTTCAGTAGTATCAGATGGAGCATTCTTTTTATCAAAATACCAATTATATTCATCCCAATTCATATCATCTCTATTTGACATATCAATTAATTGTAAACCAATTAATACAACACCAATTATAAGTATTATTACTACTAACAATCTATAAATATTTGTTGGTAATATACCCTTATTAGCTAAAACTGCTAAAATAATAACAGGGATACATATGAATACAATAGTCTTCATCAATTTTGAATGGGCATTATATCTTTGTCCAAAATAAGTATTTATTTCTACTAAACGTAGTTTATTATATTTTTGATCTTCAATTAAATTCATTCTTATCTTTGCTTGATTTAACTCATTTTCAAGAACATCTACAGCAGCAATTGATTGACCTAATGTTGTTCTAGATGCTGACACATTTTGTTGATAATAAGAATACATATCTTTTAAACCCGCATATAAATTCATTCGTATTTGTGATATCTCATTAATTCTATTTATAATTTGTTGTTTTTGTTCTGAACTCAAACTAACATCATCTAAACTATCATAAAGTGCTTTTTCTTGTGTTTGTAATTGAGATATATTATTTAAAACTTGTTGATTTCTTTCTTGTAAACTATTAAAATTAATTGAATTATCTGTCATTATATTAAATAGATAGATAATTTATTTTACTTTTTATTTTCTCATAGTATTAATTGTTCTGAACTCAAACTAACATCATCTAAACTATCATAAAGTGCTTTTTTCTTGTGTTTGTAATTGAGATATATTATTTAAAACTTGTTGATTTCTTTCTTGTAAACTATTAAAATTAATTGAATTATCTGTAACAGGTTCAGGAAAAACAAAAGATGTCGCAAAAAACTCCAAATAAATTGTCAAACGCAGTTCAGTAGTAGAAGAAATAAAATTAGATAAAAGCGAATATAATGTTTTATTTTCAATTGTTAATTTAATATCATTATCATTAGAACAAATGGAAACTTTTAAAACTGAAGGTCATTATATTAAATAGATAGATAATTTATTTTACTTTTATTTTCTCATAGTATTAATTGTAACTGTTAGTATGCCAACAGCTAAAATACTCAACATTATATAACTGTAATTTTCTTGTAAAACTCGTAAATCAGAATCAGTCAACATACCATTTAAATCATTCATATTAAGATTTTGCATTCCTTCTATATTATTACTTTGGAAATTTAATTCTTTCTTTATTTTTGGATAACTTGTAAAATTTGTTAGTTTATAATTTTCCAAATCCTTCTTAAATTGTTTAGCATTTGTATTTAACTTTTTATATATTGTATTATCTTGATTATATAAACTTTCCATTTTTGCTACTATATCATTTCCAAGTGTAATTAATTGACTTTTAATATTATCATATTGAATTTGATCGGCATGAGAAACTAAAGAAGCATTACATTGTGTATCTGATGTCAACGCTGATCCTTTTAAATAATTGTCAAATTTAATTGTATCAATATTAGTTATTTTATTACTACAAGTTGTTGAACCTTTTAATCCAGGAAGTCTAACACCTAGAACACCGCTATTATCAGGCTGTTTCTCACCCTTAGGAAAAGCTGAACTATTTTTTAACCAACAAGTTTTTGACATATTTTGATAAACATATGCTGCACAATCTTGATTATTATTACATGCTGTTTGACATCCATTTTGGTCTTGAACTACTAAACTTGTAATATTATTACCCCAACTATTAGTTCCAGGATATATTTGATAGTTATTAGTAAAACCAATCATTGAATCAGGATATTCATGTAAATTTGCGTCTGAATCAACGTATCCTAATTTGCCTAACGTTGAACTATCACCTACATTATTCATTTGATAAACAGCATTAACCCATTCACCTCCATATGACTTATCTCCAATAACTTTACAACCAGATTTAGTTTCAGATGTATATAATACCAAATTACCATCACTTTGCATAATTAACATTGATGAACCATCATTAGAACCTACCCATTCACCTGAACCAAGCATTTCATCTGTTTTTAAATAACTTCTTCCAAATTTACCTTTTGACGCAACCCAATTTGGATTTGGATTTTTTTGTTTTCCATTTGTCATTGTACACCAAACTCCTTCTTTATTATCAGTAGGTTCATGACCTCTATATATACACATATTACCATCATCTTGTAATATTAAAAAGAATGAACAATAGTTTGATTGTTCTATACAATCAAATATAAAGTTCTGACCTTCTGCATAATCAATATGAGCACTTTTCCATACATTACCACATTGATATGATGTATCCCAACTTTTTGGACATCCCGATGCGGGGTCACCTAAATTGGAATTATTAACTGGAAATGATAATTGATTTGGATAATTTGCGGATATTAAACTTTGTTTTACTTTATCTGTTGCATTTCCTTGAGTTACATTATATCCTTTATCGTTACAATTAGCACCATACGTTGCTGTTATTGTATCAGAATTTATATGTCCACCCCAATCACAATTTTGTAGTTCATTTGGAGATTTCCATATGATATTACCTACACTGTCTTTTAAAATAATTCTGCTATTATTATTTAAATGACAACTTGTAGCGCCAGAACCAGCAGTATTAGATTCCCAAATAGGTATAGAAGTTATTTGAATACTAGCATCACCGTATACTTGAGTTTTTGCTATATCATTTGATACTAAACATGCGGCCTTACCATCTGGTTGAACATCTTGTAACCCAAAATATTTATAACCATTTTCAACAGCATATTCTTGACACTTATCAAAACTAGTATAATCAATTGATTCTGGATTAAAAATCATAGCTCTTTGTTCATTTGTAAATGCTGAATTAGAATTTATAAACAAATTCCATTCGGCAACTTGAACACAATATCTATTTGTATTTTGATCGTCATTTCCAACCTTATCAACTAACAAAATATAAGAACTATAAGCGCTTGGACTAAAAATATTATACACCTTTGAAGTTCCATTTGTAAATGATTGATTTTGCTGTCTATCAACTTGATACCATTGACTATCTTTCCATCCTATAATATACCAACTATTAGGATTTCTTGTTGTTAAACAACATGAACCTAAACGCGGCGCTAATGAATATTGATTTACTGTAATATTTTGAGCTTGAGGTGTGTTAACACCCGGCATATCAATTTGTAAAAATTCGCCAGAAATATTTCCAACATTAACAATATTAATACTATTTGTTCCTTCATAAACTCCAGTTGTAGGATTGTAATTAGTTCCTGAACTAACTTCAGAATGCCAAAAACTATTAGGATTTTGATCAAAAGCAGCCCATGGGCCATATGAGCTGTTAGTATTCATATAAATACTAGAAGAACCGCTTTTGAACCCATTTACATTATTAGAAGAATTCATAACAGGAACAACATTGACATTTATTGAAGAAGGTTTATCATTATAACAACCGACATATGAGCTTGTTGGATTATTTATTAATTTTGACGCATATACATTATTACCTTCATCACCAAATGATTGTCCTTTTTGAACATTTGTTCCAGAAATTAAAGGAGGATTAGTAGGTATTTGTGTTCTAGGTGTATTATAAGAATCATCCCAAGGCATATTAACACTTATAACATCTTTAGGAACATTTGTTGAATTCCAAATTTCAAGAGATGGTATATATTTAACAACACCTTGATTAGTAACATAACAAATATGTCCAGTTGTAAACCCAATAGTTTTATTAAAATAAGGATTATTAGAACCTAATCTATTAATAGTATTTAAAGATGAATTTCCAATTTTTGTTTGAATATCTGTATATTGTTGAATAAGACTGTCATATTGAGACTGTAATTGTTTTAATTCATCTAAATCTTTTTGATTAATAGTATTTATTAATGTTGTTGTTTGTTGCACATTTTTTAAAACGGGAGAATATCCATCAAAACTAGGTCTAACCATTTGTTCTTGTTCTAATGTTACAAAACCTTCTTTTTTATTTGAACTTTTATTTACAGATTTACTTGTTTTACTAGTGTTAGTTATATGTGTCTTAATATTTGTTTGATACGTATTAAATTTTTTTCCTTGATTTAAAGATATTTTTAATAAATCATTACTCATCTTAATATAAATAAATAGAAAAATAATATTATTTTGTATTTATTTTATAGACTTGGTAAATTTCCACTTTTCATAAACACTATTGCAACTAACAAAAGGATCCACGTAATAAATCCAGATGGTTATCTTAAAATATATGTTAATATAATTAAAACTATTATAATCATTAACAAAATTGTTATTGATAATGGTGGAGATTGAGAACCAAGTATTTTTTTAATGGTTATTAAAAGAACTAAACATGTAATTAGAACCCAAAATCTGAAAAATACATTTTGTTGTGTTACATATAAAGATTGGTTATTTTCCTCTTTATCAATTGAATAATATTCTTGTAGCTGTTTATCTATTTCTATTTTTTGTTCCAATAATTGGTTATATGATGAATTTAATTCTTGTTGTTTTAGATTTGTTTGTTCGTATTCTTCTTTAACTTCATGATTTATACTTTGAAGAGCTGTTGTGATTTTTGTATTAATATCTAATAAACGTTCATTTAATGTTTTCATGACAGTTAATGCAGCTTTTTGTTGAGTAACTAAAGCATAATCTGAATCAATTCCTGCTGATATTCCAATATCACCCGTTCTTGTCCAACAATATCGTTTAACTGGATTAAATGTAGCTCCAGAACATTCAGGAGAATTTGCACACATATTCTCACATTCTTCTTGTGAATTTACAGTTCCTTCAGATAATCCCCCAGTTCCCCACCACGTTCTTCCTTTTAAAGCTGTGAAAACTAAAGTATTTGGATTAACTGGACCCGTGTTAGTTGTATAATTAGTTGATTCTCCATAACAACCTTTCCGATGAGTATCATCGGGCATAGTAGCCCATAAATAACTATCATTAACCAAACCATCAATCGTTAAAGTTTTTAAATATTCTGAATTAACATCTTGCGGCTTACTAACACATCCTTGTTCAGCCCATATTTTGTCATAACAAGCCTGAGATATCCCAGTGCTATCTTTGTGATAATTACCACAAGGATTTAATGATACATTTTGTAAACTAGTAATATAGTTTTGTCCAGCCTCTTGATATTGTTGGAGTATAACTTCATATTCTTTTTGAAGTGTTTTAACTTCCATTAATGTTGAATTAACTTTATCATTTTGTATTTGGTTTGAATTCATATTATATATAAAGAAAACTTTAATGATATTTCTTTTAATTATGAATTAGATTATGAAAATTATAACCTGCTAAAAAAGAGATTAAACTAACAAATGGTAATACAAAATAAATATAAGGCAATTTTGGATTTAGAACCGGTGTTTTTACTAAATCAGAAACTCGTGTTTCAAATGCTAAATCCCATTTTTTTTTTGAATACTGTTCTTGTAATCTTGTGATAGATTTGTTAGTTTGTTCTTTAATATACTTAGACATTTCAGGATTAACAAATAGTGATTGCTTTAAACCAAACATAATAAATATTTTTAAAAATAAAATATACAATATACGAATTATGTTTGGTTATTTTCCATGAACAGAAATACTAGTTTTAAATGATCTACCAAGAATTATGCTAATAAATATTATTGAAAAAAACATTTCAGCATTTTTGATCCATTGTTGATTATATCTTTCCTTTGAATTATTAATTAATACTTCTGAACCATTTTGAGTATTTTCAAGATTAGCTATCAATTCCATCATTTCTTTATTTAATTTCTTTTCATCATCTAAGTGAGCTGAAACAGCAGACATTTGTTGATCTAAAATTTCAATATTTTTATCAATATTGTTAGTTATTAAAAATAAATCTCTGCTGATATTTTGTAATTGTCCTTTACTATTAACATAATAATTTTGAAACTCGTTTACTTCTGGATTTTTATTATAATATACATAATATTTTTTAAAATCATCTAAAGCAGAAAAAAACTGTGATTTAATAGTATTTATTTTATCATTAAATTGTTTTGCTTGTCCAATTAATTGTGATTGTTCCATTTATATATAATAATTTTTTTTATTATTTATTATAAATTTTGAATTATTTAGATTAACCAAGAAAAATCCAACTATTATAATGTTGATTTATAAAATCCCTAGTAAGTTTATCATCATTATTCATTGTTGAATAAATATCTTTAGAATGAAAAAATCTACCTATATATCCTAAATACATTATGATGATTAATATAAATACTAATCTTAAGTTCATATTTTTATTAGCACATTTTGAAAATAAAATATAAAATATTACATTAAAAAATAATAAATAAATCATAATATGAAATAGTATTGAAAAAATAATTAATAATTGTATATTTAAAGAAAATAAATAGCTATAAGATTTGTTAAAATCTGTCGTTAGAAAGAAAATTTTTGAAAACATATATTTTATATATAATATATTATATATAAAATGATTTTGGATAATATTTTTACATACAATCAAAAAATAATATTTTCAACAATTACTGCAGGTATATGGATTTATTTTCGCACAAATCAATGTTATTCAATGATTCCAAGAAAAAATATATATGTAGTTTGTGTTGTCATGTTATGGACCTATGTAAATTATATTGAGCCATTATTCTTAATAATAGGATTATTAATTTTAGCTAGTTATGGATATTTTGGTAATTTTATAAATAATACCAAAACTATAAATGAATCAAATAAATAATTAAATACAAATTCTATAATATGGTGCTGAAATAGCAGTTTTACTTGGTCTAATTATCTCACAAACCTGACCAGGTCTAATTCCAATAGCCTGTGCAACAGGATCAAAACGTAATAATTCTGGAAATTCACCATCATTTACAATATTATATCTATTTTTGACTTGAATTTTCTCAGCCTCATTTAATACACGATGTTCTGGAACTAAAACATGCTCTAAAATGTTAAACTGTAGACGTCGTAAAGGTAAAAGAATAATAAATATATTGTCTGATTGCCAAATATGCTTTACAGTATTTATTAAAGTATCATTAACTTCATCCTTTACGACTACTAAGAGCGTATCTCTTTTCCTTAATACTTCTTCAACAGTAAATAGGTCATCTATCATTTCCTGAAGATTACCTGGTCTCAATGATTTACCTAAATAATATTTTATATATACTTTATCACCTGCTTCTGGTTCAGTTTCAGTTTCATTTTCCTCATTACCTTTTCCATCATAATCAATTTTAGTTCTATGTGTAAATTTTTCTAAAATCATATCTAATTGATTATTAGTTTTCATTGTATTAACTTCATTTACGCTAAATCCTTGATATCCTTGAATATCATAATTTTGTTTTTTCATTAATTCAAGAAGAACGATTCTTGACTTATAGATCTGAGAAATTAAACTACTTGTGTTTTGACTTGCCATTATTATATTATAATATAAACATATTGATTTTATTTTGTTTCAATTTTAAATGATATTTTTAAATAGTAATTTTTTTTACTCCTACATCTGAATTTGTATCCGAAGAACTTTCACTAGATGACGATGTATCAATACTTTTTGTTGATGATGAATCAGTTTTTTTAGTCTCACCTTCAACAGCTAATAATGGAAATTTACCAGCTAGTTGAACTGACATAGGAACTGGTTTACTTATAGTTGTAGTAACTTCTGGAATATGTTTTGCTAAACCACCAAATTCCTTTGCCATGGAATTATATCCGCCTTGTAATGCTACCATTTTATTATGAAGTGGTAATTTGTCAAAAGCTTGAGTCAAATCTGGTTTTGTTAGACTTTGCTCATCCATTTGACTTCTTCTTATAATTTCTCCCATTATATGTCGTCTTTTTTCTGCATCTAATTGTAAAATTTCTGCTTGTTGAACACCGCCAAGTTTATTAAACCACCCATCTAATAAAGGTTCATTAAATATATTTGCTCCTCCTCTTTGTGGTGGAGTTCCTTCTGGAGTATGTGGTACAAATCCAGTTTGTTGCTTTAAATATTTTTTATAAACTTCATTAATAACATACCAATTTGCATCTTCTCCTTGCATATTCAAACTAGAAATATTATCCTGAATATAACGTGGTAATTTATTCCATATTTTAATCTTCTCATGTTCATAAACTGGTGGTGCCCAAGGTGGAGAAGCATCAAGCTCTTTGTCAGGTTGGTTATTAATTAACATTTGATCAATAACTTTAATATCAGGTGTTATAGGAGAAGGTAGTATGCTGTTATGAGCATATTGAGATGAACCATCAGCAAGAGAAACTTCAGGAGCTTTATTAAAGTTAATATATTCAGGCGAATATTCGGTTTCAAAGAATTTATAGTCTTCATCAGTCCTTGATGCATCTTGCCCTAGTTGTCCAGGAAACTGTTCAGGTGTATATTCAAGACTACGTGGTGAAGGACGTTCTTCTTGTCTTGGATACATTGTACCAATAAGTTCATCACGTGTAGTTGTTTCTAATAATAATTTATCCATTTGAGTCTTATAATTATCAATAATTTCTTTAACTTCTTTTTGAGATACATTTGGGTCAATATGAAGTAGTTTATCAATATTTCTGGATTGATACGATAAGTTTAATAATTGATCTATATTATCAGCTGTAATAATTCTCATTTGAATATTCATAACTTGTAGCTCTTGTATTAATAATTTAAGTGCAAATGGAATTCTTACAAGACTAAATGAACGTCCAAATTTACTAATAGAATTTAGTATTTGTTGTCCTTCAACATTCTTATTAAAAACAAGAGGTCCATCTGCGAAAGGACTTAAGAATAAATTAGTGTCTTGATTATAAATGGCAATAGCTCCTGTTTTATTACAAATACCCATAAAATATTGGTCTCCTCTAACCATGTAAGATTCATTTAAAAAATAAGATAATCCATGCGCCATAATACCATCACGTTCCATTTCTCCAATTTTCAAACCTCCATCATTAGCACGTCCTTGGTTAGTTTGTCTAGTTAAAAAATTACGTTTACCTGTAGCACGATAATTAATCTTATCTTTAACCATGTGTTTTAAACGCATATAATAAGTTGGTCCAATAAAAATTTCAGAATAAATTTGTTCCCCTGTAAATCCATTATACAATAATTGATTTCCACTATTATGATAACCCATTTTAGTTAACATATGTCCATATGTATTATAATTAGCACCTTTAGTCGCAAATGCGGTGCAGTCGCCATATCCACCATACATACAACAAGCTTTACCAAATAAACATTCAACTAATTGTCCAATAGTCATACGAGATGGGATAGCGTGTGGATTAATAATTAAATCTGGTCTAACTCCATCAGCAGTAAAAGGCATATCTTCTTCTGAAATAATAAGACCAATTGTTCCCTTTTGACCACTCCTTGACGCAAATTTGTCACCAATAGCAGGTAAACGTTCTTCACGAATTCTAACTTTAGCAATTCTGAAACCCTCCTCTCCTTCTGAAATAAATGATTTATCAACAAATCCTAATTGCCCCTTCTTAGTAGTTTTAGAGTGATCAATATAAGTGCCTTTTTGGTCAACACTTGAGGTAACTTCACCAATTAAAACAACACGATCATCTATAGAAGTATTTTCTTTAACAATACCGTATTTATCAAGTTTACTATAATCAAACCCCTCTTTAATTCCCTTAACATTAGGTTTAGATTCAATATTAGCAAAGCTAGTATTTACAGAAGAACCCGAAACTCTAGCACTTTCTTCTCTGGCTTCATATGTGGTATAGTATGTGGTTCTGAATATGCCTCTTTTAACTGAACCTTCATTGATTAAAATAGCGTCTTCAACATTATATCCAGTATATGACATAATAGCAACAATAGCATTTACCCCATAAGGCTGTTCTTCATGATTGATATAATCTAAATATCTTGATTTAACTAATGGTGTTTGTCCATAATTAAGTATTACTCCCATTTTATCCATACGCATTTGTGAGTTAGAATGATACACAGAAACAGCTTGTCTACTTTGTCCACAAGAGAAACAATCACGTGGAAATTGGTTAGTTTCAGGATAAATGATAGAATTACCCATAACTCCAAAAATTAATGATGGTTCAATTTCACAATGAGTATAGTATTTATTTTCTTTTAAATTTGTTGGTGTATTTGAAATAAAGGCACTTTCTTCTTCAGATGTATCAATATAATCAATAATAGATCTGTTTCTTTCAAGAAATTCAAAAATTTGTTCTAATGTGTCATAACCAGGATATAAAAAATTAACATCATATAAAATATTATTTCTTACATTATAGAATTCATCATTTTTCTTTTCAAATCCTGAAATAATTTGTGTCCAATTATATTTGCGTGATTTAATAATTTCTTTAATATTTCCGTGTTCATAAGAAAGTTTATTATAATAAACTAATCCATCACTAGAAATAGTTTGATCTCTATAAAATATAGGTCTAGTTAAACGTCCTCCATCAGTGTAAATATAAATAATATTGGATTCGTAACTAAATGATATACTAGTATAAACAGGTATTATTCCATTTCTTCTAAAAAGTTTTAAATTATTAATGGTTTGAATTGGATTATCTAAAACTCCAATCCAATTTCCGTTTACGAATACTTTAGATGACTGAGCAATAGCGGTTGGAGAACATTCTGTGAGTAATTTAAGTGAGGTATTAGCTCTAATCCATTTAATAATAGGATAAGATGAAAAGCCGTTAGTAATTGCAGTGCTAATAGACATATGCTTATGTAACCCAATATTTCCACCATCAGGAGTATCGACAGGGTCAATTAATCCCCATTGTGTGCTATGTAACAAATGTGGTCCAACAATTTTAGCAGTAGGATCTAATGGTAAACTAATTTTTCTTAAATGAGATATATGTGTAAACCAAGATAAACGATTTAAATCTTGAACTAATCCTAATCGTTTAGTATTAGCATCAGCTCCCCAATTACCTTTAAACCCCTTTTTGAACCCATCTTCAACAATTCTTTCTTTAAAAAACTCTTTAATGTTATCTTCAATTAAACTAACAAAACTAGTTCTATATTTTCCTGCATGGTAATAATATTCTTTATCAATTTTTAAAAATATGTTACGTTTTTGGATTAAATAATATTCACGAAATAAATCATAAATAAGTGTTCCGGAAGTTTCAATGCGTTTAAATTTAAAATTATCACGATCTGTAGGAGCTTCTTTACCCATAAAAACTCTTAATAATTTGTTAACCATGAAGCCAATAAAATAAGCCTTATTAAGATAATTATCTTCACCGATATGAGGTAAAAAATAATTCATTAAAATATCTTGAACAGCAGATATAGTTTGTCTTTTAGTAAATTTAGCAATAAATTCAAGAGCAATTTGTTGTGTAAATATGTTATTAGCATCATGAATAGAAGGTATAAATAAATCAATCATATTAGAGTTAGTTTTCAGATCTAAAAAGCAATATTCAATAATAGATTTATCTGAAACAACTCCTAATGCACGCATAAGAATGAATAGCGGAATAGGTTTTTTAACATTAGGTATATCAATAACAATTTGATTGTTAGTATATAAAGCATCAGGAGCTACAATTTTAGCAGAAGTATATCTGATAGGTTTAGAACTATCTTCAGATACTGAATGAACTTCACATGAATAGCTGTATAATTCATCTTCTTTGTATTTTCTTACGTAAAGCATATTATCTCCAAACTTTTCTTGACTAACAATAACTTTTTCTTTACCAGAAATAATAAAATAACCTCCATAATCGTTACGACATTCTCCCATATTAAAACGGGCTTCAGTAGCAAGTCCTCTTAAAATACATAAATTAGAATGAAGCATAATAGGAAAACGTCCTAGATATATTTTTTCATAGGTTTTAGTTTCTTGAATCTTTTGTTCTCCATTATAAAAAACAAAATCAACATCAATATCATAATGAATTGTAACGCCATAAGTCATATTTCTTAATCTAGCGTCATTAGGATACATATAATGAGGATATGGTTTGCCAGTTTCTTCGTCATATATGATAGGTTTTCCAAAGTAAAGTTTGGACCCATCTTTTCCACCAAGATATATTAAACATTCATTGGGATTTTCTTTGTCGCCAATTTTGACAGACTTTGCTTTAGTTTTTTTAGGTCCAGTTTCTTCTTCACCAGTTCTGGCAGTTTCAGTTTCACGTTCAATAAATCTGATAGGATTGTTTTCACGAAAAATTTGAAAAATGCCTTTACTAAAAAAGTCGTTATAAGAGTCTAAATGATGTGCGACTAAATTGTAAGGATTGTCTTTAAAATATGTGTCAATCAAATTCCAAGCGATTGTGTCCATTATATTAATATAATGTTATTTTTATAATGTTATAAATTTATAATATTATAAATAATAA
>Ga0214917_10005471_pt1 | contig 13555 bp, 18 predicted proteins | sample LL_1208_BB_MetaG_FD_177983 | JGI IMG/M metagenome (GOLD analysis project Ga0214917, IMG submission 177983) | Freshwater microbial communities from Lake Lanier, Atlanta, Georgia, United States - LL_1208_BB | ecosystem: Environmental > Aquatic > Freshwater > Lake | place: USA: Georgia | collected... | reverse complement strand
GGATTAAAAAGCACAGATCTGTTTGCTAATAACTTTTTAGACAACTTTATTGGTAATGATCCAATCAAAATCCACTTTTTATAACTTTTTGAAATTCTACTTATAGATTCTAAAAAAAAATTATTACTCATCTCTTCTGCTTTTTCTAAAAGCTCACTATGATCTAATGTAAATAAAGAAGTATTTTCTGGAGTAATAATTAAATCAGCTTTTTTTTTAATAGAACTAATTATTAAATCTGTAGTTTTTTCTAAGTTAGAAAAAACATTATTATTTGATGTGAGTTGAATACAAGAAACATTAAACATAAATAACTAGAGTATTTGGTAGCGGGAAGTGGGATCGAACCACCGACCTCAGGCTTATGAGTGAATCGCCTCGACCCGTTGAGCCCTATTACCCTTTCAAATCAACAAAAACATATTCGAAGAATCTTGTAAATAGTTAAATTTTCTTTCTTGGGTGTGGCAATAGAGTGTCAGGATTTTATTGCTTAAAATTATTTTTTTATCTTACTTTTTATCTCTTTAATAATATCAGAAACTTTGCTTTTATGAATCATCGTTGATTTATTAAAATATTCATCAATTTTTTTAAACTGTTTTAATTCATTTGAAGTTAATTTTCGACCAATAGATTTATCTCGAATTTTAGTGAGCAAATTTAGTTTGCTATTTAATTCATTCTTTAACCAGAGCTCAACAATTTTGGGAAATCCTAGATAGTACAAAAAAAAATATAATGTAACTAAGTACCCGAGTGGAACTGCAATACCATCTATTACCCTTGCAATGTTAAATGGTAAATATCTATATAAAAAGGGCTCTGATCCAAAAGGAATTCTAAATATTTCATCCGCTTTTTTATTTATAAATATATTTTTTTCATACTCCATTGTAGGAAAAGTACCTGTATCAGAGACTAAGTTTGGATTTCTGAATTCTTCTTTAAGTACCAAACTAATTGCAGAAACAACGGATTGTGGAAGGTTATTTTTTGCAACAATTGTAACCGGAGTTGCAATAACCTTTATATCTTCTTCAGGTAAATTATTTTTTATATCAAATCCACCAGCATAAATAGTTGTTGAGTACAAATAATTAAACTTTCTAGTTAATGCCACGGCTTGATTTAAGGACATAACTTTTAGTTTAGGATTTTTACCTAACTCTAAAATAATTTTATTATTTGCAGGTTGTAAAAAAAAAGCCGCATCAATAGATCCTTCTTTTAAGGCATTTGCAGACTCACTTAATGTGTAAGGATAAAACTTTGTATTTGATTCGTTAACGCCATAGATTTCAAGTATCTGTTCAGTCACAACTCTAGTGCCGGAGTTAACGGGACTAACCGCAACTCTTAGACCTTTAAAATCAGCTGGAGATTTGGCTGAAATATCTTTTCTATGAAAAATGAATAGTGGCTCTAAAATTATTGAGCCAAGTGAAGTAACGTTTTTATATTTAATTTCATTTAAATCCTGAGCAATAAAACCAATATCAACTTTAGATTTTGGATCATTAACATCATCAATTATTTTTAAAGTATCTTCGCGATTTATTACGATTACATTAATATTTTTTTCTTTTAATTTATTTTTAATAGTTTCAGCAGAAGTATGAAAAAAACCTCCGATAGGACCCGCCTCTATTACTATTGTTTTATGGTAAATTTCTTTGAAAACTAAATAAGAAAAATAAAATAATAATAAAAAAATAAGCGAATAATTAAAATAACGTTTTATAAAATTAATCATATAATAAGATTATTATACAAAGCTAATTATGTGTGGCAATAGTGTGCCCAAAAAATAAAAAACTCAAATTTTGGTAGCGGGAAGTGGGATCGAACCACCGACCTCAGGCTTATGAGTCCTGCGCTCTAACCAACTGAGCTACCCCGCCATAACTGGTCTTCTACCAATAAACATTACATCCAGCAAGTTTACAAAACTACTTTTCACCCAGAATATGCAAAAAAACTTTTCTTATCTGCTGTTCAATTCTGTGTTCAAATAAATATATCCCCTGCCATGTTCCAAGGATTAATTTATTATTTTTTACACTCAAAGTTAAATTACTATTAGTCAGAGTAGATTTGATATGAGCTGGCATATCATCCTTTCCTTCCGTGTTATGAATATACAAGTTCTCATCCATGGGCACTAGTTTATCGTAAAAATTTAGAATATCTTTTTGGACCTCATCATCTGCATTTTCTTGGATTATTAATGAAGCACTTGTATGTAAAATTGAAATATTTAAAATTCCATTTGAAATCTTGGAACGATTTATAAAATTTAATATTTTTTCTGTAATTTTAATTAGTTTAATGCCTTTTGTTTTAATGCTCAATTCCTCAAAAGATTGAGTAAACATTTGATAGCTATTTGAAATTTAGAATTATTTAATTAAAGCTAAAGCTAGTCCAATAATTAAGCAGAAGAATAAGACTACAACAATTCTATTTTGGATTTTTTTATCGTGTTTATCTCTTGCGTTTTTCTCAAGAACTAAAGTTCTAATATCTGCTTTATTTTTTTTATCGAAATCTGATCTATAAAAAACTTCTGAATTGTCTTTAAAAATCCCCATGTCCGCTGTTAAATCATAACTATAAAAAAAATCAAATTCTATTTTGAAAAACGCACTTGTGTTTGCTTTTTGTTTTGGTAATTAATTTAGATACAAACTTTTAATATAAAAAAATGGGATACCCAAAAAAACATAGAGGCCGAAGAAAAGTTGGCTCAAAAATAAGAAGAAATAGAAGAAGAAATAAAAAGAAATAATTTCTTTTACTCTGTAGCTCTTATCCAGCCACCGCCTAGAACTCGAACGCCCAATTGGTCGGGTTTATAAAATACGCATGCCTGACCTGGGGATACTCCAAACTCACCCTTTTCAAAAGTAACAGTTCCCGTATTAACATCTAATTTTGACTCTATAAGCTTTCCTGTTGATCTTACTTTAACAAATATACTTTCGTTAAAATCATTCTGCTTGTCCGAAAGATAATTAATATCTTCAATTTTTAGTTTTTTGATTTCTAATTCTTCTTTTTTTCCAATAACAACTTCTTTAGTTTTTGCATTGATTTTAATTACGTAATAAGGAATTTCTCCTGAAATTTTTATTCCCTTTCTTTGTCCAATAGTAAAATTAATAATCCCATCATGTTTTCCTAAAACGTTTCCACTAACATCAACAATGTTGCCAGGCTCATGCGCCTCTGGCCTTAACCGCTCAATGACAGAAACATAATTACCATCTGGTACAAAACAAATATCCTGGCTATCAGGTTTATCAGCAACTTCTAGATTGAGTTTTTTTGCAATATTTCTAGTTTCTTCTTTTGGAAGATCTCCTAACGGAAAATGTAAATAATTTAATTGTTCTTGTGTTGTCGCAAATAAGAAATAAGTTTGATCACGGTTTAAATCTTTAGGTCTGTACATTTTAGAAATATTATTATCTATAATTTTTTTCACATAATGACCGGTAATTAACGCGTCAGCTTTTAAATTCTTTGCTGACTCAAATAAATCTCGAAACTTAACTGTTTGATTACAATTTACACATGGAATTGGTGTTTCTCCTCTTAGGTAAGAATCTGCAAACTTTTCTATAACTTCATTCTTAAATTTACTTTCATAATTTAAAACGTAATGATCAATTTCTAATTTTTCTGAAACACGTTTTGCATCATAAATATCTTGTCCAGCGCAACACGTTCCTGGTTTTTTATTAATTTGTGCATAATCATAAAGTTGCAAAGTCATACCAATAACTTGGTAACCATTCATTTTCATCAAACCAGCAACTACAGATGAATCTACACCACCTGACATTGCAACCACAACTTTTGTCTCGCTTGGTGGCTTGTCCAGTCCTAGTAAATTATTATTTAATTTTGTTTTAAGTATTGTTGTCATGCCAATATTTGGACACTCTTACATTATAGAAAGAAATAAGTATAAATAAAAAATGATTTTTCATTACGAACCAGGTGACTATGTCATCAATCCTAAAAATAAAGAATGGGGAACTGGTCAAATACAATCTATTATTAAAAACATTGTAACTGTTAACTTTGAAAATGCTGGAAAAAAAACGATTATTGCTGATAAAGTTTTGCTCGAAAAAATAAATGCTAAAAATTAATTTAAAAAAAATAGCTGAAGAACTAATTCCAAGTTTTTACGAAGCAGGTAAAGAAAGTATTAAACTTTCAGGAAAAAATCTAAAAATTACTATAAAAGAAGATAACACCCCTGTTACAAATGGTGACTTGTTGGTCGATAGAATCTTACAAGAAACAATCTCTATTCTAACTCCAAATATTCAAATAGTTTCTGAAGAAAATGTTAATGAAATAAAAAAATTTGATTATAACAATTTCTGGTTAATTGATCCAATCGATGGAACTCGTGAATATATAAAAAACAAAAATGAATACACTTTAAATGCTGCTTTGGTTTTAGATAAAAAACCTGTTCTTGGAGTAATCTATGCCCCAAAACTTAAAAGATTATTTTATTCATTTGGTAAAAATGATGCTTATGAAATTAATAAAAATATTAAAGTTAAATTAAATTGTAAAAAATTATCAAAAAGTAATGAGATCTTGGCTTTATCTAACAGCCACACTCCTTCTGATATTATTATAAATATTCACAAAAAAAATAATGTTACAAAATTTGTAAAATGCTCAAGTTCATTAAAATTTTGCCTAATAGCTGCTGGCGAGTTTGATATTTATGCAGCGAGAGCAAGAGCTAAAGAATGGGATATAGCTGCTGGTCATGCCATTGCTGAACATGCAGGAGCAATATTAACTACATTTACTGGTCGAAAAATAACTTATGGTAAAAAAAATTTTGCAAACCCTGCAATGATACTGAAAAGATCAAATAACTTACTTAAATAATGATTCACTTAATACACGAACATAGGTAGATTTAAATTATAAAAATGAGATTTATATTTATTATATTACTAACGTTTATATTAAATTCATGCGGAAATTTAATGTCTGCTAGTTTAATTGAATCTTTTCTAACTCCAACATCAGTAATAATGACGGTAGCAGATTATGGAGTTGAAAAAGAAACTGGCAAAAAAGTTTCAGAACATGCTTTGTCAATGGTAACTTCACAAGATTGTAAATTTAATCTTAAAGATATGACTATTTGCAAAGATGAAAATCTTTCAAATAAAAAAATCATAAACGTGGCCAAAGCCAGTCAAAACTCTTCTAAAAAAACAAAAATAGCTTCATTAACTAATTAAGACTTTTTTTAATGAAATCAGATATTGCTTTAATAATTATTAGTTCTGTTTCATTATTTGGAGTTGTTTTATTTTATATTGTTACAAATATTTTAAGGAACAAAGTTAATGAATTGGTTACAATTCAAAAACGCAATAAAAAATCTAAATCTTCTTCTCGAAAATCTTAAGTTCTGTTTTATTTAAGCCCAATACATTTTTAGAAGTTGAATAACTAAATCCTGCCCTTGCTAAAACACCAGTATCTTTTGTATAAAAAATTTCTCTATTTGCATCAGGTCGATACGGTCCTATTCTTCTTCTTCTACAAATTCTTATTGCCGCATAAAAATCAGGATCGACATTATCTTTTTGAATGTCGTTCATTGTTTTTTTTAACAATTCTCCATCAATGCCTTTTTGAGCTAAATTCATTCTAATTTTGTTTAATGAATAGCCTTTTTTCAAATAGTTCTTTGATTTTATCTCAGAATAAATCGTATCGTTTATAACACCCATGGTTTCAAGATTTTCAATAACCATATCTATTTCTCTTAAAATGCTTTCTTTGTCCTTATCTAAATATTCAGTATCCAGTACTTTTCTGTACAAATAAATTCTAAGATCCTTTTTTGATGGTTGGTATTTATCAAGATATTTTAAAGACAGCTCTTTAATATCTTCTCTGCTATTTATTGATTGTTTTGCAGATTTATTGAATCTCATATAATAATCGTTACTAACACATGCTTAACACTTTAAAAGATTTTTTTACTCTTGAAATGATTTATCATTTCACAAACATTGGTGTTATCCCGTTATGGATTCTTTTAGCTTTTTTACCAGGTTGGAATGGAACTAAAGTTTTAATTAACAGTATACTGGTTCCATTAATATTAGGTTTTACCTATTTTTACGTTTTTTATATTTATATAAATACTTCGGAGGGAATATTTTCTAACATTCTAGACAAGGGAAAAATATTTGAACTCTACATGGGGATTGATCAGCTTAAAAAAATCTTAAGCGATAAAAACGTATTATTATTATTTTGGATACATTTCTTAACTGCAAATCTTGTACTGGGCGCTTGGATTGCTACCGATGCAGCTAAAAATAAAGCTCTTCAATTCATAGTACTAGTTCCTTTGGTCCTTACTTATTTTGTGGGCCCTATTGGACTTGGTGTTTATTTAATCTTGAGACTTCTAGCTGCTCAAAAATTAAAATTATTTGATTAAGTCTTAGTAGCTAATAATTTATTTCAGAGTTATAAATAACTATGAAGAAAATAGATTTCTATTTTGATTTTGGAAGTCCTTACTCGTATCTCGCTCATACACAAATAAAAAAATTTGAAAAAGAAACTGGTGAAAAAGTTAACTACATGCCAACGCTTGTGGGTGGGCTTCATAAATTAGCAGGCATTACAGCTCCAGCATTTATTCCTCTAAAGGCAAAATATTTAATCAAAGACTGCAAACTTTGGGCTGATAAATATAAAGTAAAATATCAATTCAATAGATACTTTCCCATTAAAACTCTTAATTTAATGAGAGCAGCATTGGTTGCTGAGAAAGATAATTTTTTTAGATCTTTTGTTGATAAGGCCTTTAATGCCATCTGGGTTGACTCCATGAATATGAATGATGAAGAAGTATTTTTAAAATTTATAAAAGGACAAGATGTAAATGCTGATTTATTCTCATTAAAATATAATGACCCTGTAATAAAAAATGACCTTATAAAAAGAACTAATGACTCTTTTACAAAAGGAATTTTTGGCGTTCCAAGCTTTATTGTAAATGGGAAAATGTTTTGGGGTCAGGATCGATTAGAATTTGTATTTAACGAAGCTAAAAAGTAATTATTTCTTTTTTACCTCTATAACTTTAAAACCTTTTTCTTTTAAAGCTCCAAATCCACCTCTAACATGAGATACTTTAGGAAACCCCATCTCTTTCAATGATCTAGTTGCGAGTGCAGATCTCATCCCTTGGGCACAAAATAAAATTAAATTTTTATCTACTGGAATTTCATTTTTAGAATAAGGGCTTTCTGGATCAACCCAGAACTCAAGCATACCTCTTGGAATGTGCTTGCAGTTTTCAATAGTTCCCTCTCTCCATAACTCCCTAACATCTCGGATATCTATTAAAATTGCATTTTCTTTTTCAATTCTGGTCTTTGCTTCTTCTGGAGTCAAAGTTTCTATATCTTTAAGAACTTTATCAACAAGATCTTTTGCTGAAGTAATTTTCATAGAACATAATATATATAATTAAAGTAAGATTATCTTATATGAAAATACAAAAAAGTAATAAAAAAAGTTTCTTAAAGAAAATTTTTATAAAAATTTGTAGACTTTTAAATTTCGAAATTATTGATCAGTCAGACTTTACAGTTCCAACTCTTAAAAAGAAATTAGACGAAAATCTTAGTAATGCAGGAAGAAAATCAATAACTTTGCCTATGGGTGAGATAAAAATAACAAGGCAGATTAATTCACTAAACATCATTTTTAGATTTTGTACAAAAGTTAAAATACTTAATCAAAACAAAGAAAGAATTTTTGGAAAAGAAAAGTATGAATACACATTAAGGTCTTTAAACTCGATATTAAAATCCATAGAAATTGCAAAAGACAACTTTAAATATCTTGATATAAAAATTACCGCGATTGATGTTGGTTCTGAAGAAATTTATGTAGAAAAAATTAAAGATATGATTAAAAATTACAATATCAATTTTGAATATATAAAATTAGAAATTAATGAATTAAAAAATTTTGTTGATCAAAATACATCTGATGACCAAAAATCAATGATGTCAAATGTCTATAAATCTCTCGAAGTGGGGAAAAACGGAAACTACGATTTATTATATTTTGTTGAAGATGATTACGTTCATGAAAAAGATTGTCTTAACGAAATGCTTTTTACCTATGAAAAATTTGCAAGTTTAATAAAGGATGAGCTAATACTTTGTCCTTCTGATTTTCCTTATTTGTATAATAAATTTGAACCAACACAAATTATTTTAGGAAATAAAAGACACTGGAGAGTCGTTGAGGAAACATTGGTTACCTTTTTAACAAGTAAAAAATTATTACTTAAACATTGGGATACTTTCATTTCAATGTCAGAAATTAATCATAATCCATTTGAAAAACCACTACACGAAATATATTCAAAACAATATTGTTTATCACCCATTCCTTCGCTTGCAATGCATTGCGCAAATATAAATTCTATTTATGGTATTTCACCTATTATGGATTGGAAAAGATTATGGGATGAAAATGAAGTAAATGGTTAAAGAAAATTCAAAAGCACCAAATTTCAAATTACCCTCTAGTAATAACAAAGATTTTGAGATCAAAAAAATTCTTAATCAGTATTTGGTTATTTACTTTTATTCACGCGATAATACTCTTGGCTGCACCAATGAAGCTAAAGATTTTTCAAAATTATATAAGAAATTTAAAAAATTAAACTGCGAGATTGTCGGGATCTCAAAAGACAATATTGAAAGTCATAATAAATTTATTAGTAAATTTAAAATTCCTTTTCAATTATTGTCAGATGAAAAAATTATAGCTCTTAAAAAATATGGAGCCTGGGGTGAAAAAAGTATGTATGGAAAAAAATTTATGGGAATTAAAAGAACAACAGTTTTAATTAATCCAAAAGGAAAAATAATAAAAATCTGGAATAATGTTAAAGTTACAGATCATGCAAAAGAAGTATTGAGCCTTCTAAAAGAGACTATTTAGAAAATTCTTTCTCAGTAAATCCTAAATAAAATAAAATTGTTCTAAGGTCGGTAAATTGAATATGGTTATTAACTGCTTTTTTTATTATTTGGTGAGAGTGATAACCTATTCCAAGTCCTGAGTTTTGTAACATTCCAAGATCATTTGCGCCGTCTCCAACAGAAATCGCATGTTTTATTTTATCTAATTTCTTTTTTTTACAAACCTCATTTAAATAAACCAATTTTGAATTTTGCTTACCGGTAATTGGGATATATTCTCCTGTAAATTTGTTATTTTTTATAACAAATCTATTGCTGATTACTTTTTTAAAACCCAACACTTTTCCAACATAAGTTGAAATTGGCTGAAATCCTCCTGTTACTAAGCTTGTGTGATAACCATTCTTATTTAGAGTTTTTACTAAAATATTTGAGCCTTCATTAAATCTAATTTTTTTTACAACTCGTTTTATAAGTTTTGTGCTTTTACCTTTTAAATAACTAACTCTAAACTTTAATGTATCTCTAAGACTGATCTTTCCGTCCATTGCAAGTTTACTTAATTTATCAATGTCTGCTTTTATTCCAGCTATCTTTACAAGATTATCTAAAGTTTCATCCTTAATCATAGTTGCATCCATGTCAGCAAGAAATATTTTCTTTTTCCTCCATTTTGGCTTTTGAATGCAAACATCGATTTTATTTTTAAAACAAAATGCTCTAAGTTTATCTTGTTTTTTTTTATTAATATCTTCGCAGAACAGATCTAAGGCTCTGTTTGAGAGTATTTTATAATCGTTAGTGTTTTGAATTTTTGAGAAAAAATTTATAACTTTTTTATAATCTAATTTCTTTTTAGTTACGAAAGTACAGACTAGTTCAGAAGAACTATTCATTCTCTTTATCTTTGAATTGAATATATTTAGCTTGGATCACTAAAGGAATTTTCTTAATACTTTCAATAACTGAATTTTCAATCTTATTGTCTGTTGAAATAATAGCAATCGCCTCACCCCCGCTACTTAATCTGCCTAAATGAAAAGTGGCTATATTAATTTTATTATCAGCTAAAATTTTCGATAAATCTTTTATAAAGCCAGGTTTATCTTGGTTTGTTACATATAAATTATGCTCTGATAAATCTGCTTCAATTTTAATTCCTTTAATTTCAACTATTCTAGCTTTACCACCAAAAATTGTTCCAGATACTGTACGAGTTTGTTTGTCGGTAGTAACAGTTAATTTAATTAAAGACTGATAATCGTTTTCTTTTTGGTGCTTAACTTCAGAAATGGAAATTGATTTACTCTTAGCAACTAAAACTGAATTAATAATATTAATACTGTCTGTTGTTGGTTTTAATAAACTATAAATAATTGTTTGCGTAAGTGGGACACTGTTTACATTTGCAGCTGTTCCTTCAAATTCTATCTGAATAGATTTAATAGCGTTCTCAGTTAGTTGGCCTGCAAAACCACCTAGTAAACTTGATAACTTTAAAAAGGGTTTTACTGACTGGTATTCTTTTGCGGTTAAAGAAAAAGTATTAACTGCATTAGTAATGGCTCCTGTTTTTAAGTAATCTGATATCTGCTCAGCAATCTGTACTGCTACTTTTTCTTGAGCTTCTGTTGTTGATGCCCCTAAATGTGGCGTCAGAATTAAGTTTTTAGTTCCTAAAAGAGGACTTCCTTTTGGAGGTTCCTCAACAAAAACATCTAATGCGGCACTTGCAACATGTCCACTTTCTAAATTTTCTTTTAAAGCAACTTCGTCAACAAGGCCACCCCGTGCACAATTAACGACGCGAACTCCTTTTTTCATTTTTTTAAATGCTTCTTTGCTAACAATATTTTTTGTTTTTTCATTAAGCGGCGTGTGTAATGTAATAAAGTCTGATCTTTTAAACAAATCATCTAAAGTTACTTTTTCGACTCCAAGCTCTAATGCTTTTTTGTCTTGTAAGAATGGATCAAATACAATTACTTTAAACTGAAGACCTAATGCTCGTTGAGCAACAATTGTTCCAATATTCCCGCAACCAATAATTCCTAAAGTCTTTCCAGTAACTTCCACTCCCTTAATAGTAGATTTTTCCCATTTACCTTCGTGGGTAGTTTTGTCTGCATAAGGAATTTGTCTCGCAGTTGAAAGTATTAATGTAATCGCATGTTCTGCTGTTGTAATTGAATTTCCAAATGGAGTATTCATTACAACTTTGCCATTGCTTGTGGCAGCATCTAAATCTACGTTATCAACTCCAATTCCAGCTCTACCAATAACTTTAAGTTTCTTGCAAGACTCTATTACTTCTTTGGTTGCTTTTGTTGCAGATCTTACAACTAGACCATCGCAATCTTGTAATTCTTTTATTAATGATTTTACATCAAGATCAGTTTTAGTAATGGCTTCAATTCCATTTTCTTTAAAAATGGCTAATGCTTCATTACTAAGTTTGTCTGCTATTAAAACTTTATACATTTAAATTCTTCAAATAAGCCCACTTGATCCAAGGAAGTAATTTTTCAATATCAGTCGATTCAACTGTAGCACCGCCCCAGATTCTAAAGCCTGCTGGTGCAGTTCTATAAGAATTTACATCATAAGCAATATTTTCTTTTTCTAATATTTGATTAATATTCTTTAACTTAGCTGCCTGATCTTCTTTGCTTAGTTTTTTAAATTTTGGATCAGTAATTTTTAAACAAATACTAGTTGATGAAATTGTATTTTCTTTTTCAGCTAAGAAATCAATCCAATCTTTATTTTCTTTAACAAAGAATTTAACTTCTTCTAAATTTTTCTTTGATCTTTTAATTGCTCCTTCTAAACCGCCAATAGATTCAATCCACAATAATGCATCTACACAATCTTCAACGCAAAGCATTGAGGGAGTATTAATAGTTTCACCTTCAAAAATACCTTCTAATACTTTTTTATCTTCAGCTAATCTAAATATTTTAGGAATTGGCCAGTTTGGTTGATATGTTTTTAATCTTTCTAAAGCTTTAGGTGATAATGCAATCATTCCATGGGCAGCTTCTCCTCCTAAAACTTTCTGCCATGACCATGTAATAACATCTAATTTTTTCCAATCCATTGGCATTGCAAAAACAGAAGATGTGGCATCGCATATTGTAAGCCCTTTTCGATCGTCTTTTATCCAATTAGCATCCGGCACGCATACTCCAGAACTAGTACCGTTCCATGCAAATACAACGTCATTATTAAAATCAACTTTTGTTAAATCAGGAAGTTTTCCGTAGTCTGCTTTATGAACATTTAAATTTTTTATTTTTAATTGGCTAACGGCATCTTTAACCCAATCATTACCAAAATTTTCCCAACCTAAAACATCAACTCCTGTTGCTCCAAGCAAACTCCACATTGCCATTTCAATTGCGCCTGTATCCGAGCCTGCAACAATTCCAACTTTATAATCGTTTGGAAGTTTTAATAATGATTTTGATAAAGTGATTAATTCTTTTAACTTATCTTTAGCAATTTTAGATCGATGCGATCTTCCTAAAGTAAAAGTTGGGAGATTAGCAATAGACCATCCAGGTCTTTTTGCGCAAGGACCTGATGAAAAAAAAGCTCTTTCTGGTTTTACAGAGGGTCTCTCGATTGTCATAAATAATATCTTAAACTAATCAAATAAATATCCTGTGGTCTAATTTGCCACAGGATATTTAAAAAAACTTATTTAGGCTGCTGCTTGAACGCTTAGATTATGTTTTTGAGCTATGCCTGAAAGAAAATTCCAAAGATGTTTTGCAGTTTTAAGAGCTGCAGTTTCTGCTTTTGCCTGATCATCTTTAGAAAGATTATCCAACAAAACTTCGCACTCTTGTCTGTGGTACACATCAGCTTTTTTATGAGTTTCAAAAAATGCAAGCCCAGATTCTGAATCTACCCCGTAAAACTTTTTAAGACCTTCAATCTTTACGTCTGCAATTTCAGGGATTTGTCTTTCGTAAGTATATAAAGAAGCAAGTCCTTCAGCATAAGTTGATCTTCCTTGTTTAAAGAAATTATCAATCATCTCTGAAGTATATTTTTCTAATTTTACTTTTTCGATTTCGTTTTTGTCAGCTCCTAACGCTACAGCAAATTGCTTCCATAGCTTAGGGTGATCATTATGTTTATCTTCCTCATCATTTAAATTCTCAAGTAGAATTTTTCTATCAGCAATATCCTCACATAGTGAATGAGTTGCGCTAATGTAACGAGGGAATGCTTTTACGTGATGATAATATTGTTCAGCGTAATCTTTTATAATTTCTCTGCTTAATTTGCCTTCATTCCATGCTTGATAGAATGGATGTTTAAGAAGATGGAATTCATCTAATTTTGCATTTAGTTCTTTAGAAAACATGTTTTTCTCCAAATTGTTTAATTAAGTTATAAATTAATTAAATTTATATACAAACAAGTTAAGGTTGAAAAAGTTTCTAGAATTTAAATATTTTTAAATAACTTAAGGACTTAAAGATTAATAACTCAGCCAACAAAGGCTGAGTTATTAA
>Ga0214917_10005469_pt1 | contig 13558 bp, 9 predicted proteins | sample LL_1208_BB_MetaG_FD_177983 | JGI IMG/M metagenome (GOLD analysis project Ga0214917, IMG submission 177983) | Freshwater microbial communities from Lake Lanier, Atlanta, Georgia, United States - LL_1208_BB | ecosystem: Environmental > Aquatic > Freshwater > Lake | place: USA: Georgia | collected... | reverse complement strand
TTAACGATAATACTGTAGTTATTTATCCTGAAATAATTTCTGGTAATCCACTGAATGCAAAAAATGTAGTTAGATGGATTTTGTTAGAATTAGGAATAGAAATGCCGTTGGATCATTATAAAAAATGGGGTTTAAATGATTTGGTTTATCATTGGGAAACAAAAGAAAATACTACAAATTATAAACAATTGAGCTGCCCATTTTTGAATACTACTATATTTAAAAATAATAATAACAGTGAAAGAACCAAAACATGTTATTTAATAAAGAAAGCACCATTTATACACAAAAATATTATTAACTATATGCACCCACCAAATAGTATATGTATAGATAATTTGTCATTACAAGAAATTAATAATATATTCAACGAATATAAATATTTTTATTCATATGATCCAAATACCGCATATGTTATTTTTGCTGCTATTTGTGGATGTATTCCTATTATTTATCCTATTGACGGTATAAGCGAAGAAGAATATTTTAGTTCTAGAATATATAATTTTAATGGAACTATTTATAATAAAGGAATTGTCTATGGAAATGATTTAAATAAAATAAATTATATTTTAGAAAACAAATTGAATGAGAATAATAAAGAATATTATAAAGAATTATTTGATTTATATCAAAAAACAACTATTAGTAAATTTTTAGAAGAAATGTATTTATATATAGATAAAAATTTTCAATTAAATAATACAGTTAAAGAAATATTTTTTTCAGACATTTAATATTTTTTTGTTGCATTATATTATAATGTCAGTCGCGAATAAAAAAATTTGGTATGCTCCAAACAAAAAAGAAGCATATGGTGATGCTGAAATTAAAGCTGTAGTTGATTGTTTGAATGATGGTTGGTTGGCCGGGTTCGGACCTAAAAGTGTTCAATTTGAAAAAGAAGTTTCAGCATTATTTAGTAAAAAATGTGCTCTATTTGTCAATAGTGGTTCTTCTGCAATTATATTAGGTTTAAATGCATTGAATTTGGAGCCAGGAAGTGAGATTCTTACTGCTGCGTGCACTTTTTCAACAACAGTTGCTCCAATTATTCAATGTGGATTGAAACCTGTATTTTGCGACGTTGAAATTGGAACTTATGTTCCATCACCACAACAAGTATTAGAAAAAGTAACTGATAAAACTAAGGTTATTATTCTACCAAATCTTATTGGTTCAAAGCCTGATTGGGCTGAAATTAGAAGATTAGTTGGCCCTGATATTATTTTATTTGAGGATTCTGCAGATACAATTACTTCAACACCTGAAACAGATGTCGCAATTACAAGTTTTTATTCAAGTCATTTAATTACTGCGTGTGGTTCAGGAGGAATGGTAATGTTTAATGAAGAAAAATATTTGAAGCGTGCTACTATGTTTAGAGATTGGGGTAGAATTGGCGATAATTCAGAGGATGTAAAAACACGTTTTGAATATAGTATTGATGGTATTCCTTACGATTATAAATTTTTGTATGGAGCTGTTGGTTACAATATGAAGTCTTCTGAAGTAAATGCTGCTTTTGGATTAGTTCAAATAGCAAGAATTGAAGAGATTAGAGAGAAGAGACGAACTATTTTTAATAGATATATTGAAAATTTAAAAGACGTTCCTGAAATATTATTACCTATTAATACATTTAATACCGATTGGCTTGCTATTCCTTTTATGACAAAGGATAGAATGGCATTGTTAACATTTTTGGAAGAAAATAATATACAAACTCGCGTTTGTTTTGCAGGTAATGTAACAAGACATCCAGTATATCGTCAGTATTTAGAAGAATTCCCTAATTCTGACCGTATTATGGCTGAAGGGTTTTTACTTGGTGCTCATCACGGTATGACAGTTGAAGATTGCGATTATGTTTGTGAGAAAATTAAAGAATATTTTTTAATGCAAACTAAAGAATAAGTTTAATACTTAATTTTATAATTATTATTATGTATTAAATAATGATTATAGGAATATTGGCGTTGCAAGGAGCATTTGTAGAACATAAATATATTTTGGATAAATTACAAGTGAAAAATATATTAATTAAAAAAGCAGAAGAACTACACATATGTAACGGTATTATTATACCTGGCGGAGAAAGCACTGCAATGTCTATTATAGAAGACAATATATTTGAAGAAATAAAATTATTTATTAAAAAAAATAAACCAGTATGGGGAACATGCGCTGGAATGATATTATTGTCTAATGAAATAATTGGAAAAATAGACAATCAAAGACACATAGGCGGACTAGACGTTGTTATACAAAGAAATTTTTTTGGGTCTCAACAACAAAGTTTCATAAAAAATATTGAATATCCAAAAGAATTTAATAAAGAAGGTGAGTATCCTGCAATTTTTATCAGAGCTCCTATAATAAAAGAAATTTACAATAACACTAGAGTGCTAGCAATTTGTGATGAAAATATAGTAGCTGTTCAACAAAATAATATATTAGGAACATCGTTTCACCCAGAATTGTCTAGTGATTTTTCTTGGCATGAATATTTTATTAGTTTAATTAAAAATAGTGCATTATAAAATAGAATCACATAATTTAAAGAATTTAAAGATATGATTATATATTTACCTATAATCGTATGACAGATAGTATTGTTTTAAAAAGAGGCCTAGCTCAAATGTTGAAAGGAGGAGTCATTATGGACGTTGTAAATGTAGAAGAAGCAATTATTGCTCAAAGAGCAGGAGCTGTAGCTGTTATGGCTTTAGAAAGAGTTCCTTCTGATATACGCAAACAAGGAGGAATTGCTAGAATGAGTGACCCTGAAATGATATTACAAATTAAAAATGCTGTTACTATTCCTGTTATGGCAAAAGCTAGAATAGGTCACATTGTTGAAGCACAAATATTACAAGCTTTGAATATTGATTTTATTGATGAAAGTGAAGTATTAACAATGGCAGATGATGAAAATCATTTGAATAAACATAAATTTGAAATTCCTATTTTGTGTGGCTGTAAAAATCTAGGTGAAGCTTTAAGACGTATTAGTGAAGGAGCAACAATGTTGCGAACAAAAGGTGAAGCAGGAACTGGAAATGTTTTACACGCTGTAAAACACGCAAGATCTATCCAAAGTGAAATTAAAAGAGTTCAAATTATGGACGAAGATGAATTGTTCAAACTTGCCAAAGAGTTACAAGTATCTTACGATTTATTAAAAGAAGTGAAAACTTTGGGTAAATTACCAGTTGTAAATTTTGCAGCTGGAGGAATAGCTACACCAGCTGATGCCGCGTTAATGATGCAACTAGGTATGGATGGAGTTTTTGTAGGTTCAGGTATTTTTAAAAGTTCAGACCCTGAAAAACGAGCTAGAGCAATTGTTCAAGCTGTTACACATTATAATGACGCAAAAGTAATTGCTGAAGTTAGTAGAGATTTAGGGATTGCGATGGGTTAAATAATTGTCTGAAAAATATATTATTATTATTATTATTATTATTATTATTATTATTATTATTATTATTATAGTAAACTTTTATGGCGTAAAATACTATTTTTATTTTTTCATCAGCAAATAACCAATATTAGGTTTCCCAATTATAAATCTTAATAGGTATATTAATTTTTTTAATGTTTGTATTTTTATTTTCATCACAAAATTTTTTTAAGATATCATTATCAGATTCATTACCACTTAATTGCATTCTAACATATTTATCTAATGAATTATTACACTCTAAAAAAGATTTAAAATATTTATTATATAATTCATTATTATTTTTAATATAGTCTATAAAATTATTACTATAAATTTGTATAGTTTTATCTAAATTAATTAGTTTAGAACAATTAGCTATTATATTAAAATCGCTGTCAATACATTCTATTTTTTCAATATTATTGATGTCATCATAACTTTCACTATAATTCATGCATATCATTTTTTTATTAATATTATTATTAAAAGCACAATGATATAATGACAAATTAAAAATTATTAAATCTCCAAAATTAGTTTCTATATTAAATGAAGGTACGTTTTCATTTTTAATATTTAAAAAAGTTTCGTTAAATCCACCAGGTCCCAAAAATAAAGGAATCATATTTTTTGATAAAACATTGTTGTATAAATCATTATTATTTTGGCTTCCCGGTAAAACTCTAAGACAACCATTTTGTTCATTTAATTTATCTAAGTAAAAACAACATTTTAAAAAATGATTTTTAGTTTTCCTATCACAATGCCAATTTGTATTATTGTTATATATTTTTGAATCTGAACCTGTGTATTCGTATTTATTTTTAAAAATTTTTTCTAATATAGAATGTATTTTTTTATTTAACAGCACATTTACAAAATATTCTATATGTTCCATTGCTTGTGGTGCATAATCAATTATACTTTTACTATAATTTAAAGTGTTATATAAAAATGCCTTGATCATTGCTTCATTTGAATTTATAAACAAATTATCAATTTTAATAAAACCAAAAGTATGATAATAATTTACAAGTGATTCTGTATTTATATTTTCAAAATTCAACTGATTATTCACATTATAATTACCCATGCTAAAATTTTGTAAAAATTTATTTACTTTAAAATTATTTATTAAAATACCTGAATTAGTAAGCAGTTCCAAATTATATACTTGTTTATTAAAAGAAAAAAATAATTTCTTATTATTAAAATCAACCGAAATAATAATGTCGTATTTTTTTATATGTTCAAAATTGAATAATATATATTCATTTTCACATATTTTAATTTTAATATTTGTGTTTTCATAATACAAAATTAATTTATTATCTAAATTAATTAATTCATTATTATCGTTTGGTAAAATATTTAAAATGAAACGTAATACTATTGATTCAAAATAATAATTATAATCAATGTTCAGATTATTATATTTGTAAAAACAATTAAATATTTTTTTTGGGTAATTTTCCATAAATATATCATAATCGTTAACATAGTAATTTATTTCTTTTGCAATAGGAATATTATAATTATATAAATTAAATGAATATAAAATATTATTTTTAAATTTTCTATCATCATTGAACCCGCCACAAATACATAAATCATTTAAAACATAATTATTTTTATAGTATGATGTTTCACCAATATTATTATTTAAATTGTATATTATTTTATCAGTTTGAAAATTTATTTTCAAACTATATTTTTTATTTAATTCTATATTATTTTCAATAATAATTCCAAATAATTGTTTCTCATTTTTTGTAAGTACAATAGCTAAAACACCATTGGAATTTATTTCTAAGCGAGGGCCTTGGTTTACTGTTTTATAATTTAAATCAAATAAATTTTGGTATTCAAAATCAAATGATTTAATTTGAAATGAAATTTCAATTGAAAAGTTAGTTAGATTTAAATTACACTGTAATTCGTTGAAAGATAAACCATCTTTGTTATAAAATTTTATCAAAGGTTCTGTAAATTTAACACTATCAAATTTAATTCTTTTTAAAATTATATTTTGGAATTTTTGTATATTTTTAATATTCCAATCTTCAAAATCAATACTTTCATAATAACATTCTTCAGAATCATCTTTACCGTACTTTATTCCATTCATCCAGTTACAATTATATTTCCAATCATCTTTGTGTATGTATTTATTTTTTAAAACATAACTATTGCAACCGCATTTTAAAGCTAATCTATTCAAATATGTATATAAATCATACGAAAAAAAATTGTTATATTCATTAAAAGTATTAGAAATATGCTCTTTTGATAGAAAATTATTTTCAATTAAACTATTTTCATTTATAATGTATTCTAAATCTTCTTTTGGATATTGAGGGATACCATAAATTCCAAAACTTTTTCTTCTAGTGTAAATAAATTTATCATTTTTATCTTCTAATTTATTATTTAAATATTGTTCGACGTCATCATTTACAATTGAAAAAAATAAATCTTTATCATATAAATCATCATTTAAATAATCTATTATATCACTATGATAAAAATTTACATCACTCAACTCATATAAATTTCTTAAATATGGCTCAGTATAAAATAATAAAATATCACTTGGTAAATAACTTTCATAATTATTTTTTGCTGGAAAATATAATATCCATCTAACTACATTTTTAAAATTTAACGGATTTCCATAAATAGATTCATTATAAACAACAAAATCTTTTTCATAATTAATTTCAAATTCAAAATTATACACTTTTGTATATTGCAATTTGTCATTTAATTTAAATTCTTGCAAGGCAAGTGTATTTGATCCCATTTGTTTTTTAGTATCTTCATTGTAACTTATCAAATAAGAATCAAATATTGAATATTTATTCAAATGTTCGTTTAAATAATGCGTAATTGAATTTCCACCAGAACGTATATCAAAACCAGGACTATAAATGAAAATTTTGGGTTCGTCAATATTTTCCATTTCTATTGTATAGAAATATTTTTTTTATACGATTTTCACAATCATTTCATTTTTGAATTCTTCTCTCTCTAAAAATGGATCCATATCTTCAAAAGGTCTATTTGTAAACGTTCCATCTTCATTTTTTATAGCATTTAATCTTGGAACACGACCTTGAATACAACAAAAAATTTCTAAAATAATAGGTCCTTTATTATAGTTTAAAAAGTCTTGAATTGATTCTTCAATATTTTCATTTTTTGAAACGGATAAATATTTAATTCCATATGCAGTTGCTATTTTTGCTGAATCAGGAAAAGATAATCCACTACTATAATCTACTCCAAATTTTGCTTTAAAAAAATTCTTTTGGGTTATTTCTATAGCACCATATGCACCATTATTAAATAACAAAATTTTTATAGGTAATTTGTAGTGAACTATTGTTTGCAATTCTTGTATATTCAATTGAAATGAACCTTCGCCAAATATTGGAACTACCATTTTGCCTGGTTCGGCAATTTGTGAACCTATACTTGCAGGCAACTCAAAGCCCATATCGCCTTGACTACTTATAATGAATTTATCTCCTTTTTTTACATTTACCATATGCCATACATTTGTAATTATGGAACCTGAAGAACACAATATAACTTTATTTTCAGGAGCTTTGTCAAAAAATATTTTAAGCAAATGATAAGGATTAATTCCGTTTTCATCAGACAAATCGTTTGGAGTTTCAAATTGCCATTTATTTTTCCAATGATTGCATTTTTCTACCCACCAATCATTTTTTTTATTACTATCCGTAAAGTCATAATTAAAATTATCAAAAAACAGATTTAAATCCATATTTATTTTAAGATCATAATGTGTATTTGTTTTAGCTAATTCATTTTCATCATTATCTATATAAATAATTTTGGCTTCTCTAGCAAACCAATCTGACCGATAACCTATTATTCCTTGTGCCATTCTACATCCAAATGATATTAATAAATCGCAATTTTGCATAGCAAAATTACCAGCCCTATCACCTATTAATCCTATTTTACCAACATATAATTCATTATTTGATTCTATTAAATCAGTTCCATGAAATGTCACACCTACTGGTATTTTGTATTTTTCCAAAAATTTGTTGAATTTTTCATTACAGTTACCTAGTTTAATCCCATTTCCAGCAATTATCATAGGTCTTTCTGATTTCAAGAATAATTTACGTACTTCTTCTAAATTTTCAAAATTAGGAGTTTGCCCAATTATTTCTTTTTCAATTACTGGTATTGTTATTGGCATGATATCATCATCCATTAAAAAGCCTTGAATATCAACAGCTATTGATAGCCATACTGGACCCGGTCTTCCATTTATTAAATTTTTGATGGCCTCTATTAATACTGGTCTAACTTCTTCTATTTTAGTTATCTCGTATGCATATTTGGTTATTGGTGTTACAATACTTATAATATCACAATCAGCACCTGCATAGTGTCTTAATTTCATTTGTTCTGTATTCATTGCTCTGATAGATTCATTGCTTTTTACTTGACCTGATATAAATAATATAGGCAAACTATCTTGATGAGCTACTAAACACGGAGATATTGTATTTGTTGCCGCACAACCCGCTGTTGTGCAAACAATGCATGGTCTGGAATTTGTCTTTGTAAATCCGGTTCCTGAATATCCACATGCTTGTTCATGATGTTGATAATAAATATCAAAATCCGGATTTTTACCAAAAGAATCATTTAAATGCATAGCGAATCCGCCCGTAATGGTAAAAACGGTGTCTAATCCATTTTTGATTAAAAAATTGGTTATGAAATCACTTACCTTCACTTTCATTGAATTATATACTTTGTTAATATATTTTAATTTCTATAATGTTTTGTTTTATCAATTATTTTTATGTGTATTTAAAATTATCATTGATAATTTTAAATCTTTTAACATTTCAAATGCCAGGTTTTTACATCTTTTAACATTTCAAACGCCGGTTTTTATATAGAGCAAATTATATAAAAATTATTTGTAATTCTTCTTTACTTTTCTTGTTATATTCCTTGGAACATATTTTTCAGGTCGTTCATAAGCACCCTTGAATATATTTTCATATTATTCTTTCGGTATTTCACTTATTACCTTTTGGATATTTTCTTTTAGGTTTTCATATTTTAACCCATCTAACTTTTGTAATCTTGATTTCAACATACTAAAATAATTTTCTATGGAATTTGTGAAATGTTAAAAGGTGTAATATAAAACCACATAATCATTAATCAGTATTATATACTTGTTTATTTTCATGAGGTATTTCAAAGTCAATATTTATTTTAAAAAAAGCTTCAAGTTTATTTTTAATATTATCATTATTATGTTTTGTTAAATTTGTTAGATCTATTATTAATAATTTATCAGGTTGACAGTGAAAATATTTTATTATATTTAAATTATATTCATTATACTTTGAAATTACTGTTTCTTTATTTTCTAATGAAATAATTTCATATCCATATAGTTTTTTTAATAAATTTTTATTTGAACAATTTTTTTTATACTGATAACTAATTAATGAATTAAACCATAAATCACTATTACGTATTGTTAATATAAATTTTGATTTTGGAAAATTATCATTTATGTATTTGTAATTAAATGAATATGGGTAATCATGAAAAGCTTCAAATGTTTCAATATTATTATGACATTTTAATATAGTATCATTTGTATAATATGAAATATTATTATCAAGTAGTATAAAATCATCTTTTTCGTCGAGACATAATGGATTGCTATTAACTTTAAAATTTAATAATTCGAATATTTTAGCCATTGTTTTAGTTGCTGTTTTTGGTTGTCCGATGCATACATATTTCATTATACACACTATACTTTTAAAATAAGTTAATATTATAAAATATAAATATTTGAATTAACTATAATGAAATTTAATGTTAATGGTGTGACCTTTTTCGGCGAAATGGATACATCTGATAAGGTAGAAATAAAATCATATAATAAAACATATGATGTTGTTTACAATCAAAAATCATTGAATGATTTAATAAATGAAAATTATGAAGTAAATGATTTTATTGTTATTGATCGCAATGTTTATAATTTAGATATAAATTGTTTATCAAAAATAAATTCTAAATATTATTACATATTTGATGCAAATGAAGACAATAAAAATATGGAGTCCGTTTTAACAATAATTGACTTGTTATTTGAGGTCAAATTTAATAAAAAAAATAAGGTCTTGGTTATTGGTGGTGGAATTACACAAGATGTTGCTGGTTTTGTTTGCGCTATTTATAAACGTGGTTTAAAATGGGTGTTAATACCTACAACACTTCTCTCTATGACTGATAGTTGTATTGGTGGTAAAGTTGGTGTTAATAGAATTAGTAAAAATATGCTTGCTCTATTTTATGCACCAAATAGAGTAATTGTATCGGATTATTTTTTGAAAAGTCTAAAACATGATGATATTATATCAGGAGTTGGAGAAGCTTTGAAATTGTCATTGATCGGTGGTGATGATACATATGAATATTTTCAGGAAAATTATGAAGCGTTGAATTATATTAATCTTATTAAAATGTCAACGTCGGTAAAAAAACTAGTAATTGAATATGATGAATTGGAAGAAAACGAGAGAAGGGTCTTAAATTATGGTCATACTTACGGTCACGCGTTAGAATATGCGTCTAATTATTGTGTTCCACACGGTATCGCAGTGATATTTGGAATGTATATAATCAATAAACTTTTTTATCAAAATAAATATGAAGACTTGAATCAATGCATGATAAAAATGATACCAGAAAAATTTAAAAAAATAAATATATCGTACAAAGTATTTATTAATTCAGTTTTAAATGATAAGAAGAATGATGGTGATAATGTATGTTTTATAATATTAGATGAAATTGGAGAATCAAAATTTATTTTCAAAAAAATCAATGAAATCAACGATGACTTAAAAAATATATTTGATGAATTGTTTGTTGACGCAGATACCTTAAGTAATTAGGGTATTAGGGTATAATATATTATTATTTATACTTTTTTGCATTTCATATGTGAAAAAGTATAAATGTATAAGAGTGTAAAAGCAACTACTTATTTCAGTTAATTTTCAATATTATTCATAGCGATTCTATCTTCAATCATTTTAATTCTCTTAACATCTTTGTTTGCGTGCATTGAATATCTTTGATGAATAAATTTTAACCATTCTACTTCAAAGACATTACCCCAATATAGTAATTTATCAAGATTTTTAATGTCTAGTGAATGAACGTCATAAATAATATAGCGTGTCTCAAATTTATCAAGTAAATTTTGTTCAATTAACTTTTCAATGAAATTTTTTGAATTTATACTAACTGCGCCACCCATATAACACTTTGTACCTTGTTCACGCGCTTTTTTAAATACATTTTCAACTATTTCATACATGTCATCTGTATCAACGTAATCTCTATCTTTATTTAAAGAACCTACAAAATCTACGCGGCCAACAGTAACAAAATCTACTTTATTGAAAAGTTCTGAAAGCTCCTCTAAATTATTATAAGATTGAATGGTTTCTAAATTGAATCCTTTTTGTTTGTTATAGTTATACGCATCAAGTGATTTTAAAAATTTATTTAGAGCGAATTTACTTTCAACCATAGGTGCAACAATTGTATCACAATTCAAATCTATGCAATCAATTATATCTCTCTTGGCTTCACAGCCTCCAATTTTAACGGATAAACCTAATCCGACATTTGCGGTTAAATTACGCATTGTGATAATTTCATTGTATAACGCACCTTCGTCCTCAAAAGATACTTTGATTCCGGAACACCCCATTTCTTTCAAAATAGATAATATATTCTGTAACCTCTCCATTATATATTATATAATATAAATTAAATTTTTGTAAGCGAGTGTTTTTATATTTTATATTTTATATTTTATAAATTCAACAATTTTATCTAAAGTAAACCCAAAATGATTTTTGATATCTACCATTTTTCCACTTTCACCAAATTCATCAATACCGTATGTGAAATCAACATATTTATACCAGCATGATGTTAATCCTGCTTCTAAACTCATTCTCTTTACATTTTTTGGTAAAATTTCTTCTTTGTAAAAACAGTCTTGTTTATCAAATAATTCGCAACATGGCATAGATACTACGCGACAATTTATATCCAATTTTTTTGCAATCTCAATTGCTAGATGCACTTCAGAACCAGTTGCTACAATTATTAGATTGAGTGATTCGCTAGTAATGGATTTTGGTTCGTATACAATATAAGCTCCTTTCTTCATTTTTAAAGAACAACTGTCTTGTATATTGGGAAGTGTTTGACGGGATAAAATGATTGCGGTAGGTCCATTATAATCAAGAGCGATTTGATACGCTCCGGATACTTCAGTTAGATCACATGGTCTTATTGTTAATAAATTAGGTATGGATCTTAATATTGTAAGTGATTCTACAGGTTGATGTGTTGGTCCGTCTTCTCCCAAAAAAACAGAATCATGTGTTAGAACGTAAATAACCTGGTGTTTTGAAAGTGCTGCCATACGAATAGGTGCCAAACAATAAGTTATAAAAACGAGAAACGTACTAACTACAGGGATTATATCACAACTACTAATACCGTTTGCTATGGAACACATTGCATGTTCTCTAATTCCATAATGTAAATATTTTGGAGTAAAGTCGTTTTTGTTAATAAATGTATTTGTAACCATTGTTTTATTAGATTCAGCCAAGTCAGCACTCCCTACAATTATATCAGGCAATAATTCGGCTATTTTTTTTAATACAATATTAGACGATTCTCTCGTAGCATAATCTTTTTCTTGATTTTTAATTTTATCAATTTCGTTTATGGTATTTGATATATTGTTTCTGGTTATGAGTGTGGTTGTGGTTGTGTTTGTGGTTGTGTTTGTGGTTGTGTTTGTGGTTGTGTTTGTGGTTGTCTTTGCATTGTATTCATTATAAAAAAGTACTTTCTGTTTTTTTAATTCATCAAAATAAGTTTCAACATCTTTGTCTACAAAAAAGGATTTAGTTTTATCAAAACCAAAATATTCTTTCAGGATTTGTGTATTAGTTTGTCCTAATGGAGCGCCGTGAACGGATGATTTACCCGCTGTTATTGATCCGTATCCAATAGTCGTTTTAATAAAAATAATTGTTGGTTTGTCTGTTGATTGTTTAGCAGTCATTAATTTTTCATAAATGTCATTAATATCTGAATCACCATTGACGACTTCAAGAACATTCCAATTGAAAGCAAGAAATCTGCTTCGCGTATCTTCTGTAAAAGTTATATCTGTTTTACCATCTATAGTTATTCCGTTATCATCATATAATAATACTAGATTGTTTAAACCTAAATGTCCTGCTAATGAAGCAGCTTCATAAGAAATTCCTTCCATTAAACAGCCGTCTCCGCACATGACATAAATATTATTGTCAATTCCTTTTTTTTTTGATGATATAGCCATTCCCACACCATTTGCAATACCTTGGCCGAGGGGACCAGTTGATATTTCAATTCCTAATTTTTTATTATATTCCGGATGTCCTGGTGTTTTGCTGTGAATTTGTCTGAAATTTTTCAAATCATCTAATGTATAATCATAACCTAATAGAAATAACATACTATATAGTAGAGCGCAACCATGTCCATTTGACAATACAAATCTATCACGATATTCCCATAAAGGATTTTCAGGATTATAATTCATTATTTTGCACCAAAGTACAAACATCGCAGGCGCACATCCTAACGGCATTCCTGGATGACCCGAATTAGCTTTGTCTACCATGTCTACAGATAAAAGGCGTAGGGTATTTATTATTTTGTAACACATAGATGTTGGTATTGAGGTTGCATTTATTTCGTGCATTATACTATTAAATTTATTTATATTTTTTTTTTATTTTTTGTTATTATTTATTTTTTTGTTATTGAAATTATTTTTGATAACAAAACACGAATTATTTATATTTTCTCACATTTGTAAATCCTAAATCTACCCTAATAGATTGACCAGTAATTCCTGTATTTTCTATGACTAAAAATTTAACTAATCTGTATACATCATCAATATTTACGAGCCTACCAAAATTTAAATAG
>Ga0214917_10005467_pt1 | contig 13558 bp, 10 predicted proteins | sample LL_1208_BB_MetaG_FD_177983 | JGI IMG/M metagenome (GOLD analysis project Ga0214917, IMG submission 177983) | Freshwater microbial communities from Lake Lanier, Atlanta, Georgia, United States - LL_1208_BB | ecosystem: Environmental > Aquatic > Freshwater > Lake | place: USA: Georgia | collected... | reverse complement strand
CCATGGCGGCCTGGCGATGGCGCTGTTTTCCCAATGCTTTGCCCTCAGTGCCCTGGTGGCGCCGTTGGTCACGGGGGTGCTGCTGGACAGCCAGCGCCATGGGGTGGCGCTGTGGCTGCTCACGAGTCTGAGCTGCGCGGCCTGCCTGCTGCTGCTGCCAGCGATCAGCCGCCGGGCCCACAGGGCCTAGCTAACCGGCGGCCTCCTCGGACGCAGCGGCCTTGGCCGCCTGGCGGGCCACCCAGGCCTCGTGGGGCAGGGGCTCCGTGCCGTACTCCCAATCGTCGTAGTCGGGGTCGTTGCGGATCTGCTGGTGCAGCTGCTTCTGCACGTCGAAATCGTGCTGCTGGCGGGCATTGCCAGGGGAGTCGGCGGGCTGCTGAGCCGTCATCGGCTATGGGTGTCTTTGGGCATTCTGACCCAACCCATTCAAGGGCATCAGCCAAACGGGCCCATGGCTGAATCAGACCCGACCTGACGCCATAGCCTTGCCGCGGCAGGGCACCGCGACGCAACCGCCCCTGCGTGCCCATGGATCCCATCCGCCTGCTCCAACCCAAGCCGTGCCCCCAGCACCTGATTCGCATCGGGGGGGATGGCGACGGGGCCTACCTGATCCCCGACGACCTGGCGGGAATCGAGGCCTGCTTTTCCCCCGGGGTGTGCGACAGCAAAGCCTTCGAAGACGAGCTGGCCAGCCACTACGGCATCCGTTCACACCTGTGCGACTTGAGCAGCAGCCCCGAGCGGCTGAAGACACCGCTGATGCCAGGCCTGCAAACCTTTGAGCCGCTGTGGCTCGACACCCGGGGCACCCCTGACAGCGTTTGCCTTGAGGATTGGGTGCAGCGGCACGAACCGGCGCCGCCGCACGGCGATCTGATGCTTCAGATCGACATCGAGGGCAGCGAAGTGCGCACATTGCTGGCCACTTCAGAGGCCTGTTTGCAACGGTTCAGGGTGATCGCCATGGAGCTGCACAACCTCGATGCCCTACGCCATCTGGGCAGCTGTAAATGGAGCATGAAGCTGCTGATGGCGCAGCTGTGGCGCCTGGGCATCCGGCCGACGCTCAAACACTTCCAGGGCAACCGCCTGGTGCGCCGCGCACTGCTGAAGGCCGAGCGCAACTTGGAGCCCTATTTGATCGGCCGGCTGCTGATCAAATTGAGTCAAACCCACACCTGTGTGCATGCCCACGCCAACAACAACTGCCACTACACCTTCACCGACCAACGCTCGGGCATGAACATCCCCAGCCTGCTGGAGCTCACCTATCTGCGCCGGGATCGCTTCAGCCAGGGCGCCAGCTCGACGGCCAGCGAGCCGATCACCGCGAGCCTCCCCCACCCGCTGGACATCATCAACAACCCGGCAAGGCCCGCAACCCTGCTCAACCGCCACTGGCTGGGGTAAGGGCCGGCTGGATGGCCCGGATGATCAACCCGTTAAATCTCGCGCAGGGCCTTGGCTTTGTTTTGGAAGCTGCCCAGCAGCAGCTGCAGGTAGCTCACCTTGCGCAGCTTGATGTTGGCTGTGAGCGACATCCCCACCTGGAGCGGCAACACCTGGCCTGATTTGAGCCGGAATTGCTGGGTGTTCAGGCTCACGGTGGCGGGAAAGCGGTAGGTGCGGTTGAGCTCATCGGGGGACAGTGCATCGGAGCCCACGCTGGCGAGGGTTCCCTGCAACACGCCGAAATCGGTGGCGGAGAAGGAGTCGATCGAGAGGTCAACCGGCCGGCCCCGGCGCACAAAGCCAATGTGGGCGCTGTCGATTTCCACCTTTGCTTGCAGGGCGGAACCTTCGTCTGCAGGGCGGAGAAGGGCACGATCTTCATCATAAGCTGGCTGCTTTGGGCCAAGTAGCCGGCGCCCTTGAGCCTGAGATCAAACACCACGCCATCCCCAGGTGAGCGCAGATGCTGATGGCGGATGTGCACCGTGAGTTCCACCAGTTTGCTGCACAGATCCGCCAACTCGCCTTTTAATTGCTGCACCGATTGCAGCCATAACGTCAGCGCACAGGAGAAGCAATGCAACGATTACAGAGCAACCATTTGGCTCACCGTAGACAGTCGTTGACCGAAAAGTTGAGGATCTAAATTAATAGCCAAACCGCCGACCAGATTAAATCTGAGCGACAACAAATTTACAGACCGTCGCAACGGAGTGAAATCACATGGGCCCAATAACGCATAGACATGGGACGGACAGCCGCCCGGGGGCTCGCAACAAGAAGACTCTCAACATCCCGCAAGAACGAGACGTCTCCGCCAAAGCGAGCAATCGAGGCATTTCAACCAAACACTGGCTCAATCAAGTGCTTGAACTTACTAACTAGCCCAGTGCATCCTCAGCCAATGGGAATGCATGCATAAACAAAAGAACCACAATGTACGCCCCATTGCGCACATTGTGGCTCAGACTAATCGAAAGATTATCGCGTAAAACGATAACGGAAACCGGCCCGTGCCCCAAAAGCGTTAAGGGAATCGTAGCTTGCGGAATTTAAAGTAAATGACGTATTACCCTGATAGGTAGCCTCTACATAAGCGTTGGTGGTTGCACTTATGAGGTACGTGACACCCGCCTTCGCCTGATATCCGAAGGCACTAGCGGAATCAGCCGACGAAGTCGCCGTCGACGATGTTGTGATGGCACCAGCCGTCACTGAAGTTGACGCCTGAGAAGATGGCACTGAAACCGAGGTCCAACCCAAGCCGGCACCGACGTAAGGAACCCAACGGGATTTGGTAGGAATATCATAATAAGCACTAACCATAACACTGTTTGTGCTCATGTTGCCAGACAGTGAACTTGACCCCGTGAATGGAACAACTTGTCCAGTCTGATTGACAGTGGTTGAACCGTTAAAGTTCAACGTGGAAAGCGCATAGTTGTTATTAACATAGGTCAACTCGGCCCTTACTTTATTGCCAAAATCGTAACCAATGCCAGCCTCTACAGCAACACCACCCCCGAGATTCTGCGTGGAGTTAATCGTGGTAGATGTTGTGAACGAGCCAAAAGAAGCGCTAGAGCTTTGGGTAGCGCTAGGACCTATACCCCAGGATCCGCCGACTCCGGCAGTGACATACGCACCCTTACCAGACTTGGGAACCTTATCGTTGGCCTGAACAGCCACAGGCAGTGTTGCGACGCCAGCGAAACAAAGAATCACTAAGCGGCCAGCCTTCAGGAGGATCTTCATAAGAAATTATTAACCAGGGCAAACGTACAGAGAATTAGGGGCCACGCAACCAACCTGTAGCGCTGATCACACGTTAATGTTTCCATAATTAGAAAATGGCGCGGCCTTAACTTGTGCTCATGCTTGGCAGCTAAAAAACAGTCGAAACTATTTTGTCTTGCATGGGCTACCTCACAGGTGTCAATGGCGCTTCAGTTAATACAATTTACGAGATTGGAACCCCTGTAAATGGGTATTATGCAACTGGTGTTCCAGATGGCATGGGTGCCTACAAATTATCCAACGGCAACATCAGGCTTCTTGTCAATAGTGAGATACGACCAACGGCCGGGCCAACTTATACGTTATCAAATGGCACATCACTCAAGGGTTCACGTATCAGCTATTTCGAAATCAATCCCCAAACCGATACGGTGATCTCTAGCGGATTGGCTTATACAACAGCCTATGATCGCATGGGCAATATTGTAACTAATCCCTCCCAAATCAATGGCGGCATAGCCGCCACCGATGGCTACAATCGTTTTTGTGCAGCCAACCTTATTCCCGCCAACATGTTTGGCTCAGGTACAGGATTTGACCGCAACTTATTCTTGGTGGGAGAGGAAAGTGGCACATATGCCACGATGCAGGTATTGGATACCACAACCAACACCCTTTATGGGGCTGCCGATTTGGGCTACGGTGGATGGGAATCGGCTACAGTCCTAAACACTGGTGTAGCGAACAAAGTAGCCGTTCTGCTAGGTGATGATTATGTAGATGCACCCATATACCTTTACGTGGGCACCAAAAATGCTGCGTCCACGAACGTGCTCGAAAAAAATGGTCTCCTCGGTGGCCAAATGTACGTTTGGTGCGCAGACAGCGGTGCTTCTTCAAGTGCGTCACTCGCTGCTGGATCCACAACGAGTGGCACATGGAAGGCACTGAATGTTAGAGACACATCTAAAGCTGGTACCAGCGGATACGACACTTACGGCTACAAATTTGCAACAACACTTCGGGCAGAAGCCAAGGCGATGGGAGCATTTCTCGGTTACCGCATCGAGGATGTTGATGTAAACCCACAAAAGACCACAGAGATCGTTTTCAATACGACAGGCGGTCAATCCACAGGAACTGGTTCTGCGCAAACTGGCTCAGGCGACTACTACGGCAGCACCTGGATCTTGAACACGACCTTCTCCTCTGCTGGCGATCCCGTATCAGGCGCCCTGAAGCATGCCTACGATGGCGATGCCTCTGGCAACCAGAGCAAAGGCATCAGAAGTCAAGACAATCTAGCTTGGTCTGCAAATGGCTACATCCTTGTCAATGAAGACCGTAGCGTTGAAGCCGGATCGGATGGAGGCGCTGCGGCATGGGGAAGTAATGAGGCCTCGATCTTTAGATTAGATCCCGTTACCGGTCAGGCCGTTCGTGCTGCTTACATAAATCGGACATTGCCGAGTGGCTTTACTGATTCACTCAGCTCAACGGTTGGAGCCTGGGAAACTTCTGGTATAATTGATGTTTCAGCACTATATGGAAACCCTGCCGGGGTAGATTTTTACACTGCCGTTCAGGCCCACGGCACCACCAATGGCATCATCTCATCGCAAAGCCTTGTTGAAGGCGGTTCGATTGAACATCTCAGAATGCCAATTCAGCAGCAACTGAATGTCGGTGGGGTCTCATTTATCAATCAGTGGGCTTGGGCATAAAATAACTGGCATGCGGTTAGCACAATAGGTTTCGACCATTTCCATACATCCTGAACAGACCGGGGCGGTATTTATTTAATCCGCCCCTTTTTTGTGCCTGCTCAATGAGATGCATAGAAGCATTCCTGAGCTCGTCGACCTTCTCCGCACTAAAAAATTAAGACGCAAGGCAGATTTTCCATATCCCGGGCAACGTAGACCGCGCGGATGAGATTAGATTTCGCGCAGCGCTTTAGCTTTGTTTTGAAAAGATCCCAGCAGCAGCTGCAGGTAGCTCACCTTGCGCAGCTTGATGTTTGCGGTAAGCGACATCCCCACCTGCAAAGGCAACACCTGGCCTGATTTGAGCCGGAATTGCTGGGTGTTCAGGTTCACGGTGGCGGGAAAGCGGTACGTGCGGTTGAGCTCATCGGGGGGCAGGGCATCGGAGCCCACGCTGGCGAGGGTTCCCTGCAACACGCCGAAATCGGTGGCGGGGAAGGAGTCGATCGAGAGGTCAACCGGCCCGCCCCGGCGCACAAAGCCAATGTGGGCGCTGTCGATTTCCACCTTTGCTTGCAGGGCGGAGAAGGGCACGATCTTCATCACCGGCTCGCTGCTTTGGGCTACGTAACCGGTGCCCTTGGGTTTGAGATCAAACACCACCCCAGCCACCGGTGAGCGCAGATCCTGGTAGCGGATGTTCACCGTGAGTTCCACCAGTTTGCTGCGTAAATCGGCCAGCTCACCTCTCAGTTGCTGCACCGATTGCTGAAGGATCGCCAGCTGGCGCAGCCGATCCACCTTGGTTTTGGTGATTTCCCCGTCGATCTCACGCACCTTGTTGCGCTGTTGGAGGTATTGCATCTCTGAGGCGGCGCCTGTTTTTTGCAGGGTCGACAACTTGCTCATGATCTGCTTTTCCAGCTGCAGGTTGCTCTGCAACACCTGCTGTTGGGTGTCGTTGAGATCCTGGTAGCGCCGCAGCTCCAGAGCCTTGAGCTCCAGCTGCGCCTGCTTGGCCGCCAGGGCCTGGCGGAGGCTGCCGGCGCGGTCGAGGGTGGCGTCGTTGTCGAGGCGCAGCAACAGCTGGCCTTGCTTCACGCGCTGGCCATCGCGCACCAGGATCGTGTCGAGCACACCGCCCACCGGCATCTGCACGGTTTTCACCGCCCCCACGGGCTCCAGCTTGCCGGGAGCCACAACCACCTCATCGGTTTTGGCGAGGGCCAACCAGGCCACCGCCGCCCCGGTGGTGCCGATCAACAGCCACACGATCGTGCGCACCAAAAAGCGCGATTGCTGCAGGCCGAGCTCCTCACGGTTGGCCTGCACACGGCGCTCGAGCAGGTTTTGGGCGGCGCGCACCAGGGCGCCAGCGGGGTTGGAGCGGGGCATCACTGCGATTCCTGCTGACGGTAGAGGGCGTAATAGCGGCCACGCCGCTCGATCAGCTGGTCGTGGGTGCCCACCTCGGCGATGGCCCCCTCATGAAGCATCACGATCTGATCGGCCCGACGGATCGACGACAGCCGGTGGGTGATGAAAAACACGGTGATGTGCTGGAGGTGCTGCAGCAGGTTTTCGCAGACGCGGCGCTCGTTGTCGTAGTCGAGGGCACTGGTGGCCTCATCCAGCACGAGCAGGCGCGGGCGTGACAGCAGGGTGCGGGCCAGGGCCAGCCGTTGGCGTTGCCCCCCGGAGAGGTTGGCGCCGCGCTCACCCACGTTGGCGCTGTAGCCGCCCGGCAACTCCATGATGAAGTCGTGGGCGCAGGCCAGGCGAGCCGCCTCCACGATCGCCTCGGCGGAGGCATCGGGATCATTGAGGGCGATGTTTTCAGCCACCGATCCGGTGAACAGCAACGGCTCCTGGGGCACGATGCCGATCTGGCGGCGCAGGGAATACAGCTCCACCTTGTCGATGTCGTAGCCATCCACCACGATGCGGCCGCCGGAGGGGGAATAGAGCCGCGAGAGCATCTTGGTGAGCGTGCTCTTGCCACTGCCGCTCTGGCCCACCACCCCCACGAAGGTGCCGGCGGCGATGTCGAGGTTGATGTGGTTGAGTGTGAGCGCTCCGCCCTGTTGGAAGGAAAAGCAGACATCGTCGAATCGCACGCCCCCCTGAAGGGTGGGCATGGGGATCTTGCTGCGGTCGGCTTCGTCCGATTCTTCGGGGGTGTCCACCACATCGGCCAGCCGCTCAAACGACACCTTCAACTCCTGAATCGTCTGCCAGATGGAGGAGAGCCGCAAAATCGGCTGGGTCACGTAGCCGGCGATGATGCGGAAGGCGATCAATTGACCCAGGCTCATCTCCCCCTTGAGCACCAGGGTGGCCCCCACCCAGAGCACCAGCAGCTGGGAGAGCTTCTGGAACACCTGGGAGGTTTCGGTGATGGCGGTGCCGGTGATCGTTTTCTCAAACGCCCGCGAGATGTAGTTGCTGTAGAGGCTCTGCCACTTCCAGCGGCTGATCATCTCCACGTTCTGAGCCTTCACCGTTTGGATGCCGGTGAGCACCTCCACCAGGTGGCTCTGGGTGCGCGCATTTTCCTGGGCGGTGTCGCGGTATTGGCGGCGGAACAATGGTGCTCCGATCACCATCAGGCCGATCTGCACCGGCAGCACACACAGGGCAATCAGGGTGAGCACCCAGCTGTAGAGGAGCATCACCACGATGTAGATCAACGAGAAGGCCGAGTCGAGCACGGTGGTGAGTGCCTGGCCCGTGAGGAAATTGCGGATCTTCTCCAGCTCGGCGATGCGGGTGCCCAGCTCGCCCACGGGGCGGCGGTCGAAGTAGTTGAGCGGAAGCCGCAGCAGGTGATCGATCACCTCGGCGCCGAGGCGCATGTCGATGCGGTTGGTGGTTTCGGTGAACAGGAAGGTGCGCAGCGCACCGATCACCCCCTCCAGGACCGTAACCACCACCAGGGCGATGCCCAACACCTGCAGGGTGTCGAGGCTGCGCTGGCTGATCACCTTGTCGATGATCACCTGGATCAACAGGGGGTTGGCCAGGCTGAACAGCTGCACCACAAACGAGGCCAGCAGCACCTGGCTGAGGATGCCGCGGTAGCGCTTGAGCACTGGCCAAAACCAGCTGAAGTCGAAGCGCTGCTCGGGGGTGCCGGTGCGCCGCTCCAGCAGCAGAAATTCAATGCCGTCGGGGAAGGCTTGCTGCAGCTCGCCCGGGGCCACCAGCACCACGCCATCACGGGGTGACGCCAGATGCAACCCCTGGGCATTGGAGGCCCGCACCAGGGCGAAACCCTGCTTCCAGGGGAGCAGCGCTGGGGTTTGCAGCCGGGTGCCCTGGCTGGCCTGCACCCGCACGCCGCTCACGTGCAGGCCCATCATTGCGGCGATGTTGCCGCACAGCTGCAGATCAGGCATCTGGCCACGGCCGAGGGCCTCCCGCAGGATCTTGTCGATCGCATCGCGGCGGAACGGCAACTTGAGTTCGGCCGCCAGCATCTGGAAGCAGGCGAGTGTTTCCTCCAGGGGGCCCTCACCGCGGAGCAGCCGGAAGGGGCGCTGATCCCGTTGGCCCAAATCCAGGCTGGAGGCCAGGGGCGCCGCCGCGGAGGCGGGCACCAGGGCCGATGCGGGGGCGCTGGCGGGCTCTACCCCTGCGCCACTCTCGCTGAGGGCGGCGAACCACTCCAGTGGCACCACCACCAAGCGGGGCGGCAGTGGTGGGTTGGCAGCCGGCACACCCGCCTGGGGATCGAGGCGGGCGCCGATCAGATGGTCCAGCAGGTTGTGGCTGGCCGCCAGCAACACCGCATCGGCCCCCAGGCTCGCCAGGGCTTCGGGGCGGGGCTCCACGAGCCGGGCCATGGACCGCAACCGGGGCAACTCGTCCACCACCCGCACCCCCTGGCGGGGCGCCTTGGCCAGCAGCAGCTCCAGCAGGGCCAGCAGTTCGGCGCTGAACAGATGGCCCTGGCACCAGCTGGCGAAGCTGGGTTCGGAGGCGAGCAGCTCGAGCAGCAGGCCATCGGGGATCGCCCAGGCCTGGAGGGGGCCCGCCGCGGTCACGGCCTCACAGGCCTGGGCCCGCAACAGGGAGGCCAGCCCCACAAAGGCCCCCGGCATCAATTTTTCGGCGGTGCTGAGGCGGCCGGCATCGCGGCACACCAGGCGTGCCTGGCCCTCCTCCAGCAGCAACACCTCACTGGAGATCTGATCGGCGCTGCTCAGCGGCTGGCCGGTGGTGTAGGCCCGCAACACGGCGCCACTGAGGAGCCGTTCGCGGCCCAAGGCCGACAGGCCCGCGAAAGCGGGGTGGTGCAGGGGGGTGGAGGCGGGCGCTGGGGGCGTCATGGCTGGGGCTCGGGGTCTGCGGGCAGCAGCAGCGGCCGCAGCTGATCGAGCTGGGCCTCCACCCCTTGCTCAAGCCACTGGTCAAACAACTCCTGGCTCATCTGGCGGGCCATGGCCTCATCAAAACTGGCGGCCGTGAGCGATTCCAAGCGAAACAGCACCCACCAGCGGTCGATCTGAAAAGGCTCTTGCACCTCCCCCACCGGGGCGGTGCGCAGCCGCTCCACCAACCGCGGATGGGCTTGGGTGAGAGGCACGGGGCCCACGATGCCACGGGTGGCCCGCTCGTGACCTTGGGCGTGGAGCGCCGCCAGGTCTGAGAAATCGGCCTCACCATCCTGCAGTTGGAAATACAGCTCCTTGGCCAGGCCTTCATCCTCCAGCCTCAACAGGCTGTAGATCACCATGTCGAGTTGCTGCTTGCGCTCCAGGAAACGCGCCTCGGCCTTCGGGCGGTAGAGGCGCTCACAGTGGCGCTGCAGGCGGATGGGGAGTTCCACCAAAAAGGCCAGGGCGCCAGGACTGAGCAGGTTGCTCAAGCGAAAACGCTCCAGCGCTTCAGCGTTGGCTAGGCCATGCTCCTGGGCGAAGGCCATCAGGGCCTGGCGGCGGTCGTCGTCATTGAGCTGCTCGGGCAGCAGGGCGTGCTGCAGCAGCTCCTGGCGCAGGTGGGAGCGCAGCAGGCCCTGCCCCGCCAACACCAACAGCGATTGAAGCGGAAGCGTGGTGAAATCCACGCAATCAGACACCTTGGACAAACCGAAGTCAACTGGCGTCTTCCGATCAATTTAACACTGTGTTTATTGGCTGGCGAACCAGCCAATGTGTGGGAGATGACATCAACCCCTGCGGTCGGCTGCGCTGAACCTGTGGGGTGGTTGAGGTTGCCAATCAGAGGTTTCACAGCAACAATCCAACAAATTTCGGTTATGCCGTGTTCAGCAAGGCACTGTTAATTGGGGCCTGCATCGCAGCCAGCCCCGTGGCGGCCTTGGCCGAGACACAAACCAGTGGCAGCCCGTCCGTGGACAAGGCGCCCCTGGTGCTGGCTGACGCCGCCGCCGCTGGCTCCGCCACCGCCACGCTGCCGGTGAGCCTGAGCACGCAGCTCAAAGGCTTCTACATCACGGGCGCCTTGGGCGGGAACTGGCCGCAAACGGTGAATGCCACGTCGCTCGACTCGCAGTATCCGCCCTACGGCTTTCAGGAGTTTCACAACAGCGGCGTGTCGATTGAAGCCGGTGCCGGCTACGACTTTGGCGCCCTGCGGCTGGAGGCCACCTACGCCTACGACGCCAGCTCCGTGACGGGCTACAGCGATTACCAAGGACTGACCAACTACACGAGCCCCGGCCAAACCGCCAAAAACAGCGCCCTGGCCAGCCTCTACTGGGACATTGACCTGAAGAGCCGCTTCACCCCCTACATCGGCGCGGGCATTGGCTACAGCACCCTGAACACCCAGGCCACATCCGACGGCTTCGCCGACTACGACGCCTACTACGGCAATGCTTTTGCCTACCAATTCAAGATCGGCATGAGCTATCTGCTGAACCGCCGTTCCGACATCTTCGCGGAAGCGGTGTACCGCGGCATGGCTCCGTTCTCGGTGTACGACGGCTCCAGCTGGTACCAATACGGCAACTACAACAGCATGGGATTCCAGCTGGGGGGCCGGGTTCGCCTCGGCGGAGCCCGCTGATCAGGCCAAGCCGGATTGAGCTATTGAGCCTCAACGGCTCTGTATGTGTTGATGGAAACCGGGGCAACCCCACCGCATACCACTGCACCACCGGGTATGTCGGAGAGAGTGGCTTTCCTCCAATGCCAGCCAGAACGGACCCCTCAACTATTGGGGCGGCAACCTTGGCTTTCGCTTCAAGATCGGCCGTCAACCCTGACGATCAGCCAGCCACAGCCGCTGCAGAAGCGCGTTCAGACGTTCCCATTCAAACGTTGAACAAAAACTCCATCACGTCGCCTTCAGCCACCACATACTCCTTGCCTTCGGCCCGCAGCCAGCCCTTGGTGCGCGCCTCCGCGAGCGAGCCCGCCTCCAGCAACTGCTGGTAGCCGATGGTTTGGGCGCGGATGAAACCCCGCTCGAAATCGGTGTGGATCACCCCGGCGGCCTGGGGGGCGGTCATGCCGGCCTGGATGGTCCAGGCGCGGGTTTCCTTCTCGCCGGTGGTGAAGTAGGTGCGCAGGCCGAGCAGGCGGTAGGTGGCGCGGATCAGGCTCTGCAGCCCCCCCTCCTCCACGCCCAGACCCGCCAAAAACTCAGCGCGCTCCTCCTCGGGCAGTTCGATCAATTCCGCCTCCACCTGGGCGGAGATGCGCACGGTCTCGGCGCCCTCCTGGGCCGCCAGGGCCTTCACCTCTTCGGTGTAGGCATTGCCGCTGGCCAGGTCGTCTTCGCTGACGTTGGTGGCGTAGATGATCGGCTTGGCGGTGAGCAGCCCCAGGGGCTTCACCAACACCGCCTCCTCATCGCTGAGCTCCACGCTGCGGGCGGCGCCCCCCTGCTCGAGCACCGCCTGGATCCGCTCGAGGGCCCCATCTTCCAGTTGGGCCTCCTTGCTGGTGCGCACCTGCTTTTTGAGGCGCTCGCGGCGTTTTTCCACCTGGGAGAGGTCCGCCAGCCCCAGCTCCAGGTTGATCACCTCCGCATCGCGGGCGGGCCCCACCGATCCGCTCACGTGGATCACGTCGTCGTTTTCGAAGCAACGCACCACGTGCACGATGGCGTCCACCTCGCGGATGTTGGCCAGAAACTTGTTGCCCAACCCCTCCCCCTGGCTGGCCCCCTTCACCAGGCCCGCGATGTCCACAAACTCCACACGGGTGGGGATGATCTCCTTGCTGCCGCTCAGATCCGAGAGCTGCTGCAGGCGGGGATCCGGCACCGCCACCACCCCTGAATTGGGCTCGATCGTGCAGAAGGGATAGTTGGCGGCCTCCGCCTGCGCGTTGGCCACCAGGGCGTTGAACAGGGTCGACTTGCCCACATTGGGCAGCCCCACGATTCCGGCTTTGAGCATGGCTGGAATCTACGGGCTGCCGGTGATCCCCCCAGCCCAGGGGCCCCAGCGGCGCCGGCGACCAGGAAGACTGGTGGCACCGCTGCAGCCCCACCATTTCCACCGCCATGCTCCAGCCCCCTCCACCACGTGAGGGTTCAGGCGCCGTGCGGCGCCTGCAGCGCATCCGCCGCCAACCCTGGCTGCGGCGCAAACGCCTGTGGGCCGGGGTGCTCGGCACCGTGCTGCTGGTGGGCACCGGCTCCGCCCTGCTGGCGGCCCGCCGCCAGAGCAACCAGCAGCGCACCCTGAGCCAATACACCGTGGTGGCCCGCCAGGGCTCCTTGCCGGGCACGATCACCGCCAGCGGCGAACTGATGGCCTACCGCAAGGTGAACGTGAGCCCCCGGCGCCAGGGGGTGCTGCAGCAGCTGTTTGTGGAGGAGGGGGCCCGGGTGCAGGCGGGCCAGCCCCTGGCCCTGATGGATTCCGACGACCTCGACGACCGCATCCAGGAACTGCAGGCCCAACGGCAGTCGGCCCAGGCGCAGTTGAACCGCAGCCGCCGTGAGCTGGACCGCCGCCGCAACCTGGTGCGCCAAGGGGTGATCACCGAGGAGGATTACAGCCGCGCCGAAGCCAGCTTTGCCATCGATCGCGCCGGGTTGGCGGCGGCCCAACAACGGCTGGAGCAACGCCTCAAGGAACGGGCCTACCTCACCGTGCGCGCGCCGTTCAGCGGAGTCGTCACCGCGCGGTTTGCCGACCCCGGCGCCTTCGTGACCCCCACCACCGCCGCCTCCGCCAGCGCCGGCGCCAGCAGCTCCTCGATCGTGGAGCTGGCCGAGGGCCTCGAAGCGGTGGCCAAGGTGCCCGAGAGCGACATCGGCCGCATCCGCCTGGGCCAGAGCGCGGCGGTGCGGGTGGACAGCTTCCCCGACCGCCGTTTCGCCGCCCGGGTGCGGCAGATCGCGCCGCGGGCCGAGAAGCTCAACAACGTCACCTCCTTCGAGGTGAAGCTCGAGATGTTGCAACCGCCGCCGGAACTGCGCATCGGCATGACCGCCGACATCGACTTCAACACCGGAGTGCTGGCGCCACGCACCCTGGTGCCCACGGTGGCGGTGGTCACCGAAGAGGGCCGCCCGGGCGTGTTGCTGGTGGGCCCCGGCAACCAACCCCGCTTCCAGGCGGTGAGCCTCGGGGCCAGCAGCGGCCGCGACACCCAGATCCTCAGCGGCCTCCAGCCCGGCAGCCGCGTGTTTGTGGATCTTCCCCCCTGGGCCAAGAAACGCCGCGGGGGCAG
>Ga0214917_10005466_pt1 | contig 13558 bp, 11 predicted proteins | sample LL_1208_BB_MetaG_FD_177983 | JGI IMG/M metagenome (GOLD analysis project Ga0214917, IMG submission 177983) | Freshwater microbial communities from Lake Lanier, Atlanta, Georgia, United States - LL_1208_BB | ecosystem: Environmental > Aquatic > Freshwater > Lake | place: USA: Georgia | collected... | reverse complement strand
GCTCCCGCCAGGAATCGGTGTCGGCCAATCCGAAGAAGATGTCGTTGAAGAGGCCCAGAATCGCATACAGCAGCACGACCCAGAAGATCGTCTCGGTGACGCGGCTCGCGGTGCTCTCCATCGGCATCTCGAGGATCGACGTGACGAAGACGAGCAGCGCCAGCGCCGGGGCGACGAGGGTGCGGAAGGCCCGCAGGGAGCGGGCCAGCGCGAGTCCCCGGCGGTCGCAGGCGGCGATCGCCTCGTTGAGCACGAGCAACACCGCCGGGAAGCCGACGGCCAGGAGCACGGCGGGCCAGAAGTTCGGGATCTGGCGGGCGATTTCGAGGTCGAGAAATTCCGGCATCGCGGTCAGACCCCCACCGTCCAGGCCTCGATGGCCGGGCGGCCGTCGAGATCGATCCGAATCGGTCCCTGAAACGCGACCGTGTCTCCGGTTCGCTCGCGGACCGGCGTCGTCACCCGGATCGCCGCCTCACGGCCGGCTGCCAGTCGCTTGGCGATCGAAACCGTGTCGCCCCAGAGGTCGTACAGGAACTTGCGGCGGCCGACCACGCCGCCCACCACCGGCCCCGAGTTGATCCCCACGGCCAGCCGCAGCCCGGCGTGGTGGTCGCGGTTGAACATGCCCACGATCCGTTCCATCGCCTGCGCGAACTGCACCATGCGGCGGGCGTGGTCTGGCCGCGCCACCGACAGGCCGCAGACCGCGAGGTACGAGCCGCCGATCGTCTTCACCTTCTCGATGCCGCACTCCTCGGCCGCCTCGTCGATCGCCGCCACGAGGTCGCCCAGCATGGCCAGGGCCCGGGACTCGCCGGCCGCGGCCCCGAATTCCTCCATGCCGATCACCTCGGCGAAGAGCACCGAGACGTCGGCGAACTCGCGGCTCGCCTTTTCGTCCCCCTCGCGGCGCTGGGCTACGGCCGAGGCGGGCAGGATGTTGAGGAGCAGTTCCTGATTTTCGCGGATCTGCGACTCGAGCTTCTCCCGCTGCCGCCTGATGCTTGCCGACATCTCGTTGAAGACCTCGCCGAGTTGGCCGAACTCGTCGCGGCTCGTGACCGACACCATGACGTCGGTGTCGCCTGCCCCCAGTCGCTTGGCGGCCTTGGCGAGCGCCCGCAGGGGCTGCGTCAGCAGATACGAGCAGGCCAGGGCGAGCAGCGTCGAGGCGACCGCCAGGCCGCTGGCGACGCGCAGGACCGTGCGGCCGAACGAGCGGATCGGCTCGGTGGCCTCTTCCTCGTCCATTTCGGCGAGGAACGCCCAGCGCAGGCTGTCGACCTCGATCGGCCCGTAGGCGCTGAGCACGGGCACTCCGCGGTAGTCGATCGTCCGCATCAGCCCGGAGCGGCCGCGGAGGGCCTCGGCCACGCTCGCGGTCTCCACAGGCAGCAGGCAGATCGTCGTGCCCTGGCGTTCGATCCGGGCGATCACCTCCTTCGAGACGCCGGCTTCGCGGAGCGTCTCCAGGAATCGCCTCGAGTCTTCGTGCATGAAGCGGTTGCGGCTGCGCACCGTGCGGTCTTGGCCGACGAGGTAGCACTCGCCCGTCCGGCCGAAGCCCTCGGCGGCCCAATCGTAGTTGCCCGTGATCACGCGGCTGAAGCTGTCGATCGGGAACTGCAGCGCGAGGATGCCGATCATCTGCGGCCCGTCGAAGATCGGGCTGACGACGAACCCCATCGGCCGGCCGAGGCTCGGCCGGTAGGGCTCGAAGTCGGCGATCCGGAAGTCGTCGCGATCGCGCTGCCCCCGCAGGCCGCGGACCTTGGCCGCCAGCTGTGAACCGGCATACGGGCCCTCTTCCAGGCCGGTGCCGAGTTCGGTCGTCTTCTGGTAGCTGTAGACGATGTCGAGCGAATCCGCATCGACGAGCATCAGATCCTCGAAGCCGAAAATCTTCACCGCCCTGGCGAAGACCTTGTGGAACCGTTCGTGCGCGACGCCGTAGTCCGAGGCGTATCCGATCCAGGCGACCATGCCGATGCACGCCAGGCTCACCGCCAGGAGCAGCAGGATCATTTTCGATTGGATGCTGAGCCGATTCAGTCCGGGTATACGTGGGAGCCCCAGGGGAACGAGCAGGATGCCCCGAATCGATCCGGTGCCGACAGGGGAGTCAAGGAGTGTACTACCGATCGACCATGGCGCTCGTTCGCCGGCCCGCAGGGCCGCGCGGGTTCAAGTCCCATCTCCGGCATTGCGGAAACGACGGGACAGGACGGGGTGCGATCGGGCGGAAGTGCCAGAGGCCGTCCGGCGTCACGCCTCGGTCGGATAAAATCCGGCCAGATGATCTCGATCGACAGGTGCGTGGTAGCGCCCAGCCGGCTCACCTGCGCGATCCCGATGGCCGACCACGGAACGGCGAAGGTAGCCGATGTTCCGTCGTCGGCGACGGTCCAGGGTTCGATCACCTCCCCAGACGGCTCACGAGTCGCTCCTCAGCTGGGCACTCGCCGTGGAAGTGCCATTGACGATGTTCGACACGGCCCGGTCCGCCATCGGCTCACGGTCGCTGACCATTACCGGATTGCCGAAGCCGGCATTCTTGGCCGCCGCGAGCGTGTGGAGTTCATCGACGGGGAGATCATCGACATGTCACCGATCGGCGGCTTGCATGCCGCCGTGGTCAACGTGCTCGCGAGACACGTCGGCCAATGTCTCGGCGATGCTCCGTTCGTGAGCATCCAAAACCCGATTCGGCTCGATGACGAGAACGAGCCGGAGCCTGATCTCTTGATTCCGCGTCTGCGATCGCCGGTGCTGACGGCGAGGCAGTCGACGCATCGCTCGTACAACTCCTCCCCGCAGTGTCATGAGGCCCGGCACGCTTCTGCCCGACGTCATACACGTGCGGTCGCGAGCCAGTGGTCAGTCGCGCGGGTCAGCGCGATGTGAGTTGCCCAGACGCCACCCGTGAGCTGAACCGCAACTTGCGTGGCCGCCGTCAGGTGGGCCGCATCACTCGCCGTAACCGCATACTCGCCCGCCACGATCCGCCGGGCGAACCCGCGGCCGCCGGAGACCTCGCCGGCGACGTGGTCGAGCCAGGCGAGCCGGTGCGGCGGGAGTTCGACGGCGATGACGGGTGTTCCGCCCGCGACCGGCATCTCGGCCAGCCGCCAGGTGCGACAGGCATCGCCATCTTCGAGCAAGAGATCGTAGTGCCGACCCGCGGGGTCATCCGGAGCGCCGGTGTGTTCGAGGATCGCGAAACGCGGCATCGCGGGTGTCAGTAGTCGGCGCCGCCTGCGGCAGCGGCCGAGCTGCTCGGCAACGCCAAGGGCTTCGGCTTGTGGCGGACCGCGCGGCGGGCATTCTCGTCCCGCAGCCGCTCAATCGCCGCGTCGAGGCTCATCGCCCCGAGGTCACCGTCCGCCCGATCGCGGAGGCTCACCGTGCCGGCCGCCTCGTCCCGCGGGCCGCACACCACCATCATCGGGATCAGCTCCAGCTGCGCCGTGCGGATCTTCGCGCCGAGCTTCTCCGCGGCGAGATCGAGGCCCGTCCGCAGGCCCGCGGCCTCGAGCTTCGCCTGCACCTCTTTGGCATACGCCTCGCTCTTCTCGCTCACCGGGATCACGCGGACCTGTTCGGGGGCCAGCCAAAGTGGGAACGCACCGGCGAAGTGCTCGATGAGCACGCCCACGAACCGCTCCAGGCTGCCGAGCGGCGCCCGGTGGATCATCACCGGCCGGTGCTTCGCGTTGTCGGCGCCGATGTATTCGAGGTCGAACCGCTCGGCACTTGGGAGGTTGTAGTCGAGCTGCACCGTGCCGAGCTGCCACTCGCGGCCGAGCGAGTCGTTGACCACGAAGTCGATCTTCGGCCCGTAGAAGGCGGCCTCGCCCGGCTCGGGCTCGCAGCCCGGCAGGTTCATCCGCCTGGCCACCCGCTCGATCGCGGCCTCGGCCTCCGCCCACCGCTCCGGCGGGCCGACGTACTTGTCGCTGGTCGGATCGCGGAAGCCGAGCCGCACGCGGAAGTTGTCGAAGGCCAGGCTCTCGAGAACTTTCAGCGTGAAGTCGATGCAGCCCTCCACCTCCTGCTCCACCTGCTCGGGCGTGCAGAAGATATGGGCGTCGTCCTGCGTGAAGCCGCGGACCCGCGTCATGCCGCCCAGCTCGCCCGACTGCTCGTAGCGGTAGACGGTGCCGAACTCGGCCAGCCGCAGCGGCAGATCCTTGTAGCTGTGCGGCCGGGCCTTGTAGATCATCGTGTGGTGCGGGCAGTTCATCGGCTTGAGCAGGTACTGCTCGTCGTCGCTCATCACGATCGGCTTGAACTGGCTGTCGGCGTAATACGGGTAATGGCCCGAGATCTTGTAGAGATCGACCTTGCCGATGTGGGGCGTGTAGACCGGCTGGTAGCCGCGGGCCGCCAGCTCGTCGCGGACGAAGCTCTCGAGCGTGCTCCGCAGGGTCGCTCCCTTGGGCATCCAGAGCACGAGGCCTGAGCCGACGAGCGGGCTCGTCGTGAAGAGATCGAGCTGCTTGCCGAGCACGCGGTGGTCGCGGCGGCGGGCCTCTTCGAGCGCCGCCAGATGGGCGTCGAGATCCTCCTGCGAAAACCAGGCCGTGCCGTAGAGCCGCTGGAGCTGGGCGTTGTTCGCGTCGCCTTTCCAGTAGGCGCCGGCGATGTTCGTGAGCTTGAAGGCGCCGATACAGCCGGGGCTCGGCACGTGGGGGCCGCGGCAGAGATCGACGAATTCCCCCTGGCGGTAGAACGAGAGCGTGGGATGCTCCGCGAGGCCCGTCTCGATGTGCTCGACCTTCAGCGGCTGGTCGAGGTCGCGGACGATTTCCACGGCCTTGGTCCGCGGCACCTCCACCCGCTCGAAGGCCTCGTCGGCCTCGATGATCCGTTTCATCTCGGCTTCGATCGCCGGCAGGTCTTCGTCGGTGATCGGGCGGGCAGCCCGCATGTCGTAGTAGAAGCCTTCGCCCACCGTGGGGCCGAAGGCGAGTTCGACCCCTTCGAAGAGCCGCATCACGGCCCGCGCCATGACGTGGGCGGCGGAGTGCCGCATCACGGGCAGGGCCCGCGGATCGCCGGCATAGAGCGGCTCGATGGCCACCGTGCCCTCGGGGGGCAGCGGTGCGTCGAGGCCCACGGTCTTGCCATCGAGCACGGCGGCGACGGCCCGCTTTTTCTTGCTTCCTCCGGCGGTCTCGGCCACGACGTCGGCCACCCGGGCCGTCTGGGGAAACTCGCGAACGGATCCATCGGCGAGGCGGACGTGGGGCATGGCGGTACGAGCGGAGTGAGCTGGTGAAGGGTGGCTGGGCAACATGCCTGCACAATCGGAGAGTAGCGGCCGCGAAGCGGCCGGGGCAAGCCGAACGAAGGCGGCTCGGGGGGCCGGTTTCGGGGCGGGGCGGGGGCGTCGCTTGACTGGCCCCGATTCACGCGCGAAACTTTCGCTGCCGACCCTGCGGGCGATTAGCTCAGTTGGTTAGAGCACCAGCTCGACAAGCTGGGGGTCAAAGGTTCGAGTCCTTTATCGCCCATTCCCTTCTTTTTCAGAGCCGCGTCCGGCGGTACCAGTCGCAAAACCGGCCCATCCCCTCGCGAAACGACGTCGCGGGGTCGTAGTCGAGCAGCCGGCGGGCCTTCGAGATGTCGGCGTTGGTGATCTCCACGTCGCCCGGCTGCGGCGGCGCCTCTTCGATCACGAGCTCCTTCCCGGTCACGTCCCGCACCACGTCGAGCGCCTCGTTGAGCGACACGGTGGCCGAGTTGCCGAGATTCACGATCTCGTAGCCCAGCGGGCGGTCGATCGCGTTGACGAACCCGCGGGCGAAGTCGCCGATGAACGTGTAGTCGCGGCGGGTGGTGCCGTCGCCGAACTTGCGGATCGGCCTGCCGGTGAGGGCCGACTCCACGAACAGCCAGGGCGCCATGTCGGGCCGGCCGCGGGGCCCATACACCGTGAACGGCCGGATCACGGTGACGTTGAGCCCGTTCAGGTGATGAAACGTGTGGCTCATCACCTCGGTCGCCTTCTTCGTGGCGGCGTAGGGAGAGATCGGCCGGTCGGTGGCGGAGTCGTCCTCGCGGAAGGGGATCGCCCGCGAGTTGCCGTAGACAGACGACGACGAGGCGATCACCACGTTTTCGAGCCCCGCTCCGACGCAGGCGGAGAGCAGCGCGAGCGTGCCGTCGCAGTTCGCCCGCTGGTAGAGAAACGGATCGGTGATCGACGGCCGCACCCCGGCCCGGGCCGCGAGATGAGCCAGATGGGTGAATCGCCGCGTGGCAAACAGCTCCGTGACGAGCCGCCGATCGCAGATGTCCCCCTCCACGAACGTGAACCCTGGATGCCGGGCGAGCAGGGCCAGGTTCTCCCGCTTGTAGGCGACCGGGTAATAGTCGTTGAGCTCGTCGAGGCCGACGACCTCGTCGCCCCGCGCGAGCAGCGCCTCCGCCACGTGCGAGCCGATGAACCCCGCCGCCCCGGTCACCAGAATCCGCTTCACGGTCGAGCCTCCAGCGCTGTCTCCACGCCGCCCGGATGGGTGGCGAGCGACACAGCGTAACGCGGCTGATCGGCCGCAACGACACGAATCGCGGGATTGTCCGACAGGCAGCGCCAGGGTCGCGTGATCGGAGCCGGGGCAGGGCAGGGCCGGCTTCCGAACCGTTTTCTCACGCGATCCGTATATCCCCCTAACGACCGCGGTGCAGACTCCTTTTTCCCGTCGTGGCGGGTTGGGCACCGCGGCTGATGGGCACGGAGGTCCCGGAGATTCCGGGAAGGAGCCATGGATCGCGAAAACCTGCTGCAGCTCTGCGAACGGTTCGCCGGTCGACGGGGTCAGATCATGACCGGGCGGGTGAGCGTCGAGATCTGCGATCCCGCCATCGACCCGGTGCCGGAGATCGTCCGCAGCTTCCGCCTGGCCGAAATCTCCGAATCGGAGAAGAACGCCCTCTTGGCGCTTGTCCGCGATCTCGAGGACGACGAGGATGTGTACGCCGAGACGGCCTGCATCCGCGACCCCTACGCCGACGAGCGTGACGCCGAAAGCGACGACGACGAACTTGGGTAACCCCTTCCGGGGTCGGAAGCCGTTCCGGCTGCCGCCGCCGCCCCCCGGTCTGCCTCGTAGGCTGCGGCCCTGGTATGCCGTCGCGGCTGCCATCGTGTCGATCGTGGCGAGCGTCGCCGTGCCGATGTGCCCGCTCCGCGACGCGGCCGGCCGGCCGGCCTGGCGAGTGGATGCCGTGCACGACGGCGACACGGTCACCTGCGTCGATCCCGAGGGCCGGCCACACAAGATTCGGCTCCTGGGGATCGATGCCCCTGAGTTCGGCCAGCCGTATGGCGACTGGTCACGGGAGCGATTGCGGTCGAAGGTGGCGGGCCGGCCGGTGCGGGTGGAGGGGGACGCGATCGACCAGCACGGCCGGCTGCTCGGCACGCTCTGGATCGACGACCGCAATCTCAACCATGAGCTCGTCGCCGAAGGGGCCGCCTGGGTCTTCGGCGGTTTTGCCCCCGATGAAGACCTCGTCGCCGCCGAGGAGACCGCCCGGCGTGGCAGACTGGGGCTGTGGGCGGAGTCCCACCCGACCGCGCCCTCGGAATGGCGGCGGCTGCACCCGCCCCACCGCTGACGGCTCCGGGAGCCGGCATGACTCCACTTTCAGGGTTCGCCCCGGTCGTTTAGGGTCTCCATATGCAGAGCCCGCGCGACATCGTCATTACCGGGGTCGGTGTCGTCAGCCCGATCGGCATCGGTGTCGATCCGTTCTGGGCCGCGCTCGCCGCCGGCGCGAGCGGCATCCGGCCCATCAGCCTGTTCGACGCCAGCTCGCTCGAGGTGCGGTTCGGCGGCCAGATCGCCGACTTCGAGCCAAAGCTCTTCGTGCGACCGCGGAAGAGCCTGAAGGTGATGAGCCGTGAGATTCAGCTCGGGTTTGCGGCGGCCGATCTGGCGATCGCCGACGCGGCGCTTCCCGCCGGGAGCGTGACGCCGGAGCGGTTCGGCGTGTCGTTCGGCGGCGACATGATCTATGCCGACCTCGAGGATCTGGAGACGGCCTATCGGCGGGCGGCCGTCACCGGCAGCTTCGACTTTCCCCGCTGGGCCGAGGCGATCCACGAGGAGGTGCATCCGCTCTGGCTGCTCAAGCATCTGCCCAACATGACCGCGTCGCACGTCGCCATCGCCCACGATGCCCGCGGGCCGAACAACTCCATCGTGCTCGGCGACGTGTCGAGCCTGCTCGCGGTGGCCGAGGCGGCGAGCATGATCCAGCGGGGCTGGGCCGACGTGATGCTCGCCGGCGGCACCGGCTGCCGGCTACACCCGACCGCGCTCGTCGCCCGGGGGGACGCGCTCCTCTCCCACCGGGCCGACGACTGCCGCCGGGCCGCACGCCCGTTCGACCGCGACCGCGACGGCATGGTCAACGGCGAAGGGGCCGCCGTGCTCGTGCTGGAATCACGGGAGCATGCCGAGCGCCGCGGGGCCCGGATCCGCGGCCGCATCCTGGCCACGGCGTCACGGTGCGAGCCGGCCCTGCGCCGCGGCCTCACGGGCCACTCGCTCGTGCAGGCGATCACGGCGGCCTGTCGCACGGCGGGCCTCGCCGCCGCCGACATCGGCCATGTCAACGCCCATGGCGTGGGCACGATCGACATGGATCGGATCGAGGCCCAGGCGATCCGGGCGGCGGTCGGCGACGTGCCCGTGACGGCGCCGAAGTCGGTCTGCGGCCACATGGGGGCCGGTGGCGGCGCCGTGGAATTGGCCGCGAGCGTGCTCGGCCTCGAGCAGGGGCTCGTGCCGCCGACGCTCAATTACGAACACCCCGATCCGGACTGCCCCGTCAACGTGGTGCATGGCCGGCCGCTCGCCGGTCGGCCGCCCACGGCCGTCGCCGTCAACCTCTGCTCGACCGGCCAGGCGGCGGCCGTCGTGATCGCGGCTCACCACGAGCCGAGAAAGCCGAACGACAGGCCCTGATAGAAGGTCTGGCCGCCGGCGTCGATGTCGTCGAACTGGCGGTTGTTGAGGCTGAACTGCCTCGACGCGGTGGCCATGCCGCCCACCCAGAGGAAGTCGTATCCGGCCTGGAGGGCGAAGTTCGGCGTGATGTTCCAGCCGAGCAGGATCGTGAGATCGCCGAGAAATCCTGCCCCGGTCTGCGATCCGCTCTCCATCGTGTCGGTGACGCCCTGCGGCTCGAGCGTGGGATCGGTGTTGATGCCGGTGCCCTGCTGATGCGTGCTGGCGAAGCTGATCGCGGGTGCCATGCGGCCGCGGAGGCCCCAGTAGAAGAACTCGTTCTGGCTGATCAGCTCGCTGCCGAAGTTCATGCCGAGCAGCCAGTTCGTGGCGGTGATGTCGTAGACGCCGCCGAACTGGGCCGGGGGCGTGGGGGGCGGATTGAGCTGGGAGCTCTGCATGTTCCAGAACTCGTTGACGTGCGCGAGCCGCACGCCCACGATCAGCCCGGGCAGAAAGCCCCGCTCGGCATGCCGCGACCATTCGCCGCCGGGAGACATGATCATCTGATCGCGACCGAGACGCCGGCGGATCTTGTAGTTGAACTCCCAGCTGTTGAAGTCCGACTTCAGCGACGTCGTGTAGCGGTCGCCACCGTTGAAGCCGGGGGCGTTGTAGTTCAGGGGCGTGACGAGCACGCCGTCCTTCTCGGCGTTCCAGCCCTCGTTGTCGGCCCACGACATGCCGCCGTAGTAGATGAATTCGAGGGCCCGGTCGCGGCCGGCGTCGTCGGGGCCGAGCGACCGCCCCAGCGTGATCCGGGCTCCCGGAGAGAGGTCGAAGGGCTGGCCGTACAGTTTGTAATTGATGATTTTGCGGGCGGGGGCCACGACGTCCAGGTCCTGCACCACGGTCTGGTTGTTGTTGCGGCTGCGGTCCATCCACAGCGACTCCACGCCGCCGTACCAGCCGCCGCTCCAGAACCACCGGCCGGAACTGGCGTCGAGCGGCATCTCGTCGAGGCCGAAGTCGTCGATCCGCAGGGCGTCCGCCGCCCGCGGCGACACCTCGACGAGTTCCGCCGGTGGCGCGGCCAGTGGCACGTCCGAAATGATCGTACCCGGGGCGGGCGCGGGCAGGGCCTGCGCCGCAATCGGGCCGGCGGCGATCGGGTCTTCGAGCCGGAATGGTCCGTCAGGGTCCCCCTCCGCCAGGATCGCGAGCGGCGAGGCACACCAGGCCGCGGCCGCAAGGCTGACCGCGAGACGGAATGTCGTGCGTTGCTTCACGGTGGCTCGCCCAAGACTGTGAACACGGATGGCAGGCGGCCCTTCGACCGCTCCAACCCACACCTTCATCGTCATCCGCACGGCCGTTCCCACAGGAATTTCCGGCAGTCGGCCCCGGGATTGCCCAGAGTGCCGCGGCGCGGGGAACGGCCAGCCTGGTCCGCGCGGCATGCCTGCCCGGCATAGGCGTTCCAAACCGGCGGCCTGGGAGGATGGGTCGATTCCGCGGGCGCGGCGGATCGATGATTCCTACGCGGAACTGCTGTTCCGGGAGATCGCGATGCTTCCCAAAAGCCACGTCTTGCTGCTGGCCGGCCTGCTGCTGTTCCTCGCGGGCATGCAGTTCCGGCTCGTGGAGTCGTTCACGCTCAACGAGCGGTCGAGCCGGTTCGTGGCCACCCAGCTCGGCGATGGGCTGGCGCGGCAGGCGTTCTGGCAAAACACGCCGCTGCGGAAGGTCGTGCAGCCGCCGCGGTGGCTGGGCTTGGCGTTGATGAGCACCGGCGCCGTGCTCACGTTCAAGGGCGTGAGCATGTCGCGAGGCGAATGACGCCCGGCGGGCACGTCGGCCGCGCGGCCCGCCCCGTGGTCGCCGGGCCTACGCCGCTTCGACGCCGGGGCTCTCGCCGAAGTAATACTTCTTGGCGTCGGGGTTCGTCAGGACCTCCTGGGCCGTGCCGTGGCAGAGCACCTTGCCGGCCCGGATGACGTAGCTGCGGTCGGTGATCGCGAGCGTTTCCCGCTCGCGGTGGTCCGTGATCAGGATCGAGATGCCGCCGTCCCGCAGGGTCATGATGATCTTTTGGATCGAGTGGATGGTCACCGGGTCGATGCCCGTGAACGGCTCGTCGAGCAGGATGATCCTGGGCTCGGTGACGAGGCAGCGGGCGATCTCGAGCCGCCGCTTTTCGCCTCCGGAGATGTAGTGGGCCTTGGAGCGGCGGATCTTCACGATGTCGAACTGCTCGAGCAGCTCCTCGCACCGCCGCCGTCGCTCCTTGGCGGGCATGCCGACCAGCTCCATGATCGCCAGCAGGTTCTGCTCGACCGTGAGCTTGCGGAACACGCTCTGCTCCTGGGCCAGATAGCCCATGCCGCCGTCTCGGGCCCGCTTGAACATCGGCCAGTCGGTGATTACCTCGTCGTTGAGGAGCACGCGGCCCGAGTCGGGGATCACCATGCCGCAGGTCATGCGGAAGCTGGTCGTCTTGCCCGCGCCGTTGGGGCCCAGCAGGCCCACGATCTCGCCGGTCTCGACGTGGAAATCCACGCCGTCGACGACCCGACGGCGGCCGTAGTTCTTGACGAGCCCTTCGACCGAAAGCAGTGGCATGCGATCCTCCGTGTCGCCGCGCGGCCCCGGGGCCCGGGGGCCGCTCACCGCACCAAGCCCATCCTCCCGAAGTTGGGCCACGAGGGCAATCGCACTTCCAGCCCGCCGATTCGCACCGGAACGCTCCACGCCGCCGGGATGGCGTGCGGCCAGAAGATGGCCACCGCCCGGCCGATGAGCAGTCGCCGATCGACGTGGTGGAGCCGCTCCCAGGCCCGGCTGTCCTTGCTGGCCGACGAGTTGTCGCCCAGCATGAAATACTGTCCGGCCTCGAGCGGGAAGCCGAGATACTCCTCCTCCGGTGTGCGTCCCGCCATGGCAGCCGCCGCGCCCGACGCGATGTAGTAGATGTCGCGCAGGATTCGCAGCCGGCTCACGGTCACGTCGGCCCCCGTGGCCGTGATGCCCGCCGGGGAGAGGTCGCCCGGCTCGGCGTCGCCCGGCGAACCCGACCGCACGGCAGGCCGCGCTGCGAACGCATCCGGCAGCGACCGACTCCAGGCGGCCGAGCCCGACAATGCCATGGCCCGGCCATCGACGAAGAGCCGCAATTCGTCGTCGACGTTGACGAACAGCAGCCGCCAGCGGCCGCGGCCGCGAACGGGCGTCGTCCCCGACACCGGCTCGGGTGACGGGCCACCGTCCGGGGTCATTCCCGGCGTGAGCGTGGCCCGGCCGTCGGCAAGATCGATCGTGCACGCATGCCGGACGCCGGCCTCGACCACGTCGAGCGTCACCGTCCCGGTGCCGGATCGGCTGTCGAGCAGGCACTCCAACGCCAGGTCGCCCACCCACCGTGGCCCGAGCGACTCGGCGTTGTAGGGCTGGAAGTCGCCGATCAACAGCGGCTTGGCCCGCTCGCCCACCTGCTTGCCCTGCTTCACATCCCGCCAGGTATCGAACGACGGGATCAGATGCCGGTAGCGCAGCGTGGCCGAGCGGCCGGCGGCGCAGGCGATGGCAAAGGAGCGGCCGGAGTCGGTCGTGGACCAGCGGCAGGAGTCGTCCTTCGCCGCGGCAGTCCAGTCAGCCCAGGCCTGCGGCCAGCCGGCCTGCTCGAGTTCGGGCGACACGTGTCGCGAATCATGCACGAGTTGGAGCATCGCCAGGAGCGCGTCATCCGGCTTGCGGGCGATCACGGGATCGGCGTCGCCGCGACTCGTCCAGATGTCGCCCGCCGAGATGAAGATGTTCTCGCCGGGGAGTCCGACGAGCCGCTTGATGTAGTTGGTCTTGGCGTCCTCCGGATACTTGAAGACCACCACGTCCCACCGCTTCGGCTCCGCGAAGTCGTAGGCCAGCTTGTCCACCAGGATCCGGTCGCCGCTGAACGACGGATACCGCGGGTCGTAGCGACGGGCATCGTCGGGGCCGACCGTCAGCGGCATCAGATTGCCGCAATTCGGGCAGCGGGCCCGCGACACGAGTTTGTCGGCGAGGTTCCGCCGCAGGGTCGCGGTCCGGGCCGGGTCGCGATTCTCGCTTTCGAGCAGGGCGAGTTCCGCCCGCTTGCGGTGCGAGTCGTCGTCCTCCTCCGCGCTGCAGCCGACGCGGAAGTCGCGGCCGCAGGAGTCGCAGACGAGATCCTTGTGGCGGCCCATGAGCGTGGGGGCCATCGAGCCGGTCGGGATCACGAACGCCTCCGCCTCGAAGGCGCGGAACAGCAGGGCGAGCGTGAAGGCCACGACGATCGACTCGACCGTCTCCCGCCCGTAGCCCCGCGAGTCCTGGACGCGGTCGCCGGGGCGGTGCCCCTTGGGGAGCGGTGCATCGTCCTCCGGCGTTTTCTCCGATTTCATGCAAAGCCTTTCGCTGGCGGTTCGGGGCTGCCCACGTCCCGAGAGCTGGACGCTCGCTTCGGGCATCCTGCCCTTCGCTCGCTCGATGCCGACGGCGCTTCGGCATCCTGCCTGCACGTGTCAGCATACGCCGGCTCTCGGGACGTGGGCAGCCCCTCACGGATCGCGGTG
>Ga0214917_10005465_pt1 | contig 13558 bp, 10 predicted proteins | sample LL_1208_BB_MetaG_FD_177983 | JGI IMG/M metagenome (GOLD analysis project Ga0214917, IMG submission 177983) | Freshwater microbial communities from Lake Lanier, Atlanta, Georgia, United States - LL_1208_BB | ecosystem: Environmental > Aquatic > Freshwater > Lake | place: USA: Georgia | collected... | reverse complement strand
AGATGGTGATGTTGAAGGCTGGACTTTTGTATTCAGTAACAACGATATTCCAGCCGTCGCGCCGATGATGGATCCAGATTTCGCAACTCTCTGCGAAGGTACTCCAGAAACGACCGGAAAAGTACGTGTCGGTTTAGTCGTTGATTTTGGCGCTGCCAATATTGCGCCAGCGGGCGAAACTCCAATGGAGTTCTTCTCTGATTGCGTCGTGGTTCCCGAAGGATCAGTAGGTCTGGATGTCCTCAAGAGCGCGCTAGAAGTTCGCGCCAACGAGTCAGGTTTAATCTGCGGTATCGCGGGCTATCCTGCACAAGAGTGCGGCGTTGAAATTGAAGAACCTACAGAACAAGCTGCTGTTACAACATCAACACCTGCCACACTGGAAGGTGAAGCTAGCCGCTCAACCCCACTTCTCATGGCAGTGCTGGCAGCGATGCTAGTTGTGGGATTCATTTTTAATCGACGCCGGAACAAGTAGTTGCGCGAGGTAGCTCGAGCTGCTCAGAGCAGATTTCATCCGCTGCTCTGGTGGCTCTGGGCTGCACTCATATGTCTAATTCTTTTTTTAGAGAGCAATAGGTGGAGCTCGACCGCAATTATTTGTGGAGTTCTTCTCGTTGTTTTTTTGAATCGAAATTCCACTTACTGGTTTCAAACTTTTCATTGGGCGCTGCGTTTTGCAGCAATCGCTTTCCTATTTCGCATGGCGATCGGTTTCTTAATTGGAGTGCCAATGCCAGGAACGGTTATCTTGACGCTTCCGCAGATTCAACTTCCCGAAATCTTTGTTGGAATTCGCGTGGGAGGCGATGTGACCTCTCAACGATTACTAACCGCTTTTGATGAAGCGCTATTACTGGTTGCGTTGATTCTAGTCTTTGCGAGTGCAAACGCTTTAAGTAATCCTCATAATCTCTTGCGCGTATTGCCCAAAAGGTTCTATGGAATCGGATTGGCAAGTGTGATTGCAAGTTCGGTTGCGCCTCAAACCGCGCGAAGCATTACTCGGGTTCGTAGCGCAAAACGATTAAGAGGCCAATCGTCAGAAGGACTACAGTCGTGGCGCAAAATCGCGCTACCCGTCCTGGAAGACTCTTTAGAGCGTTCCATAGATTTAGCGGCCAGTTTAGAAAGTCGTGGCTATGGATATTTCAAAAACCCAACTCGATATCGTCCTGAAAGCTGGGGGGCGCGTGAGAGTCTTGCTCTGAGCGGTCCTATCTACGCACTCCTTGCGATAGCTCTCTTAAATATTTCATCTCCAATCATTTTCTCCCTAATACTTTTTATTTGTATTTCAACTCCGGTGTTGATCTCATGATTACTTTTCGAAATGTTTCGTTGATCTACCCGAACTCGCAACGCACCATCATCGAAGATGCAACTTTTAACGTCAATGAAGGTGAACTGGTTCTGTTGATGGGGCATACGGGCGCCGGAAAAAGTTCCGTTTTAAAACTTATTAATGGTTTAGTCCCCCATCACACGGGAGGAATTCTTTCTGGTGAAATTTCTGTGGCAGGGAGATCCACGCGATCGCTTAAGCCTGGTGAATTAGCTGATGTGGTTGGAATCGTCGGCCAAAACCCAGCAAACGGTTTTGTATCTGATCTGGTTGAGGAAGAGATCGCTTTTGGTTTAGAGACGCTCGGCGTTGCACCGGAGGTAATGCGTAAAAGAGTTGAAGAAGTTCTCGATCTCTTGGCGCTCGCGCCATTACGACGTAGAGCAATCTCTGAACTCAGCGGTGGCGAGCAGCAGAGAGTTGCGATTGCAGCAGCACTCGTAACTAATCCTAAAGTTCTACTTCTAGATGAACCCACAAGTGCGCTCGACCCCATTGCTGCAGAAGAGGTACTCTCAATCTTGCATCGCTTGGTTCATGATCTAGGTCTAACTATTATCGTTGCTGAACATCGTCTTGAGCGAGTCATCCAATTTGTTGATCGAATCATTTTGGTGCATGGCGATGGAACTCTAGAACTTGGTGGCGCAGAAGATGTTCTCAAAGATTCGCCTATCGCTCCGCCACTTGTTGAACTAGCAAAGACCTTAAAATTGCCGACAATTCCACTTAGTATTCGAGAATTTCGAAAGATCGCTCCCTCTATTGAAGTAGCTCTGCAGTCAGTAACTTCGCCAGCTCACAACAATGGTGACGTTCTCTTAAGCATGAAGGATCTGAACGCTTCATACCAAGATTCAGAGAGAGCTTACGCACTCTCAGGTATTAACCTCGAAATTCGAGAAGGCGAAGTTGTTGCTCTAATGGGCAGAAATGGAGCGGGCAAGACAACGTTACTTAAGTGCACAGTCGGTCAGGCTCCTGTGACTGGCGGTTCGATCAAAGTTATGGGGCGTGATCCTCATGGCTTTACTGACAAAGAGTTGATCTCTTATGTCGGTTATGTACCGCAAGAGCCGGGTGATTTGCTTTATGGGCAGAGCGTTCAAGAAGAATGTCTTTTGGCTGATCGTGATAACGGAATAAATGAAGGTAGTACTTTAAAGATCTATTCGGAGCTAATGAACATTCCCTCATTAAATGCACACCCTCGCGACATATCAGAAGGTCAGAGGCTGGGATTGGCGCTGAGCATCATTCTCTCCGCACAACCTCGGATAGTAATTCTTGATGAACCGACGCGGGGTTTAGATTACGAAGCAAAGAAAGTTCTAGTGCAAAATCTCAAAGAAATTGCTCATCGTGACAATCGTGCGGTGTTTATATCAACTCATGATGTAGAACTTGTAGCTGAAGCAGCTGACCGAGTGATCTTCCTTGCTGACGGAGAAGTTATTGCCGATGGCAGCACGCGACAAGTTCTTACAGCATCTCCTGCCTTTGCTCCCCAAGTTGCTAAGGCGTTGCCACAATCTACGTGGATGACAGTTACGGAAGTAGAAAGTTACGTTAATGCTGAGAAATAAAGCTCTCTCTTCCATCCTCCTATCAATTGGCTCACTTACGGGTCTTCTAGCTTTTACCTGGCCTTTGTACCTGCCTAAGAGTGAGATTTTTCTATTCCAACCTGAGGCTGCACGTACGTTTGCAATCGTTATTGCGTTGATTGCAGTGGGAATAGTTGCCATTGATATTTCACAGGGCGCACTCGATAGCAAAGCCGTCGCCCTACTTGGAGTTCTTAGCGCGCTTATTGCGGCGCTTCGTTTGGTTGGCGCGGGAGCAGTTGGAATAGAACCAATGTGGTTTCTTCTCATCATTTCTGCATATGTCTTTGGCGCTAAGTTTGGATTTTCACTCGGTGTAATTGCGATGGGAATTTCAGCGCTTATTACTGGTGGTATTGGACCATGGTTGCCATTTCAAATGCTTGCTGCCGGCTGGATTGGCATCGCATCTGGAACTATCTCGAAAATTTCCCACAAATTCCATTTAAAGATTCAAATTGCTTTTCTCATCTTTATTGGCCTGGTTTCATCTCTCGCATTTGGACTCTTGATGGATCTTCAACTCTGGCCCTGGATTGCAAGTACCGATACTCAACTCTCCTATATTCCAGGCGGAGCGATTATTGATAACTTTCAAAGATTTATGGTTTTTCACTTAGCCACTGCCCTGGCTTGGGATATTCCAAGAGCGATTACTACCTCGTTTTTGATAGCAATATCTGCGCGACCGCTCCTGCACTCGCTCCGTAGAGCTCAACTACGACTGAATTTCACTTTACATGCGAAGGAACAAATGGCAAGCGCGAGATAACTCCCTCGCTCTGACGACCTCGGATATCAATGATAACTTTTGCGTCCATTGCTAATTTCTGATGAAACAAAACTAAAGCAATCCCAGTTTTCAAAGTAGGCGAGAAAGTACCGCTTGTGACGCTGCCGATTTCCAATCCTGTTTGATCTCTAACGATCATTCCTGCGCGTGGAATGCCTCTATCCACTATTTTCACGGCTTGAAGAACTCGATGTCTTTTCTCTGAACGTTGTTTCAAGAGCGAATCTTTGCCCCAAAATTCTTTATCCCAAGTAACAGCCCACGATGCGCTAGCTTCCACGGGCGAAATTGAGAGTGATAACTCATGGCCGTGCAGCGGGTAGCCCATCTCAGTTCTCAAGGTGTCTCGTGCACCAAGGCCTGCAGCTCTTCCACCATGAGCATGAACTCTGGCTAAAACCTGCTCCCAAATTTCTCGGGCATCGCTCCACGAGGTAAGAATTTCGTAACCACGTTCTCCGGTGTAGCCGGTTCGACAGAGAACTATTGGCTTGCCATTGATTGTGATTTCAGCAAAAGACATGTACTCGAGATTGGTTTGAATCCCGAGATCCTTCAATACTTCATCGGCGGCTGGACCTTGCAAAGCGAAGACAGAAAACTTCTCATGAAGATTTTCTATTTTTATATTGGATGGAGCCTGGGCTTGGAGTCTTGCAACGACCTCGGAGGTATTTGCAGCATTTGGAATTAAGAAGACTTTCTCTGCAAAGTATCGATATGCGATGAGATCATCAATGACGCCACCAGTATCTGGATCGCAGATCAAGGTGTATTGAGCCTGTCCATCGCTAATGCGATTCAAATCATTGGTAAAAACTGAATTCAGGTATTCCAGTGCTCCCACCCCAGTTACCAACGCCTTGCCTAGATGGGAGACATCGAAGAGCCCAACCGACTCGCGAACTGCACGATGCTCATTCAGAACGCCACCGCCAGCGAGGGTTGGATATTCAATGGGCATATCCCACCCGCCAAAATCAGCAAGTTTGGCGTCAGCGTTAAGGTGAAATTCGTGTAATGGCGAATATTTGCTCACTCCAATAACCTAGCCCAATGCCCACAATTCGTGCGACTGATAGCTCTGTTATTGAAGATGTTTTGGTAATTGGTTTTTCTAAAACGCCAAAATCTTCGCAAGGTAAACCGCAATTCAAACTGCATGGCGGTGATCTCAAGGTAGATGAAGCGCCGCTTCTCGAAGCGCTCAATGACCTGGGCGCAACTGGTGGCGCAGATGAAGTGATCAAGTTGCCGGGGCGGAGTTCCAAACTCATAGTTCTATCAGGTCTAGGTGAAAGTAAAGCAAGCGATCGGTTTCCTCATGAAGCGCTACGTCGCGCTGCTGGAGCAGCTGCTAGAAACTTAGCGGGCCACGCCTCCGCCACATTTGCGCTACCCCACTCATCGCTCGAAGAATTTAGCGCCATTGCCGAAGGCGCGATGTTGGGAGCATATGCATTTGATGAATTCCGTGGCACATCAAAGGCCGATCGCAAATCGCCTCTTGGAAAAATTTCTATCTTCAGTAAAAGTGCAAAGAAGAGCGAGTACACCAAAGCTCTACGTCGCTGTGAAGTCATAACTAAGTACACATTTATTGTCCGAGATCTCATTAATACTCCTCCAAGCCACCTCACTCCTGACTCATTCACACAGCGATTTAAGAAACTTGCCGCAGGATCAGGAGTTAAAGTTGAAATTCTCAATGATTCTCAGTTACGTAAATTAGGTTACGGCGGAATCATTGGTGTGGGCCAAGGCTCGGCCAATCCACCACGTTTACTTCATCTTTCGTATACCCCGAAAAAGAAGAGCGTTAAACGCTACGCATTTGTAGGTAAGGGCATCACTTTTGATACTGGTGGTCTAGCACTTAAACCTGCGCAGGGTATGGAAGCGATGAAATCAGATATGAGTGGAGCGGCAGCAGTTTCTGCAGCAGCGCTTGCCATTGCTGAATTGGGATTACCTATTGCAATTGATGCATGGGCGCCGCTGGCAGAAAACATGGTGAGTGATACCGCTACACGTCCGAGTGACATCATCACTATTTATGGTGGTAAGACTGTTGAAGTTCTCAATCCCGATGCAGAAGGAAGACTTGTACTTGCTGATGCAATGATGAAAGCTGCAGAAGTAGGAAGGAAAGCTGGCGGCCTTGATGGACTTGTTGACGTAGCAACGTTGACTGGCGCACAAGTAGTTGCACTCGGTACTCGAACCAGCGCCGTCATGACCAATAATCAGGAATTCTCAGATACATTCTTGAAGATTGCAGAATCAACTGGAGAGCAATTCTGGCCGATGCCTCTGCCAGAAGAACTCCGCGCATCTCTTGATTCCCCTGTTGCAGATATCGCGAATATTGGCGATCGCATGGGAGGCATGTTGGTTGCTGGGCTTTTCCTCAAAGAATTTGTGGCTCCAGAACTTCCATGGCTCCATCTTGATATCGCTGGTCCTGCATATAACGAAGCAAAACCTCATGGATATACCCCGGTAGGCGGAACAGGTGTCGCACTTCGCACTCTCGTCGCGCTAGCGGAGTCCATGGCGTCTCGCTAATGCTGGCAAGATAGGGTCATAGAAATTTCTCTGATGTGCGAGGTTAATTGTGGCGAACTTTGATCTAGTGGTACTGGGCGGAGGAAGCGGCGGCTATGCATGCGCTCTCCGCGCTGCTCAACTTGGACTCAATGTTGTATTGATTGAGAAAGATAAGTTAGGCGGAACCTGTCTTCACCGTGGTTGCATCCCAACCAAAGCTCTACTTCATGCAGGTGAAATTGCCGATGGCGCTCGCCATGCATCTGAGTTTGGAGTTAAGGCCGAATTTCACTCCATGGATATGGTGGCGGTTAACGCTTACAAAGATGGAGTTATTTCAAAACTTCACAAGGGTCTCCAGGGGCTGGTGAAATCACGCAACATTACCTATGTCGAAGGTTCTGGAAAATTAGTTTCGCGCGATACCGTTGAAGTTAATGGCCAGAAATACACCGGTAAGAATGTAGTTCTTGCGACCGGCTCTTACGCAAAATCTCTCCCCGGTCTAGATGTTGATGGCACAACCATCGTCACCAGCGATCACGCGATGCATATGACCCATGTTCCCAAGTCAGTCATCGTTCTTGGTGGCGGAGTAATTGGCTGTGAGTTTGCATCTGTATGGAAGTCTTTCGGCGCTGAGGTCACGATTATCGAGGCGCTTCCTCACCTTGTTGCGCTGGAAGATGAATCCTCGAGCAAACAACTTGAACGTGCTTTCCGTAAGCGCGGCATCAACTTTGAACTTGGCACGAAATTTAAGAGCGCCACAAAGAGTGGCAAAGGCGTCACTGTTACTTTGGAAGATGGAAAGAATTTTGAAGCTGAACTTCTCCTCGTTGCTGTTGGACGTGGACCAGTCTCATCTGGCCTGGGCTACGAAGAACAAGGTATCAAGATGGAGCGTGGATACATCTTGGTAGACGATAAGTGCCGCACTAATATTCCTGGAATTTGGGCAGTTGGAGATCTCATCCCAACGTTACAACTTGCTCATGTTGGATTCGGTGAAGGAATTCTGGTCGCTGAAGAAATCGCGGGCTTAAATCCTCGTTCCATTAATTATGACGGAGTTCCGCGCGTTACTTATTCCGAACCTGAAGTTGCTTCAGTTGGACTAACAACTGCAGCTGCAAAAGCAAAGGGTTATGACGTTGTGGAATTGAATTATGACTTAGCAGGAAACGGTAAGGCGCAGATTCTCAAAACTGCAGGATCAGTAAAATTGGTTTCACAAAAAGGTGGACCAGTGCTTGGAATTCATATGGTGGGTTCTCGCGTCGGTGAATTGCTCGCTGAAGCCCAACTCATCTTTAATTGGCAAGCTGATGCAGCCGACGTTGCGCCTCTCATTCACGCTCATCCCACCCTTTCTGAGGCGATGGGCGAAGCGCATCTCGCGCTGGCTGGAAAACCATTACATGCACATGGATAATCAGACCTTGTTCATCGCTGACGTAAACGGATCGGAGAAATAGCAATGACTTTCTCAGTCAAGATGCCAGCTCTCGGTGAGAGCGTAACTGAAGGAACAGTTACTCGTTGGCTCAAAGCTGAAGGTGATCATGTTGCACTTGATGAACCGTTACTAGAAGTTTCTACCGACAAAGTTGATACTGAAATTCCATCTCCTGCCGCAGGTGTACTTCAAAAGATTTTGGTCGGCGTCGATAGCGTTGCACCTGTCGGAGCTGAACTCGCACTTATCGCCGATGGCGCTTCAGCACCTGCAGCTCCCGCTACTCCTCAAGTTTCAACACCCGCTCCAGCACCAACACCAACTCCCACTCCGACTCCGACTCCGGTAGCAACACCAGCTCCGGCGCCAGTTGCAGCGACTCCACCTTCTGGCAACGCAACTCCAGTAGTAATGCCAGCACTTGGTGAATCAGTTACTGAAGGAACTGTTACTCGCTGGCTCAAGAAAGTTGGCGAAACAGTAAATGTTGATGAAGCTCTTCTAGAAGTTTCTACCGACAAAGTCGATACTGAAATTCCATCTCCTGCCGCAGGTGTACTTATCTCGATAGATGTTCCTGTTGATTCAACCGTTGCGGTTGGAACGCGCCTTGCTTCCATTGGCGCAGCAGGTTCAACTCCTGTCGCAGCGCCTGCAATTCCGCCAGCTGCACCTGTCACATCTTCTGCACCAGCTGCAGCTCCGAAAGCTGTTCCAACTCCCCCACAAACTCCACCACCACTTGTTCCAAAACCTGTAAGCAGCGCTCCGACACCAGCGCCAACAAAATCTTCATCCGTTTTAGATGATTCCTATGTAACTCCAATCGTCAGAAAATTGGCTGCTGAAAATGGCGTCGATCTCACTCGTGTTAAGGGAACCGGAGTTGGCGGGAGAATCCGTAAAGAAGATGTACTTGCTGCCGTAGCGCGTCCTGCCGCGCCTTCAACTTCTCCATCTGCACCCGCAATTGCAACTTCGAGCGCGCCTAGAACTGCTGCACCGATTGCAGTTTCACCTCTGCGCGGAACTACTGTCACAATGTCACGCCTCCGCAAAGTTATTGCAGCTCGCATGTTGGAATCACTTCAAGTAAGCGCACAACTCACGACCGTTATTGAAGTCGATATCACCAAGATTGCTCGCTTACGTGAGAAAGCAAAGGCAAGTTTTGAGTCACGCGAAGGTGTGAAATTAACCTTCCTCCCATTCTTTGCGGTTGCAGTCTGTGAAGCCCTTAAACAACATCCCGTTGTCAACGCATCTGTTGAAGGTGACCAGATCACTTATCACGGCGCAGAACATTTAGGAATTGCAGTGGATACCGAGCGCGGACTACTTGTGCCAGTAATTAAAGATGCTGGAGATCTCAACATGGGCGGCATTGCCCGTCGCATCGTTGATGTTGCCTCTCGCACTCGAGATAACAAGATTTCTCCTGATGATTTGGGCGGTGGAACATTCACCATCACAAATACTGGCTCTCGTGGCGCGCTCTTCGATACGCCAATCATCAACCAACCCCAGGTTGGAATTCTTGGCGTTGGCGCAGTAGTAAAACGCCCTATGGTTGTTAAAGGTGAAGATGGCGGCGAGACTATTGCTATTCGTTCTATGGTCTATCTCGCACTTTCATATGATCACCGCATCGTTGATGGTGCTGATGCTGCGCGATTCTTAGGAACACTGAAAGAGCGACTTGAAGAAGGTCGTTTCGAATCTGATCTAGGCCTCTAATGTCTCTTCCGCAGAGAATCGCCATCACTGGCGCCTCCGGACTTATTGGAACTGCGCTTGTTGGTCATCTGAAATCTGAGGGACACACAGTTCAAAAGTTGGTTCGGCGACAAGTTGTCTCTCCTGATGAAGTTTCTTGGGATCCCCGCACAGGTGATGTTGATCTAGCCTCGCTTGAAGGTGTTGATGCGATTATTCATCTCGCAGGCGCAAATGTTGGAGATAAGAGATGGACGAAGAAATATCGCGCTGAGATTCTTAATTCGCGTTTGCTAGGAACCACAACAATCTCTAATGCTGTAACTCAACTTAAGCCGCAAGTTTTTATCTCTGCAAGTGCCATTGGTTGGTATGGAGAAACCGGTAATCGCGCTGTCACTGAAAATGATCGTCCAGGAGATGACTTTCTTGCGGCGGTATGCAAAGAATGGGAAGCGGCAGCAGATCTTTCAACTAATACGCGAGTAGTAAAGATACGAACTGGTTTAGTACTTGATCCAACTGGTGGAGCACTAGGAAAGATGCTCCCCCTCTTTAAATTTGGTCTCGGCGGAAAACTTGGAAATGGAAAGCAATGGTGGTCATGGATAACATTGCATGATCAGATAAGAGCAATCTGTTATTTGCTTGAGAAACCAATCGAAGGTGCTGTCAACATAACCTCCCCTAATCCAGCAACCAATCAGGAATTTACTTCGGCCCTGGCACGTGCAATGCACCGTCCTGCGCTATTTCCAGTTCCGAGTTTCGCTCTCAAGATTGCTCTTGGCGGTTTTTCTACTGAGATTCTTGGTTCCAAGAAAGTAATTCCACAGAAGTTAATTGATGCAGGCTTTAGTTTTGATTATCCCCACATTGCGCCAGCTCTCTCAGCACTTATCGATCAGCAATAATCGCTTCCGCTGCTAAGCGACCACTCATCAGCGCACCTTGTTGTGCCGGTATTGCAAAATCATCTCCTGCAAGGAATACATTCTTTGAAACCCTTTGGGGACTCACCAATCCCTTACCGGGCAGATGACGTGGCAGTGAGTGAGGAATTTCGTACCTTGCCACTAGATCCACCTCCCGTTCACTTATGCCCCAAATTTCAGCAACTGCGTGACTTATCTCTGATTCGGTTCTGGCGTGCAGTGTCGTGGATGAGATGAGCGATCTGCCCGAAGGAGCATAGCTTGGTGCCACATTTGAGATTACAACGGAGTTTACAAGGGTTGAATTTGTAGACAATCGAAGATGGTCACTCGTGATCAATCCATTTTTAATGGCGTGATACCACGTCGCTGAATAGTGCATTGAAACATCTTCGCCGCCAACTAATCTTTTTTTCTGTAGAGCATTCGTTGCAATAACTACATAATCGCCAGATATTTCGAAATCTTTAGTTTGAACTAAGCCATCCTTAATGTGAATAACTTCAGTATTAAGTCGGATATTTAAGCCTCTCGACATCAACGTGGGAAGTTGAGCGACTCCCCTTTCAGGAACGCCAGGCGAACCTTTCACAAACCAACGGATGATTTCACGTGCCATCTCTGATGAAACGGAATCGGAGTCAGTGAGGAATACTCCATCCAGAAAACCTTTTATACTTTTGCGGTAAAAGTCGCCTGAAGCCTTTAGAGCTTCGCCAAGTGACCGATCTTTCCCAGGCCAAGCCACAAACTTCAGAAAATTTATCTTTTCCTTCAGGCTTCCTGTCTTCGAAGCGAGATCGCCAGGAAGATATCTTAAGTTCTTCCGAAAATCTCCGAGTCGGAAATCTTTACCGCCAATATTGATATCGAAACCCTTGGGAAAAGTTTTGATTTTTAGATCTTCGACAACGCCAGTTTTTTGTAGCTCTGAGTACTTGGGATTGATAACTTGAAATCCATGATCGCAGGTGAATCCATCAATGTAATCGCTCTTTACTCTCCCACCGATTCGATCAGATGCTTCAAGAACCGTAACTTCGAAACCCGATTTGGAGAGGATTTGTGCACAATTAAGTCCAGCAAGACCGGCTCCTACAACTATTACTGAACTCATTACCGAATGGAAAGATCTCGGGCTTTATCGATAATTCGTGCTACATCAAGGGCAAAATCCCTTGATACCGGAAGCGCAGAACCAATCTCCATGCTTTCACGAACTTGTGCATAGAAAGAAGGGTAAGAACCAGGTTCGCTTGGATAGCTAAAAGAGTCAGCGCCTTTATATATTCGCGCTTCACTCTTAATTTCATCAGCGGGCAACCAGACACCTGGCTGCGGTCTGAAGCCTTTCCGAAGTAGATCTTCTTGATGATCAAGCTCTTTAATAACCAGCGAGCCCTTATCGCCATTAAGCCGAAGTTTGGGACCGGGAGCACCAATAATGGCACTTGCTGAAAGATAAGAATCAACACCCGAATTATGCTTGAGCACCAACGTAACATCATCATCTGCTGCGCCACGAATATCGCGCACTGAAGCATGAACCAACTCGGCAGGGCCAAACCAATCAAGTGCCGTAGATACTAAGTGGGTTTGAAGATCAAGCAGTAACCCACCGCCAGCTTCGATTGAAGAATTCTCACGCCAAGCAGTGGGATTGAGTTCGGGCTTAAATCGTTCAAAGCGCGAATCGCAACGAAATATATTTCCTAGAACTCCTTCGCGTATAGCTTTCTTGATGGTGAGCGAATCGGAATCCCATAAACGATTGAAGAAGACAGTAAGCGGAACACCTTTCATGTCAGCATGATCAAATAGTGCAAGTGTTTCGTAATAATCCCGCCCCATCGGCTTATCGACGACAGTAGCGATACCTGCGTCTATCGCAGCCCTCGCATGCGCAGCATGAACTTCGTTTGTCGATGCGATAACAATCAGATCAAGATCTTCTTCGACCAACTCCTCAATCGAGTTCACTAAAATAGCGTCGGGAAAATCCTGGTGAGCAACTTCTTTTTTCTCAAGAGATCTAGTGCAAATGGCTGCAACGTCAAACCCAGCACTCACAAGAGTTGTGGCGTGGAAGTAACGACCTGCTAATCCATAACCAACAATCCCTGCGCGCATCAATGAATTAGTTCTCTTGATGTTGAAGTTTTGAAGGCCACCAAATCTTTGGGCCAATCTCTCGCACAAGGGCTGGTACAAGAAGTGAGCGAACCACAATGGTGTCGAGCAAAACACCAAATGCAACAGCGAATCCAAGTTCAGCCAGGAAGACAAGGGGAAGAACTCCCAAAACTCCAAAGGTTGCGGCAAGAACAATTCCGGCGGAGGTAATCACGCCACCGGTAACGGTGAGACCCTTGATTACTCCTGCTCGTGTACCTATTTTCATTGATTCTTCTCGAACTCGTGTCATCAGGAAGATGTTGTAATCAATTCCGAGAGCCACCAAGAATACGAATGCAAAGAGCGGGAACGATGCATCTGTTCCGGCAAATCCAAAGACATGCTCGAATACAAGTGCGCACACTCCTAGTGTCGCAGCAAATGAAAGTACGACCGTCACAAGCAATAGCGCCGCCGCATAGATGCTGCGAAGCAAGAGTCCAAGAATGATGGCAATCAAAAGAAGAACGATGGGAATAATCACTCGATTATCACGACGCGATGATTGGTCAACGTCATAACCAACTGCGGTCTGTCCTCCTACCAAAATATTCTGGTTCACTTTCTTTACTGCATCTCGTAGCACCGGGATGGTTTCCTTTGCCTCTACAGAATCTGGAGCGACGCTTAATGTTGCGTAAAGCAGAACCTTCCCATCAACTATTTTGAGATCAGCAGTTGGCTGTCGAGTAGTGGGATCTAACTTTGTTACTGGGACCACGTTGGCAACATTTTTAACGCCTTTGATTTCGGCGCTTGCGGCAGCAATATCAGCTTGGTCTACAACAATTTCTACTGGAGTTCCTTCGCCACTTGGAAAATGCTCTCCAAGCTTCTCAAGTCCAATGACGGAATCAGTGCGAGTAGTGAAAGCATCGGTTTGGGCCAAACCATCTGATTTTAAAGTAGTCGAAAAACCAGCAAAAACAATGAGAACAAGAGCCGTTGTTACCCAGATAGCTCGAGGCTTGCGATCAA
>Ga0214917_10005464_pt1 | contig 13560 bp, 14 predicted proteins | sample LL_1208_BB_MetaG_FD_177983 | JGI IMG/M metagenome (GOLD analysis project Ga0214917, IMG submission 177983) | Freshwater microbial communities from Lake Lanier, Atlanta, Georgia, United States - LL_1208_BB | ecosystem: Environmental > Aquatic > Freshwater > Lake | place: USA: Georgia | collected... | reverse complement strand
GCTACAGGGGCTGGTGCTGCAACAACAGGTGCTGGGGCCGGTGCAGCGACTACTACAGGAGCAGGGGCTGGTGCGGCGACAGCTGGGGCGGCAGGGGAGGCAGCAGTGGCTGCGGCGGACTTCTTCGTGGTTTTCTTTACGTTAGTTGCAGACATCTTATACACTTGCTGGGGGAGTTTTATACTTGATTCAAACGCACTTTTGTTGCCGTCAATTTTGTGCGACTACCGGGTAGAAAATCAACACTTTCTTTACGTGCGAGCAATTTTCTACAGTCGCATTCGGTACTTAGAGCAATAAAAAATATCACAACTCAGTAGGGATGGATGAAAATATAATAATACAGAATAGCCCTGCTCAATGCGCGAATATCAAATCCAAGCAAAAGCCCCATTTGAGATGTAAAAACCCGGCGACTCATGGAGAATTTTGCGGGATTCATCACAAAGCACCGAGACGATGGGAACCAGGAACACCCAAAATATCGCGAAAAAAGCAGGCGCTTAATGCGCTTGAAGATGCCGCGAAGCGGATTCTCAAATGGTGGCGTGTGTATGGGCCTCTTTATTTGTATAGAACACGTGGCCCCGCCTATTACGACCGTTCCATCTCCGTGAACGACGCCGATTTTTTTAGTTGCGACAAGATTGCCGATATCAGCCGTGCGATGTTTTTCAGTTACCGATGTGACGATAAACATATCTACAGTTTTGATATTCGCAGTATTCATAGTTTGAATGCGAATGCGTGTATTGCCGACCGTATTCCTGAAAATCCCTATAATCGTTCCGCTATAACTCAAAGGGTAATAAAGCAAGTAAATACAATCGTAAAACTGTTGCGTGCTCATGGAGTGAGTGTTGATTGGGCGCCTCTCACGCCACCCACACCAGAACAGCAATTCCGTATGAAAGTTGTGGATGTATTTCACACAATTAACGAATTGAATTATTACAGCTCTCCCGATTGGTTCTTGAACTTGGATGCCCGTGGGCATCGGCGATTCTACTCTGAACTTCACGATATTTGGATTCACCGTGCGGGTCTCTCCCTTTCACAAAAATCGGCCATTGTTCCTGGATTTCAAACAAGATTATTCCGCTCCGCGCCATGGACGTTGCGTGATATACCTCTTGAAACTGTGGCGAAACTCAATTTGAATACAATACATTTATTTGTGGAGAGCGCACACGACACGAGTGACCGCATCTTGGGAGCAATGTATGTAGTCACAGCGCTCACATTGGTGAGTCCTGGCGCCCGCGGGGCGTACCCGTGGTTATACGAAACAGTGGAACCGGTTGCCGCGGCGCCCTTTCCAGCCGCGGCGGCCCCCTCCGCCGTACAACAACTGGGCTGGCTTAACGAATTTATTCATAATCATTTCAATGCTATACCTCCTTTACAGTTATCTGGAAATAGTACTGAATAATCGGGTATAAAAGAGAAAAAATTGCGACTCTTCGCTATACAATAGGTTTTGAGACGAGCCGCGGACAAAATTGACGCCCTGTCCAACCCAAGGACAGAAAGCATAACTCGTTGAAATGTCCGTAATTACTGCTAATTCATACGATTCTGCTAACCTCACTACTTCCGACCTGAAGAAGCTCGACAATGGTTCGAGCCAGGTCTACCTGAACTACAACGGCAAGCGCCTTCGTGTTCAGGGTCCTCAGCTTTCCCTTCCTTACGACAGTGGCGACTACAACGGCAACAAGAAGTTCAAGACTACTCTTTCTCTAAAGGGTGCCGACAAGAACAGCAAGGTTGCTAAGTTCAAGGCAATGCTCGAGGCAGTTGATAACTATGTGATTGACGTCGCAACTGCGAATGCCGGTCAGTGGTTCAAGATGCCTGGCGCAAAGCGTGAGCTTATCGCCGCATTCTTCACTCCATCCGTCAAGATCGCAAAGGACAAGGACGGAAATCCAAAGGATTATCCTCCTACTTTCGCTGTGAAGCTCGCTCAGCGCAGCGGTGCTTTCACAACCGAAATGTACGACGACAAGAATTCAGTCATTGAGGGCCTCACTCCTGTGGATGTTCTCCGTCGTGGCGCCGAAGTCGTTCCAATCGTTGATGCTACGGGTGTCTGGGTTGGTGACAAGAAGTTCGGTGTAACCTGGACTCTTCATCAGGTACGCGTTGTAGTACCCGGCGAGGGCGCCAGTTCAAAGGGTTTCCTCGGAGTTGAGGACGATGAGGGCGGTCTCACTGTAAGCGCTGCCGATGAAGAGCTCATGGCCGCTGTGATGCCTTCAAAGGCTGCTGCTGCTACTGCTGCCGATGAAGACGAGGACGAAGATGAGGAAGAGGATGATGTCGTTCCTGCTCCTCCTGTCCCAGCCAAAAAGGCCGCTGCTGCGCCTGCTCCTGCTCCTGCTCCTGCTCCTGCCGCCGCAACCGTCACCAAGAAGGTTGTAAAGCGTGTAGTCAAGGCATAAATATGATGAAAACTAAAACATAAAAAGAAAAAACTCACCGTTTTTTCAATACCCAATACAAAATGGACGGATTCAATTTTGAAAATGTCCCTTCATGGGCCTTCTCGTGGTGTTTCTTTTTCCTTTTCACGGGTATCGTCTCCCTAGCGAGCGGTGTCTCTGCGCTCTTTATGGGAAAACGGCTTGGATTCAGTCTGACTCTTCTGTATCTATTGGCTGCGTTAGCACAAGGCGCAACCGCATTCACGCTTTTCTGGATGTGCCGTCGCTCCCTCGCTGGAACAGCGGAAGTTGCGAAAGGCGAATGGTATGCTGCTCAATTTACGCATTAAGCAATGAAAATTTTCATTTGAAATGTATCTTTCAGATACTATTCAAATAATAGTAAAGGCATCATGTTTAGCACCCAGGTGATTGTTTCACGAATCCTTGTGTCGTAACATTTGTATTACAATTACACGTTGTTGTGGAGGGTTGTGTCGCTTGGCCCACCAAAATTGCGCCAAGTTGCGCAGCAAGAGGAACATCAGACGTGGGACCTGTTCCTCTGCTACCATTTGAGGGGGCCTGTTCACCCTTCCAGGTTTGCGGATTTTGGGAGTATTGGTCCGCTTGACGCCACGAGAACAAGGCGAGTTGTCTGCGACGAGCAGTTGTTAAGGACGCATCGCGAATTGCTACAGACATCTTCTACTTCGGTAGCATATTTTTCCGCGCCAGCGTTTCAGCCGTTGATTCGTAACGTTGTGCAGGCACACATGGCTCCACAGAAGGTTTTGGATCATTATTTGGAACACGATTCATACTAGGAGGAATATACGGAAGAGGTGCTGGTGGAAAGTATTGTGAAAAACGTGTTGCCGGGTCATACGTATTAACGGTCATCGTTGATTGAGAGCGAGCAGCCGTCGTCACACTCGCAGGGACCGTTCCCACATTCACAATTGGCGGCAATGTCGTTGCGACCACCGTTCCAAGGACATAAGAACTAATACAACCCACAGAGGCCATTCGAGCCGATTCGGGTATAGCTGCGCCCTGCCCGACTATCGGAGGACACAGAGGCACACTTCTCGTATTGTTTGAAATACCAGGAGCACATGGATTGTATTTATACATACTCTTATTAGAGAGTATGAACTTCTTTCAAAATAATATACGTACTATCGCACCGAAAGGCGCATTTTTTGGTAATTTTATGTTAATCGGAGTTGTCCTCGCATTTGCTGCTTTATTGATTCTCTTTGTACAGTACCTTGTTGTACATGTTTGGTGCGTGATAAAACCAGCAAATAACTACGAACATTTTGAAGGGAGACAAGTGGTTACCTATTTAGATAAAATAAACACAAATATTGCGAATGTGAAAGCGACAGGCAATACAATTCAGAAGAAAACACAGGAACTCCAGAAACTTCAAACAATGATTGAACGTGACCTTGAAGCCCTTGACGACAGTGCTGATGCTGCGTGTGAAATCACAAAGAACATTGAAGATAATTATATCAGTAGCAATGCGGCTCCCACCGATGAGATTGATGCTTCTCTTCCGCAAAAAACTCGTGAAGTGCGCCAACAAAAACGTTCGCAGCGTGCAAAAGCACGATTTGAAAAAGACAAAACCACTTTTGCGGCTCTCAAGAATGTTCCACCGCTTTACGAATGTTTTGCGATACAGGACGAAGAGAAGGTGCGAATTGCGGAAGAGAGAGAGCAGGATGCGCAAAAAATAAATGAAGCGAATGAGACACTAGAAGCCGAGACCAGTAAAATTAAGGATTACGAAAACGATTTACGTTCTGAAATCGTGGAAGTAGAGAGAATCATAGACACTGCACAAATGCGTGCCGCTGCCGCAAAAGGTCAAGCACTAGAAAGTCTCATGATGTTCAACGACAAATACTTAAAGCAAAGCAGTGCGCTCACAGAGGGCTTTGCGAATATGCTAACAGGTAAAGCGCTTTTGGATCGGGCGGATGAGCTCATTCAAAAGGGCAATAATCTTCATCAAGAGGTTTTAGATATCAGTGCGGCAGTGAGAAAACAACAATCGCAGTCTGCCGCGATATTCAAGAAAGGGAATGCGGTGATGAATGGCGATGTGACTGCCGTGGATGCCGCGAAAGCTGCGAAGGTTCGCAAGGACTAATGTTTGCGATGGGTACGTCGGGTGCGTCTAGCGCGGCTACGATTGCGTCGTGTTCGTTTTCCACCTAATATCAGTTCAAATCCAACCGGGCATTCAGGACTATCAGTTGGTTGAAACTTATCATTTGACCAATACACAACTTGGTATCCATGTTGTGATTGAACAAGAATTCGTGAATTCGCAGGCCCACGTTCCAATAAACGCCCAATCTTATTCCCCCTTCTAACGCAGGGAAGTTGCGCAAGATCCACATATCCGGGAGGATGGGGTGGTGGCGGAGGAATATTATTCATTTTATTATATGCTTAGAATTTCACCTCCGTCGCAAACTCTTTGTCCAACGAATGTAAATCATTTGAAATCTCAGTGGGTGTTTTATACCGAATTCCGTATAAGCGACGACCTGTACCCCTTTTCACAGACTGAAATCCACGAAGTGTAAAACAAGGAGATATCGCCTGTGGTGTTAATGAACGGCCCCAAGGTGTTTTTGGGAGAAATTGTAACGTGAATTGTTTGGCCTGTTCATACACATCCATGGACTGAATGCTCCCTTTCGGATCAGGAATCATAAACGTCTCCATGAAAATTCCAGACCATCCGTTTATGAGCGCATCGCGCGTTTTCACATCCACATACCGAATATCAAGTTGTGGTTTCTGTGAGACCGTTGTGAGGAAAAACAGGACGCGTTGTTCAGAAGCGAAATTACGAATCACCGCACGCCAAGTTGGAAACCACTCTTTCACAATCGGCCAATTATCTGGTTTGAATCCAAGTCCCTGTTCTAGCCATCGTTTCAAAGCGACATTCACTGCATCGCATTCCAGCTCTTTCTCAGGAATATGGAACTTTTTCACAAGCGCTATCAAAAATGCGAAGAATGCGCCCTCGGAAATGGCGCTCATCCTATCACTCCAAACCGCTATCGGAGCCAAAATCGCCTCCACATGGGGCAGTAAATCCCTGATACTTCCAACAATTGGTGTCGGAATATCTGGAACCAGATAAATCTTGAACTCCTCTCGTAGGGGATTCTCAGCCAACATGGATTGCACCTCAGCGGCCGCAAGAATCGCCTTTGCCCTCTTTGACCCAGGTTTGATATCTGCTAAAAATGCTTCCGCAGGAAGCGAATCGTATTCTGGGTCCACTCCCTGTTGGCGTGACTCTGGTGGATTAAAGAACGCGTGCGCCATCAGCGCCTTCAGAGGCAGCTCTGGAGCGCGCTCCACTCGCACGACTGGCGCAATATTCTGAAATCCAGTTATCATTGTTTGAATTTCAGATTCCAATGTGAGAATCCAATCACTAATACCGGCGCTATACTCACAATTACGGGCACATAGATACCATTCAAGAATCTGTTTGTACAAGTTATTGCTTAATTCTGTGGGATGCCGCCAATTGCTCGCATGAAGTCGGCGGGCAACCAATAAATCCGGAAAATGGTCCGTTCCTAAAAGCCGTTCCCAAGTGGTCCCCATTTGCTCGGAAACAATGAGACGCAATCCGTTGCTTCTACGGGCGGCGGTCGCCGTCGGCGCAATTATCCAACCAATTGTGGGAAATTTCTGTTCCACGTCCACTTCTGCGCGCATCTCTGTACTCAAAATATCCAGCACTTCGCGTACCCAGGAACGGAACCCCTCCAAACGATTTGCGGCCTCCGCTGAGAGCTCTGCGGTCACATCCTGTTGAACGAAAAAATTCAGATTCACACGACTCTGCTCCATCTCAATGAGTCCATCAATGAACTTTTTGTAATTTTGTCTTTTTTCTGTCTCCTCAGGTCCGCTCTCCAAATCACTTTGGGGGAAAACGGTCGGTGCTGTATCCAACGGTTTCAAAAGGGTCGCATTGAATCCATCTGGAACGGTGATTCGCCGAACAGTCACCTTCGCATCTGGGAATCCGCACAGCACGCGGTAGTAAGATTCGTATTGTTCATCTGTGGGCGCGTACGATGTGAGGTAACTCCTATTCCAATATCGCTCTTCTGTGGCTATTTCTAGACACACAAGAGTTTTACCATAGACTATATTCGCCATTTAAGTAATCAGTGTTTTACGGGCTTTAGACGTATGTGCCTAAAAGGACTCTGTTGATAACTGGAAAAAAGTGAAAGAAATAAATGATAGAAAAAGGTGCACAATGGATATTCTAAAGCCCCGCATTCAACGTGTGAATCTGGACCCTTCCAAACATTACTTTCATGTAAGGTACGTACGCGACTCTGAAATTAAAACATATGTCGGTCGCTTCGTGCGCGCCTTCACCATGGGGTCAGGTGATGGAATGACTGTTCATGTGGAATTCATGGACAATGGAAAGAAGACGGTGATTGATGAGGAGATGTGGGGAAGTGTGGGTGGTCAGGAACTTTCGTATTTTCTGGAGGCCTAGAACTGTTTCATAAATTGAATCTCCTGCTCTTGCGTTTTCACAATGTTGTTCACGAATTTATTCAAGTGTGTTCCTTTTTGTAGTAATTTTTTGCTCATATGAACAGCCATTGAATGGTGTGGAATCATTCCTTGAATATATTGTTTTGTAGACATCATAAATTGTGTACGAATACACCAGATATTAACCACAACAAACAAAAGACCAATATTCGTAATATACGTTTCGCCATAGTAAAGTCCCATAAACAGAAACATCCAACCAGTCATTAGCAAGGTCATGTATAGGTCATTTATGCTCCACCGTATATCATCCCATTTATCTGCCCAGACATTCATAGTGGACAGAAATCCGGAAAGGAGCATTATGAAAAACATAATAATATAATGTTGGTTCATTTTACTCTTATAAATACAATATTGCTGATTAGAAAATGAACTGTCCCTCTGTACGATGCCGCAATATCGGCAGTGGATATGTGAAGCCGTCATCCGGTGAAAAGGAATTGAACAATCTCATCGCTGCTCGTTTGGCCGAACGGGCCGCACAAGATGCAGCTATTCAGCGGTTGGTAGAGCATCCCACGACGCATCCATCTGGCGCTCCCGAAACCAAAAATGGGGGCACTGCTTTTTCATCAAATACTTCTCAATTGTCTGGAACACATAAAGTGTCGGTTCCGAAGAGCGCTTAAGTTCCTGGAGCGCAAATTCACAATTGTTACGACACGGACAGCTCTGCTTCGCTCGCAAGTTATTGCGAGTATCAGTGAGGGTATCTTGTAGGTCCAGAATCATCGCCTGCCGAAGTTTTTCAATGGGGTCTTGGTTAGACATTTCTTTCTTGTTAAATCAGCGACGCTTTATGTGGGGTGGGTCTTTAAGCCCAAAGAGGGGCTCCCCCCGGCGTCGCCGACGACCGGGAGGTCTAATAAATACCGGAGAAAGTTTTTCCCGGCGTCTTTAAGCCCAACCTACGCCGGGTGTATCCCCACACAATAATTTCAGCGTCAGTTTAAAGTACCATCTCACATAGAAAACTATAGAATGGCCACTAAAACTATTATCGGTATTGACCTCGGAACCACCTATTCATGCGTAGCAGTCTGGGCAAATGATCGCGCAGAGATTATTGCGTCAGAGAGCGGAAATCGGACCGTCCCTTCAATGGTCAGTTTCACCGAAAATGAACGGCTGATTGGCGATTCGGCAAAATCGGCCGCCGCCACGTTCCCCCGTTCCACAGTTTTTGATGCGAAGCGTATGATTGGTCGTGAGTTCCGTGACCCTGTTCTCCAGAAAGACCTCGTCCATTTTCCCTACGATGTTGTGGATGATGGAAAGGGACGTCCGCAGATTGTAGTGGATACAAAGGACGGTCAGAAGCGATTTTATCCTGAGGAGATTTCGGCCATGGTCCTTCAGAAGATGAAGAGCATCGCGGAAGCATACCTAGGCACTCATGTAAAGGACGCGGTGGTGACTGTTCCCGCATATTTCAATGATGCGCAGCGTCAGGCGACCAAGGACGCAGGTGTAATCGCAGGTCTGAATATTGTGCGTATTATTAACGAGCCCACCGCCGCCGCGATTGCGTATGGTCTAGACAAAAAGTCAAAGGGTGAGCAGAATGTCCTCATTTTTGATTGCGGTGGTGGTACGCACGATGTCTCGCTCCTGACGATTGATGATGGAGTGTTTGAAGTTCGAGCGACCGCTGGAGACACCCATTTGGGAGGTGAAGATTTTGATAATCTGGTGGTTGATTGGGCGGCAGAGGAGTTTCGTAAGAAGTCCAAGGTTGATATCAAGGGGAATGCGCGTGCGCTGCGCCGCCTCCGAACGGCCTGTGAACGCGCCAAACGTATTCTGAGCAGTAGCACCCAGACAACCATTGAGGTGGATTCTCTGGCGGAAGGGAATGACCTGAATTTGATGCTCAGTCGCGCCAAGTTTGAATCTCTCTGTGAGTCGTTGTTTCGGAAGGCGATGGCTCCCGTTGAACAAGTGCTCCGCGATTCCAAGTTGAGCAAATCACAGGTTCATGAGATTGTCTTGGTCGGTGGCTCAACTCGTATTCCTCGGATTCAGCAACTTCTCAAAGATTTCTTCAACGGCAAGGAGTTGTGCCAGAGCATCAATCCAGATGAGGCGGTCGCATACGGTGCGGCTGTTCAGGGAGCGATTCTAGGAGGTGTTCAGTCGGAGAAGACGGATGGTATTATTTTGCTAGATGTAACTCCTCTCACTCTGGGCATTGAGACAGCGGGTGGAATCATGACGCCTCTTATCAAACGGAATACAACAATTCCAACAAAGAAGACACAAACCTTCTCCACTTACGCAGACAATCAGTCACAGGTGAAGATTCGTGTTTTCCAAGGGGAGCGTGCTCTCACCAAGGATTGTGATTTGATGGGTGAATTTGATTTGGCTGGAATTCCTCCCATGCCTCGTGGTGTTCCCCAGATTGAGATTTCGTATGATATGGACGCGAACGGTATTCTCAATGTGACGGCTGTTGAGAAGAGCACACAGAAGACGAATAAAATTACGATTACGAGCGACAAGAGCCGTAGCAAGGAGGAGGTGGAACGTATGGTGGCCGCGGCCGCCGAATACGAAGCGGAGGATAAGGCAGTGATGGCTCGCGTAGAGGCCCGAAATGGCGCGGAGAGTTATCTGTACAATTGCCGAAATGCGGTCCAAGAGGAGAAGGTGAAGGAGAAACTGTCTGCTCAGGATTTGTCTTCGGTGGAGCAGATTGTGAAGGACGGTCTCGCATGGCTAGATGAGCACCGAGATGCGGAAGCGGCAGAGGTGAAGGAGAAACAGCAAGAATGGGAGAAGGCTGTACAACCGGTCATGATGAAACTCTATGCTGCGGAGGCGGGTAAGAGCAATCCTGGACAGTCATCGCAACCGACCGTGGAAGAGGTGGATTAAAATCCATCATTATAAAAAATTCTCAACTTCTAACAAGGAATGTGGTCATTAAATGATGTACATTCGTTTGTAATTAATTTGGATAGACGCCCAGACCGTTGGGAGCAGGTCCAAGCGCAACCCGATGCGCATAGAATTCCGAATTTATCGCGATTCTCCGCTGTAGATGGAAAGACTCTGAACCTTCAAACAGATTCGCGTGTAAGTACTTATGCGCGTCATAATATCACATATTCATTGCGTCGCAGTCACGATATGTTGGATAGTATAGGGGGTGTAGGATGCGCTCTGAGTCATGTCTCTTTGTGGGAGAAATTAGCCAAGAGTGACGCACCCGTTTTTCTCATTTTAGAGGATGATATTGCTCTCCCCTCTGGGACCTGGGCTCGTGTGGAGAAAGTTTTTGAGACCAGCCCGTTTTTACGAAATACGGAGAATTGGGATATTTGGAGCATTGGGAATCTGAATTGCTTGCCTTCACGCGGACATAACGAAATTCCTCGCGATGGAAATCCTTCACGCAACGAATCGGAATGGATTCAGTGTCGCGAATTTGTGGGACTTCAGGCCTACTTTATCACTCGTCAAGGCGCCATGAAATTGCTGAAAGAGGCGTACCCGATTCAACAACATATTGATTGGTTTATCTCGTATTATGCTGCGACTCGTCCTTTCACGATTGTTCATAATCGGTATATCAATATTCAACAAAATCAGGCGAATAGTGATATTGCTATGAAGTCGCAATGCGTCATCTGCGATTTTCCCACGAATGTGGAAGATACATATTTTGTGATTTCAAAGAGAACACTGGATTTAACTCTCATTGGAGTAACAATGGCTCTCCTTGGGGCAGTACTCGTAAAAAAAGCCCTCAAATAAATAGAATGAATACGTTCATTACACCTATTGCTTCATCGAATAATCGTAGATTGTTGAACGAAGCAAGCCCAACGAATTCGATGACGACAATGACGAATACGTCTATACTGTCTTCCAATAGTAAGAATACGAATGCCTCTCGTTTATATGCAGTTCATGCAGTAGAGCCAGCCCCGGTCGCGCCCGTTGCGCCACCCGCCGCACCCGTTTTATCGCAAGAGGAGCAGTACAATCAACAAATTGAGCGACTGCGTTCAATTATTGACGCAACCGATTTTGCGAATCATGAGAATGAATTGCGGATTGTGAATAACACGAGTCGATTCGTGGTCGTTACGTATTGGTGGGGGCGCGGAAATCTGAATCGCAACTTGGCTCGGCCTTGTCTGAGTTTTTACGAGGATTTGCTAACCAAGCCATTTGATTTTTTACAACAACTGAATATTCCAAGAAGTTCATTTGAGGGGAAAGCGATTCGTTGGATTAAAGTTCTATTCGCACCCAGGAGTTCTTCTATTCGTGATTTTTATAAAGAGAAGTTGACTGATTATGCGTTGGAACGCAGGGCCGTGGCGGGGGACCGACGCGCTCGTAACAATGCGAATGTGCTTACAGATGTAAAGCAGATTGGAACACAGTTTTTTGCTGTATTGGATCGGCTTCTGACTGCCGCTGACCCTCATATTCGGCAATTATTGACTATGCCCAATGCCTCTCCAAATTTTACAAATGCGATGAACGAGGTGAGGAAATTGGTTCGCACACACATTATGGGTGAAGGTGGATTGGTTTCTTTCATGGAGTATAGACCACCCAAGAGGTATAATGAGATGATTCAAGAATGGAAGGATACATGTACACGTTCAGGATGTAATTATCTGGCTGTGGAGTATCCAGATTTCGCAATGCCTGGTGGTTATCAATTGGCCATAAATGCGAAACCGATGTTTATTCGTAAGGCGTTGGAGCGTTGCGCCCCTCTTGCGGTTGTTTATATTGATGGTGATATGATGATGAATCGTTATCCTGAAATTTTTGATATGAAGAATGTGGATTACATGGCGCGTAACTGGAATATTGACCCTCGTTCAAGCTGGAAACATAAACACGGAGAGATTGTGGTAGACCCTTACACCTTCGAGACTTCTGGAGGCATCATGTACTTCTCACAAACTCCTGAGTCGCATTCGTTGCTGGATAAATGGGTGACGGAATCCGCAAAGTTTATCAACAAAGGGAAGGCAGATGATCGCATTATCTCGTTGATTTTCAATTCGTACCGTCTGTTGGCTCCAATGAAAATCGTCCAACTCCCCGTTGAATTCTTGTGGTTAAGTTTAGATTACGATGATACAATTGCGGATGACGAGAAGGAACAGGAACGAATTTATGTGGCGCACCCTGAATGTCTCACAAGTGAAGATACGGCCGCAAGTAGCGGGGCAGCGCTCAGTCGTCAACCGAAATATTACGCCGGCATTGAGAACACAATGCCTCGTTCAGAGAAATTATATGAACGCGTTATGTTTCCTAACGCTGAGATGCGCGATAATTTCGGCCCTTGGCTTCGTTATGTTGGATCAGTTGAATACGAGGACGAATTTGTGGAAGAGGAATTGAAGGAGGACCTTGTAGGGTACAATCCTTTTTCAGTTGTTAAAATGGAAGATGGATTTGGGGATGCGCAAGCGATTGTAGATGCGAATGAAGAGAAGGCGGCAAACACGACAAACACATTCAACGCAACAGCACCCTATGTTATTCTCAATGAGGAATCGTTTGATATTCCGGTGATTTTGAAGAATCTGCGTATGGGCCGTACGATTTATTATAAACCATCAGGTGTGAGTGAATCCAAACGTGCCTATTTTGAACAGTTTATTCAGGATACTCGTTTTTCCAGAATTGAATTTGCTTTTTATGATACTGGTAAGCGTCTAGGACCCAACTACGTTTTTAATTACGAAATTGATTTGAATCAACCTATACTGCTGCGCCCAGGAAATCCAGTGTTGGAAATGATGGTTTCATTAATGGAGAACAAAGAGAAATTCCAGAATGTCTTCAAGGCAGGATTTCAATTCCTCTCTCTCATTCGTTGCTACGTGCTGAAAGGACTTAAAGAGCGTGGTGCGGGACAACTGGGAGGTGGTGAAGACCGTAATACGGAAGATGCGATTAAATTGCTCTATGGAGCCCGTGGTGGTGCTCAGAGACACAAGACCCGCCGAAATCACAAGGCGCGTGTTGGTCGTAAATCACGCACTGGTCGTCGTTAAATTAATGAAGAAAAATTGAAGCCTCCTCGTAATCTAACAATGATTTCAAGAGATGTCTTCAAATAAATTCCTTGAACAAGAATTCGCAATGGCCATCGCCGATGGCGATTACGATTCCTTCATTTCCTACATTGAGAATGGTGCCGATATTGTGGCGTATGGTAACGGCCCACTGTATCAAGCCTGTGAATACGGACACACAAAAATTGTGAAACATTTATTAACATATGAGTCGGTGCGAACACGGGCTCATATGCATGCGAATAGGTGTTTAATTGCGGCGCAACGCAACGAATATAATGATATTGAGGAGATTTTGTTGGCTCTCCCAAATGTAGCAGAGGGAATGTCTCTGCGAAAAGTTGGCTTTGGGGTTCTTTAGACCGGCGCTCATTATAAATGAGCGCCTCAACTCGCCCGTTTCACGATTTCAATGGCTATTTTGGAATGGT
>Ga0214917_10005463_pt1 | contig 13562 bp, 13 predicted proteins | sample LL_1208_BB_MetaG_FD_177983 | JGI IMG/M metagenome (GOLD analysis project Ga0214917, IMG submission 177983) | Freshwater microbial communities from Lake Lanier, Atlanta, Georgia, United States - LL_1208_BB | ecosystem: Environmental > Aquatic > Freshwater > Lake | place: USA: Georgia | collected... | reverse complement strand
GTTCTGTGCGAAAAACCTTTTTCAGTCAACGCCCATGAAGCGCAATCAATGATTGATGCCGCATCTGGTAACAAGGTAGCTTTGATGGAAGCAATGTGGGCTCGGTTCTTGCCACATTATGCAAAGGTTCGAGAAATTGTTGAATCTGGAGTACTAGGACCAATACTTTCAATTCACGCAGATCACGGACAACGTCTTGCCGATCAAGGAATTGCGAGATTGATCGAACCTGCCCTTGCAGGGGGTGCGTTACTAGATCTTGGAATTTATCCTGTTTCTTTTGCCCACATGATTTTAGGAAATCCATTACACATAACATCACATGCAGTTATGACAGATAAAGGCGTAGATGCACAAACTTCTATGATTTTTACTTACGAAAGTGGCGCACAAGCAGTCTTAACAACAACAATGATTGAACAGACACCATGTCGAGCCGTTGTAGCAGGATTAAATGGTTGGCTTGAAATTGATCGCACCTTTTATAACCCTGCTGCCATGCGCGTAGTTTTAAATGATGGAACAGTCACTGAGTATCCAAATACCTATAAAGGTCATGGGCTAAGAGAACAAGCCGAAACCTTCAAGCAATTAGTCCAATCTGGAAACCTTGAGTCCGAAATCCTTACTTGGAAGGACACCGTGGACATCATTAAAGCCTTGGATACAGTCCGGGGACAGATCGGTTTGAAATACCCGTTTGAAAATTAGGCGCGAGCTAAATCTGCAACACCAACAAGGCCTGCTTCATTACCCAGTTGCGCAGCAATAAGTTCTGGGTAAGGGTGCTTTCCTGCAAAAGGCATTGTGCGCTCTAGTGCCTCGCGGGTTGGCTTTAATAAAATTTCGCCAGCATCGATTACTCCCCCGCCAATGACTACACAAGCTGGATCTAGTAAAACAGATAATGATGCAATTCCTGCACCAAGCCATTGCCCGGTTGTATTGAAGGCAGCAAGTGCAACAGGATCACCTTCGCGGGCGGCATCAGTAATTGCTTGCCCAGTTAATCCCGCAACAGTTCCATCACCACGCGACAAAAGATTTCTTGCAATTTCTGGGCTGGCATTAATTGCTTCACGGGCATGGCGTAATAAAGCATTTCCAGATGCGTATTGTTCAAAACAACCTCGAGCGCCACATCCACATAAATGCCCGTCAGGAACTACTCGCAGATGTCCAAACTCTGCTGCAATTCCAAAAGCCCCTCGATAAAGCGAACCGTTGACAACAATTCCGCCACCGATTCCTGTACCAACAGTGAGCATCATCATGTGGTTCTGATTTCGACCCGCACCAAACTTTGCTTCACCCCACGCCGCTGCGTTGGCATCATTTTCTATAACTACTGGCAGACCGATTTGCGCAGTTAATTCTGCATCTAAATCAACACCGTTCCAGTCGGCGATATTTGGAGTTGCAAGCATGGTCTTTCTATCTGATGAAACAAATCCCGCTGCAGAAACTCCAACTGAAGTTACTTCAAATTTTTCCATCAGCTCTTTAGCTGTATCGGCAATTGTGCGCGTAAGTTCGGCGCCACCTTGACGCGGAGTTTCTTTGCGCGCAGTTGCAAGAATTTTTCCATTCTCATCAACCACACCACCAAGAACTTTGGTGCCTCCTACATCAATTCCGATCGTGTTACCCATCGAAAGATTTAGGCTTCGAGATATGTTTTTAATTGAGCAAGTGCGGCATCAATAGTTGCTTTTTCAGCTTTTTGACGCATCATTGCTGGAATATTCATCGACAATGAGACTCCAAGTTCATAGCTGACCTCAGTAGTCTCTTCATCAATTGCCGTGATTGTGTAGACCCCATCCATACCGGTCAGTAGGTCTGCCTCATCCAACGAAAAGGAAAGTTTGTTAGGGGCTTGGCTCCAGTCGTAATCAAGAACTGGGCGATCCTTCATCATTCCAGCATCAATACTCATCTTTACCTTGGTGATGCGTCCCTGATCATCGCGGGCCAACGCCTCGGCGCTCTTGATCTGTGCCGACCACTCTGGATACTTGTCCAATTCGAAAAGCGCCTTTTGAACTTCTTCAATTGGGGCATCGATGGATATTAACGATTTGCTGAGATCTGTCATGGCGCAAGGCTACCCTCTTCCCCTTTTATCCGCCTCCGCGCTAGCGTTCCCCCATGAATGAAATCTCAATCCCTCCACTAGTTCCTGCAGCAACTGCCGGAAACCTCACAAATCTAATCGCTGAACGCGCCTGGTTTGAACCAGAGCGCATCATCATGTCTCGTCCACTGGGCGAGGGATGGCAACCTGTAACGGCTCGCGAAGTTGAAGAAGAGGTTCGCGCAACAGCCAAAGGCTTGATCGCTTCCGGTGTTCAAATCGGCGATCGTGTAGCCATCATGGCTCGCACACGTTACGAATGGACCATTCTAGATTTTGCGACCTGGTTTGCTGGCGGCGTCGTTGTTCCTATTTATGACACATCTTCTGCAGAACAGATTGATTGGATTCTCAACGATTCGCATTCAGTTGCAATCATTGTTGAAACTCCGGCACTTGCAGATGTAGTCAAAACCGTTCAGCCATCACACACTCGTCATATGTGGACGATGACTGATGACGTACTGACTGTTTTGCGCCAAGCGGGTAAGCACATTGGTGATGATGAAATCGATCGTCGCCGTAATGCATTGACGCCATCATCACTTGCAACACTTATTTACACATCTGGAACAACTGGCAAGCCAAAGGGCGTTCAGCTCTCGCATGCTAACTTCCTTTCGGAGTGCGGCAATGTTGTTCAAGGTGCAAGTGAACTCTTCCTCAAGCCTGGCGGTTCAACTCTGTTGTTCCTTCCAGTTGCGCACGTTTTTGGTCGCATGGTTCAGATTGGTTCAATTTCTGCCGGTCTACATATGGCACATTGCAGCGATCCTGTTGGTCGTTTACCTATGGATCTTGCTTCATTTAAGCCAACATTTGTGTTGGCAGTTCCACGTATCTTTGAAAAGATCTATAACGGCGCAGAAGCAAAAGCTGAAGCTGCAGGAAAGGGAGATATCTTCCGCAAGGCTGCCGCAGTTGCAATTGCTTACTCTGAAGCACTTGATAAGAAGAAGGTTTCGCCAATTCTCAAGCTCAAGCACGGGCTCTTCGACAAGTTGGTGTACAGCAAGATCCGCGCCGGAATGGGTGGACGCGTAGAAGCTGCAATTTCAGGAGGTGCACCTCTTGGTGCGCGCCTTGGTCACTTCTATCGTGGTGCTGGAGTTACTGTTCTTGAGGGTTATGGTTTAACTGAAACAACTGCTGGTGCAACTCTGAATCTAGTTGGAGCTCAACGCGTTGGTTCTGTTGGACGACCAATTCCAGGTACTTCTGTAAAGATTGCAGAAGATGGTGAAGTACTGCTACGTGGCCCAATCGTCATGGACGGTTACTGGCAAAATCAAGCTGCAAATGATGAAGTATTTGATTCAGAGCGCTGGTTTAAATCTGGCGACTTAGGAAAGCTTGATGAAGATGGTTTCCTCTACATCGTTGGTCGCAAGAAGGAACTCATTGTTACGGCGGGCGGAAAGAACGTTGCACCTGCTGTCCTTGAAGATCGACTTCGCGCGCACCCTCTAGTTAGCCAGTGCATGGTGGTCGGAGATAACCAGCCGTTTATTGCAGCTTTGGTCACGCTTGATCCAGATGCACTGAAGGCATGGGTTGCCAACAATAAGAAGGATGGCGCAGCGATTGGTGACTTAGTCAACGATCCAGATCTCATCGCAGTTATTCAGACCGCAGTTGATGAAGCTAACAAGGCTGTCAGTAAGGCTGAATCAATTCGTAAATTCACGCTTCTACCAACTGACTTCACAATTGCTGGTGGACATTTAACTGCCAAGCTTTCAGTGAAGCGACATGTTGTTGCAAAGGAGTTTGCGAAAGAAATTGACGCATTGTTCGCAAAGTGAACAATGAGCGGGTAACCCTCGCACAAGAAATTCACGATGGCATCGCCCAGGACTTAGTTGTCCTGGGCTTTTCCATTGATCAAGCCATTTCCATATGTCACGAAGCCGAAGTTAAGGATTCCCTGCGACAGATCAGATTTTCTACGACTGAGCTGATCGAAAAAGTGCGACAACAGATGCATGCGTTACGTAATTCAGAGCCACTGATGGTGCCCACAGGGCAGATCGACATCATGTTTGAAACGGTAAGAATTGTTCAGGAAGTATTACGAAACATCGATAAACATTCAGGTGCAACTTACTTTGATATTCACATTACCGATGATGGAAATGGCGGAGTCACACACAAAGTGGGCTCCTTTGGGCTTGATGGGCTACAAGAGCGGGTGAAAAAACTCAATGGGGAAATCACTATTGATTCAGATCCACAAGGAACAAGGATTGGAATACGAATCCCATTGGATAGGTGATGACGCGGCTACTAATCATTGACGACCATGCTGTAGTTCGTCAGGGCCTGCTCCAAGCTTTCAAAGATAACGGGTTCACTTCGATTGAAGCCGCCGGCAGTATCAAAGATGCACGAGCCAAAATCGCAGCCTTTAACCCTGATGCGATAATTGTTGATCTTAATCTCCCGGATGGATCCGGGTTGGAAATTGTTCATTGGGTGCGCAAACATTCGGCAGAAATAGCCATTATTATCCTTTCGCTCAATGACCCAGCAAAGTTCATAAAAATTGCCCGCAGCTCGGGTGCAAACGCATATCTTTCAAAGAGTCAGTCGATGCAGGAAATAATTTCTTCCGTAACCTTCGCGCTTTCAAATCCTGGCTCATTTACTAGCGCCTTAACCGCAGATCAACCCCGTGATTTCGATTTAACGCCCAGGGAGATCGAAGTTCTTTACTTGTTGGCCGAAGGTGCTAGCAATCTAGATATTTCTTCGAAACTCTACATAAGCCTGTCGACGGTTAAAACACATATTTCAGCGCTGATGAGAAAACTTGAATGCACTAATCGCACCGCGGCGGCAAAAATTGCTCGTGATAATGGATTTTTACTGTAGAAGTTCGTTAAAGCGCTGTGACCAGATTTCCCATCGCCAGTTTTCAATAATCCATTTTCGTCCGGCCGCGCCCATTTTCTTTGCTCCATCAATGTCGCTCAGTAATCTAATTGCCGCAGCAGCTATTTCTTGATTGTTCTGGCCGTCTACAACAAATCCAGTAACTCCATCAAGTACCGCATCAGGTGCTCCCCCAGATGATCCGGCGATAACTGGTAATCCGCAAGCACTTGCTTCAAGATAAACGATTCCTAAACCTTCAACCTCTAAACCAAAGAATCTAGAACGCGAAGGCATTGCAAAAACATCTCCGGCACAAATGTATTGAGGCAATTGAGCATACTGAATTCGCCCGATAAAACTGACATGCTCAGCCACATTATGGCGAGCCACTAATTTTTGAAGGTGCGCTAGGTAAGGCCCTTGCCCCACCATTAGGACGTGAGCATCTGGAACGCTCTTTAGAATTTCGGGTAGAGATTGGATCAAGTGATCTTGTCCCTTGCGATGTACAAGCCGCCCAACAGAAACAATGACTCGTTTGTTTTCTAGCTTTAGTTCTCTGCGTAACTGGCTTGCATCGTGTGGACTGAAATGATCAACATCGATGCCAGGTGCAATTTTTACCATCTGCGTAGCTGCTGTTTTAGAAAGTGACTGCGAAATCGCTTGCTGAGTGAACTTTCCCAGAAACGTTAGTGAATCAACTGTTGTTCCGATGCGACGCAATGCGAGGTTGAAAGGAAAAACCTTTGCCCACCAGACTTCATGACCGTGGGTCAATGCCACTGTCTTTCGGATTCCTGCTTTCTTCATAGAAGCAGATAACAACCCCAAGGGCGCAGCTGCACCAAAAGCGGCTACTTGGATATTTGATTCTTTAATTATCCGCGCAAGGTTTCGAGCAACTCTTGGAGTTGGTAACAATATTGTGGCCCGATCCCGAATTACGGTGACGCCAAAATCAGATTTCCACGCTTTGTCATACTCTTCTGAGCCACTTTGCGCAGATGTGTAAACAATTGTCTGACCAAATGGTCTACGTTCGATCAAACCAATAACAAAGGTTTCAATTCCACCTGCGCGTGGGCCAAAGTCATTGGTAACGAATAAGACGGGACTAGAAACGACGAGCTCCTACTAAAGGTTTTCTTCCCAGTGATCCGCTAGGTGCAACTTTTACGCGTGAACCAGAACGCGGAGCATGCACCATCTTTCCACCACCAAGATAAATTCCCACATGTGAAACCGGACGTCCATAGAACAAAAGATCACCGGGTTTAAGGGAGCTGAGCGAAACTTTCTTACCAAGTCGAGATTGTGCTGCCGATGAATGTGGGAGCGAAACTCCGGCTGCCTGAAATGCTCGCATAGTTAAACCTGAACAGTCCCAGGTGACCATTCCAGCTGAACCGAAAACATATCGATCGCCAATTTGTTTCAGTGCGTACTTAATTGCAGTTCCAGCTCTTCCTGAAACCCCGCTGGCACTTTGGGCGGCCTTTAATGATGAAGCCTGGTCGGCATTTTCTTCATCCTCGGCCAGGCGTGCTAAACGTTCACGTTCTGCTTTCGTTAACTTTGACAAAAGTTTTTCCGCTTCGGCTAACTTCTTTTGGGCTAAGGCCGATTGGGCGGTTAACTTCTTTTGGGCAGCAGCTACCAGAGCTAACTTGTCATTAACCGTTAACGTTGTTGCGTTCAATCTCTGTTGCGCAGTCTCAAACTTTCGAAGTTGGGCAGATTTACGTCGTGTAATGGCATCTAGTGCACCCGCTGATGAAAGGTACAACGCTGGATCAGATGAGAAAAGGAGTTCAAAGCTTTGGCCAAAGCCACCTGACTTGTACTGCTCGATTGCAATAGTGCCTAAAGATTTTTGTAGCGCCGAAACGGTTTGGCCCTGGATCTCTGCTTTGGCTTTGATTCCATTCAGGGTCTTGGTTAAGGCGGCTAACTTCACCTTCGCCTCTTGCGCACCTTCGGCGGCGGCGGTTGCATCCTCTTCTAGTTGGCGAATTTTGGCTTGAACCTGCGCCAAAGTTTGCGCACCTGATGCGCTAACGGGGGCTAAAACGCCAGCCATCACCGCTAGAGCGGTGAGAATGCGCAGCCAGACAGACATAAGGACAAGGCTAACCGCGCCTCGACCTACCTCTCAACCTCAACCAGGCTAATTCGGCTGTGAATTTGAGCCTGGATTAGGCGGTACGAGCGTTAAATTGCAGTGGCGGTGTCAGGCCACTCTCAGCAAGCACTGTGAGCGCGCCCGCAGTCTCATCGCTGATCTGTGAGGTGTTATCCAGGAAGAAAGAGACCACACATGTATTACATGCGATTGCGTCCATAGTGCAGGTAGAACAATCAATGATCATGCAACAAATGTACAGAGAGCCACTGACAAGAATTCTGACGGGTAAGTAATACTTGGGGATGTGAGCGTTGTAGCAACCTTGGTAGTCGGAAGTGATGGCTCAACTTCTAAAGAAAGCAGATCCGCCGGGGTTAGCTCCCCTGAGGATCGAAAAGCTTTTCTCCAACGACGCCGCGAAGTAGATGTCATCATCGTTGGAGGAAACACCGCCCGGCATGAGCCCTATAGCCGGACACCTGTCCCGCTGGTTGTCATCTCTAGGTCTCTCGTAAATCCAGTACAGGGAAATCACTTGGCTTTGTTCTGGAATTGCTCCCCAGTTATGGCGGTTGAAAAGGCTCGATCTTTGTTTGGTGAAAAAATTTTGATTGAGGGTGGCATAGCAATGATCAATGAGTTGCTTGTACACAAAATCATTGATCAACTTGAACTCAGCGTTACACCTGCTACCGGCGGGGAAAACACTGTAGATATCAACCAACTATTGGCTCATTTTTCGCAGATTGAAAAACGAGAAGAGTCAGGAACTATTTTTTATTCGGCACGCAATTAAAAAGCCGAAATCAAGGAAACTCCGGTAACTGCTAAAACAATCCCAACATATTGAACTTTATGTAATCTCTCATGCAGGAACTTGAATGCCAGAAGTGCGGTAGCAATGGGATAAAGAGATCCAAAAACCATTGCAACTGATACAAGTCCCTTGGTTGTTGCTACTCCTAATAACAAATTGGCAAGGAAATCAGCCGAACCAATAAAAATCAGAATCGGAAGATCTTTCCTTGAAAACTTACCCGTCGTTCTAAACTTTATGGCAAGTGAAATAGTTACAAAGAAGGTAGCTGCTCGCATCGATACCATCGTCAGTAAAGCACTTTCCTTGGAACCGATCGACATGAATGTAAGTGACATACCAAAACCTGCTGCTGCGCCCAGCGCCAAAAGAAGAGGTTTGATTGGCAAGCCATTAGTAAGTTCAGGTCCGCTTGCGCAAAAAACTCCAACAAGAGCGATCACAATGCCGACCGATGCAATCATTGAAAGTTTGTCGCCGGTTACGATTGCATAAATCAAAGGAATTACTGCGCTCATAGAACTAATAGGAGCGACAACTCCCATTCGCCCAGTTGATAGGCCTTCATACAAACACGCTAAACCGATGTAACCAAACAATCCCGCCAGCGCACCTGATAGAACATATCCATTAAATCCAAAAGCTTGTCCGTACAAGTCTCTAGAAACCAACACGATCAACAGTCCAACTAACAGACCTATTACCTGAGAAAAACCGAGAACAGCAAATGGGTGATGCTTTTTACTCAGGCGTCCTGCAAAAAAGTCAGCCGTACCCCAGAGCGCACTTGAAAGAAGTGCCAAGATTGATGCCATGTAACCAAGGTTACCGCCCCGCCTCCCAAGATTCAGGCTCTACCATCTTTATCCTAAGTGAGTGGATGCGAATGGTTTTGAGCGTTTAATTGACCATCTTCGCACCGTAACTCCAAGAGCAGAATTAACTTTGACCGAAGTTCCTGCGCCTCAAAAATTAGCGACTTTTTCCTTTGCCTTTTCAGTTGATGTTTCTAATGGTCTGCTGGGCGATCAAGAAGATGAGATTGCAAATGGTCGATTCGTTTTGCTTCATGAGCCAGGCGGACAAGCAACGTGGGATGGCGAATTTCGTTGTGTAACTTTTGTCAGCGCCGATGTTGACCCCATCATGCAAGAAGATCCGCTACTTCCAGAAGTTGGCTGGAGTTGGTTTCTGGAATCTCTTGAATCAAATAATTGTGCATACAACAATCCCAGTGGAACCGTTACTCGCGTAAGCAGTGCTTCTTTTGGAAAGTTATCTCCCCGAAGCAATGAAGCTGAAATAGAAATTCGTGCTTCGTGGTCTCCGATCGTTGAGGATCCAAAGGAGATCATTAATCACATTGTCAGTTGGTGTAATTTGATTTCAGAGGTTGCCGGTTTGCCGCCGGTGCCTGAAGGTGTCTCTGCAATTTCATCTTCACGCAGGCGTTAGCTATGACTGAAGAGATTGTTGCAATTCCACTTCTGCAACCAAGTTCAGGTACCCCTGAAATCATCGACACCGAGGAAAGTTTTAAAGAAGCAATTGAACAATTATCCAAAGGGTCAGGCCCATTTGCAGTGGATGCAGAGCGCGCATCAGGTTTTAGGTACAGCGCAAGGGCGTATTTGATTCAGATAAAAAGAACTGATGGTGGGCTGCACTTAATTGATCCGATTCCTTTTGGCCCAGGACACCCACTATTTTCTGAACTCAACAATCTTCTTAATACCGATGAAGTTATCCTGCATGCCAGCACCCAAGATCTTCCATGTTTGCGGGAACTTGGAATAAACCCCGTCAGACTATTTGACACTGAATTAGCAGGAAGAATTGCGGGTTTGCCGCGAGTCGGTTTAGGACCTTTGCTCGAATCCATTATGGGTGTCTTGCTTGCTAAAGAACATAGCGCCGCCGATTGGTCTGCAAGACCTTTACCAAAAGAGTGGCTCACTTATGCAGCCCTTGATGTTGAACTTCTTGTCGAGCTGCGAAATCACATGTACGCACTATTGGAAGATGCAAAAAAGTTGCCATGGGCACTTGAAGAGTTTGCCTCGATTTTAAAAGCTCCCCCAGCACCACCTCGCGTAGATCCATGGCGGCGAACTTCAGGAATGCACAAGATAAAAAGACGAGACCAACTTGCTGTCATTAAATCTTTATGGATTGCTCGGGATCAATTAGCTGCCAAGCACGACATTGCAGCAGGCAAATTGCTCAATGATTCGGCAATTGTTGAGCTTGCTATCGCGGTACCGACAAGTAAGAAAGAGTTTGAAAAATGTTTACGGCCGCTTGGTCTACGAGCCCGTTGGTTAGAAAATCTTCAACTGTGGTTGGACTCAATTGCTACTGCAGTTGCTTTGCCTGAAGAACAATGGCCAACAATGCGCACAAATGCAGATACGTTGCCGCCCATTAAATTGTGGCGCGACAAGTTCCCTGAAAAATTTGCACCGTTGTCTCATGCTCGTGCCGCTATCGAATTGATTGCCCAAGAAAATCAGATCCCCCTAGAGAATTTGATTACCCCCGAACATGTTCGACGGGTTTGCTGGAAGCCGCCAGTTGGTGCGACTTCAACTCTGTCTGTCTCTGAAGTTGAAAAAGCTTTAACTGAGCTAGGTGCCAGACAGTGGCAGATCGATTTAGTTGCCCCAGCGCTTGCTTCTGCCTTGCTTGAGCGTGAACCTATCCCTGCCGAGGTCGTCGAACCCGTTGAACCAGTGACCGAAGAGGCTTAATCAGGTACTGTCACAAAGTCATACTCATGAGTAACATATGACTCATACCTAGAAAACGCCAGACCTAAAAAAAGGAAACGCTATGTCTCGCACAGTTGTCCTCGTTGATGCCGTTCGTACACCATTTGGAAAAGCCGGCGGCATGTACGCCGGTACCCGAGCCGATGACCTTATGGTTCGCGCCATCCGTGGTTTGCTCGAACGCAATCCAAAGATTGATCCTGCATCAATTGAAGATGTTGCAATCGCAGCAGCTACACAAACTGGTGATCAAGGAATGAACATTGGTCGAAGCGCTGCCTTGTTATCAGGTTTGCCTAACACGGTTCCTGGATATTCGATTGATCGTTGGTGTGCCGGCGCGTTAACAGCGGTCACAACAATTGCAGGCGCAATTGCGATGGGAACAAATGAAATTGCTATCGCTGGCGGTGTTGAACATATGGGTAACCATCCAATGGGTGAAGGTATGGATCCAAATCCTCGCTACCTTGCCGAGCGCATTGTTGAGCAAGATGCATTAGCAATGGGTGCAACGGCTGAACGTTTGCATGATCGCTTTCCACAGTTAACTAAGGAACGTGCAGATCGTTACGCAATGAACTCGCAGGTTAAAACTGCTAAGGCTTATGCAGACGGAAAAATTCAGCGCGATTTAATTCCAACTGCAGCTCGCAGTGCAGAGCTTGGCTGGACAGTTGCAACCGCTGATGAAGCACCACGTCCGCAGACAACAATGGAAGGTCTGGCAGGACTTAAGACTCCTTTCCGCCCTGCAGGCCGTGTGACTCCTGGAAACTCTTCTGGTCTCAACGATGGAGCAACCGCTGCGTTGCTTGCTAGCGAAGAAAAAGCTCTTGAACTTGGTCTAACAATTAAAGCGAAAATGGTCACGTATGCATTCGCCGGTGTGGAACCAGAAATCATGGGATATGGACCTGTACCTTCTACTTTGAAGGCACTCAAGCAAGCAGGGCTTAAGATTGAAGATATTGGCGCTTTCGAAATTAACGAAGCGTTTGCAGTTCAGGTAATTGCATTCTTAGATCACTTTGGAATTGCAGATGATGACCCTCGAGTAAATCCATATGGCGGCGCAATTGCAGTCGGACATCCGCTTGCATCTTCTGGCGTGCGTTTGATGCTCAACCTTGCACGCACCTTTGAATCACATCCTGAAGTTCGATATGGAATTACTACTATGTGTATCGGTCTCGGCATGGGTGGAACAGTTATCTGGGAAAACCCAAACTTCAAGGGAGCTAAGTAATTATGAGCGCAGATATCACTCTTCCAGCTGGAGCACCTGAAGAAGTTGTTACCAATGCCTTAGTTCGAGAGATCGATCTTTCTGCCTTTGGCGGCAAAGGCGTGATGGCTTTAATTACATTAGATAACGGGCTAGATCATAACCGACCAAATACTTTCGGAGCACAATCGGTTATGGCGCTAGATGCAGCAATTACCGATGCGATTGGTCGCAACCCTGCAGCCATCGCAATTACTGGTAAGCCATTTATTTTTGCCGCAGGTGCTGATCTTTCAGCACTTTCATTTTTGACAGATCGCAGTCAATCTCTGGCGATTGGAAAATTAGGTCATGATGTTTTCCGTCGTCTAGGTGAATCAAAGATTCCTACATTTGCATTTATCAACGGATTAGCACTTGGTGGGGGTCTAGAAGTTGGACTTCATTGCCATTACCGCACCGTGGCTTCTACTGCCTTTACAGCCCTACCAGAAGTTTTTCTCGGCTTAGTTCCAGGTTGGGGCGGAGCAACAATTTTGCCTAAGCTGATTGGTCCAGAGCGCGCAGTTCAAGTAATCATGCTCAACGCTCTTAACAACAACACAATGATGAAAGCTAAGGATGCGCTCAAACTCGGTGTTGTTGATGCCATGTTTGAACCTGCGGATTTCATCGAACGCTCGATCGGCTTTGCTGTAGGAATTCTTAATGGAACAACAAAAATTGAACGTGCCGATTACAGCAATGACCCAGCATGGGAAAGCGCCCTTGCTACCGGAAAAGCTGCAGCCCTGAAGAAATATGGCGGCGCGACAATTGCTTCACCTATGAAAGCGCTAGAACTTATTGCTGCGGCAAAGAGCAACACTTTAGGTGAAGGTTTTGATGCAGAAGACCAAGTGCTTGCTGATTTAACAATGTCTGATCCCCTTCGCTCATCACTGTATGCCTTTAATTTGATTCAGAAAAAGCGCAAGAAGGTTGAAGGTGCTCCTAAGCCAGCCCTTGCACGCAAGGTAACTAAAGTTGGTGTTGTTGGTGCCGGTTTAATGGCATCACAGCTAGCGCTACTTTTGGTACGAAACCTTAAGTGCCCAGTTGTCATGACAGATATCGATCAAGAACGTGCCGATAAGGGTGTTGCTTGGGTTAAAAATGAGCTTGCCAAGTTGGTTGAAAAGAAGCGCATGAGTCCGGAATCTGCCGGTCGCTTAGCCCTTCTCGTGTCGGGTTCTGCTGATCAATCTGTATTTGCCGGTTGTGACTTCATTATCGAAGCTATCTTTGAAGAACTTTCACTTAAGCAAGAGCTTTTCAAGAAACTTGAAGGAATAGTTTCTGCCGAGTGCGTACTTGCGACAAATACATCATCGTTGTCAGTTGAACGTATGACTGAAGGTTTGAAAAACCCAGAGCGTGTAGTTGGCTTCCACTTCTTTAACCCTGTTGCAGTAATGCCTTTGCTCGAGGTTGCTCGCACATCTACAACTGATGATGCAACTACAGCCACAGCTATTGCAGTTGGTAAAGAGCTCAAGAAGACCATGATCATTTGTAAGGATGCTCCTGGCTTTGTTGTGAACAGACTGCTGACTCGCTTCATG
>Ga0214917_10005462_pt1 | contig 13563 bp, 15 predicted proteins | sample LL_1208_BB_MetaG_FD_177983 | JGI IMG/M metagenome (GOLD analysis project Ga0214917, IMG submission 177983) | Freshwater microbial communities from Lake Lanier, Atlanta, Georgia, United States - LL_1208_BB | ecosystem: Environmental > Aquatic > Freshwater > Lake | place: USA: Georgia | collected... | reverse complement strand
CCCCATCCGCATCCAGCCAGGGGTGGTGAACGCCGTGGGCGCCATGCAGAACAGCGGTCTCCCCGCTCGCCAGCCGCACCTGCAGACGATGGTCTGACAGACGCTCCACCTCGGCGCCGAGGCTCAGCAGCAGCCCCTCCACCAGCGAACAGCGCAGTCCGTGCTGCAGCGGGTGAGCGTAGAGAGCCTGCAGAGTCTGCCGGTGCTGACGCTTCATGGCGGCGGGTCGGGGGCTATCGCCGGACCCTATGCAGACGAATTGCTGCCGGCGCGGGGATGCAGCTCAGTCGCACCACCACTGCGCCACCACCTCCGGAGTTCCGTACCAGCGGGGGCCGAAGGCACCGCCATGGGCCACCCCCGGCAGCACCAGCTGCTGCGACCCCTGCAGGCAGGCGGAGCTCACCGGCACCAGGCCGTCACCGGCCACCGCCTCGCTGCCGCTGATCGCCCGGTAGGAACCCGGGGCCAATCGCCGGGCCGTGGCCGAGCCATCCTCCAGGGCCAGATCTCCCGCCACGGAGACGTACGCCACCGCATCGGCGAAGCAGGCGCCGGGGTAGCGACGATCCACCAGCTGACGCAGCGGTGTGGCCCGCAGAGCCGTGTGCGGACTTCCCAGGCAGACCAGCCGATCCACCAGCGCGACGCCGTTGTAAACGCGCCCGGCGAAGGGTTCGGCCCCCAGAAACAGGCGCAGCATCACGCCGCCGGAGCTGTGGCCGATCAGAGTCACCTTGCCGGTGGGCGAGCCGGCCGCCAGCTCCTCCACAAGCGCCGCGGTGCGATCCAGCAGGCGGCGCCAGCCCCAGGCCCCCACGGTGAACAGCCAGTCGATCCGGCTGGCCGGCACCAGCCGCACCGGTTGATCGCAACGCTGCTCCAGCCAGCGGCACATCGGCGCATAGGCCTCGCCGGTGATCAGAAAACCGCCCAGGATCACGATCGGTTGGGCGGCCATGGTTCGGTCGTTTCAGGGATTGGGGCTATGGTGATCGCAGACGGGCCGGTTTCCCAACACCGGCAGCTGCGCCGGGTTCCCAACACCGGCCAGCGGGAACGAGAAGAACAAGCGAGTCAAAGAGTCACCGAGTCGACGACCAGGCCACGCCAAGTGCGGCAACGCCATTCCACCCGACGCAGTCACTGATCATTCGATCAGCTCCGTTCAGATCAGCTCAGTCCAGCCGTCTCCGGCACCCATTCCTTTCCACGCGACAGTCTCCACGCGACAGTCACATCCGTCAGACAGGACTCCGCCCCACAGGGCGGTGGTGCGCGATCGATATCTCCGTCAACACAGGTCAACCATGCAACACAACACCCGCGCCCATGTGCCCCACCCTGCCCGGCCCCAGCGGCCCGGCAGCGTCACGCAAACCATCGCAGCCAACGGCTGTGCCCTCAATGTGGGCAGCATCCGCCTCGCGGCGGCGCCCGCAGCACCCCCGAGCCCAGCCAGGGATTACCCCAGCTGGGAAGAACTCCTGGGCCAGCGCTGACGTCTGAGCAAATCTCCCTAGCGTGAGTGGACTGCCTGGTTTCCATGGCGCCCGAGCGCTTTTTTCTCGAGCTCACTCCCCCCTCGGAACTGCTGCGGGATGCACCCCATGTGGTGATCGTGGGCGGCGGCTTCGCTGGTCTGAAGGCCGCCCATTCGCTGGCCGGCAAAACCGTGCGCGTCACCCTGATCGACCGGCGCAACTTCAATCTGTTTCAGCCTCTGCTCTATCAGGTGGCCTCGGGGCTGGTGTCCCAGACCGATGTGGCCTCACCACTCCGCCACCTGGTGGGCCAGGCCGCGAATGTGCAGGTGCTGATGGGTGAGGTAGAAGACCTCGACGTCGAGCAGAAGGAGCTGATCTTCAACAATCGGCGCTACCGCTACGACCACCTGATCCTTGCCGCCGGCGCGGGCAGCAGCTTCTTCGGCCACGACGAGTGGCGGGCCTTCGCCACACCGATGAAGACCCTTGAGGATGCCGCCGCCATCCGCCACCAGGTGCTCAATGCCCTCGAGGAAGCGGAGCAGACGCCCGATCCAGCCCGCCGCAAGCTGCTGCAGTCGGTGGTGGTGATCGGCGGTGGCCCCACCGGCTGTGAGCTGGCCGCCTCCCTCAACGACCTGATGCGCCACACCCTCGAGCGCGACTTCAAGCAGCTCGATCCGGCCCAGTGCACGGTGACCCTGGTCGATCCAGGCGATCGGGTGCTGCGAGCCATGGATCCGCAGCTCTCGAAAGCGGCGGGTGATCACCTGCTGGACAAAGGCGTGCAGCTGCTGCTGGGAGGCCGCGTCAAGGACCTGCAGGCCGGGCGGGTGGTCGTGACCACCACGGAAGGCGAACAGACCCTCGAAGCCAACACCATCTGCTGGACCGCCGGCGTCAGCGCCTCACCGCTCGGCAAGCTGCTGGCCGAACGCAGCGGCTGCACGGTCGACCGCGGCGGCCGGGTGGTGGTGGAGCCCGACTTCTCGATTCCCGGCCATCCCGAGATTCGCGTGGTGGGCGACCTCTGCAGCTACAGCCACACCGCCGATGCCAAACCCCTGCCCGGCATGGCTGGCCCTGCCGTTCAGATGGGCGGCTGGGTGGCCGCCGACATCCTGGCCCGCAGCCAGAACCAGGAGCACAAGCCGTTCGTGTTCAGCGACTTCGGCAGCATGGCTGTGGTGGGACCGCTGTTCGCCGTCGCCAACCTGCGCGGCCTCAAGGTGAGCGGCAGCTTCGGCTGGCTGCTGTGGGGCCTGGCCCACCTGGCCTTCATGCCAGACACCGAAAACCGCCTCACCCTGCTCACCAAATGGCTCTGGGTGATCGCCACCCGCGAGCGCTCCGCCCTGCTGATCACGGAGCAGGGCGCGTGACCTCCGCCAGGGCGTGATAAATCGGCTGGGGCAGCACCAGCCGGCTCACCAGCGCCGCCAGCACCGAGGCCACCAGCATCCCCGGCAGCAGCTGCTGATCACCGGCCAGGCGCAGGGCGAACAACACCGTGATCACCGGCAGCTGGGTGGCGCCGGCCAACCCGGCCGTCATGCCCAGGGCCAGCCCCAGGCCGGCCACCCCCGCCAGCTCACCCACACCCTGGCCCAGCAGGGCACCGAAGGCGAAGGCCGGGTCGATCAACCCGCCGGGGATGCCGGTGCCCAGGGCCAGCACCGGCCCCAGCACCCGCACCACCAGGATGATCAGATCGCCGAACAGACCATCGCCCAACGGGCCAGCCGGGCTGCCGCCACTGATCATCAGCCCCATCAGCGCCTCGCCGTCGCCACCGGCGCCACCACCGCTCACCAGCAGGAACAGGCTCAGCAGCGCCCCCACCGCCAGGCCGAGAGCCAGCGGATGGCGACGGCTCCAACCCAGGCAGCAGCGTGTGAACGCCAGCAACAGCAACCCGAAGCCAGCACCCAGCAGGCCGCCCAGCACCCCGATCGGGATCGCCCACAGCACCTGCATCAATTCGATCGGCTCCACGCCGAGGGTGCCGAGGGCAAACTCCGGCTGACCGGTGAGGTTGCTGAAGGCCGCCGCCACAGCGCAGATCACCAGCGCCGGCCACACCAGCGTCGCCGCGAAGCGGTTGGTGAATTCCTCCGCCACGAACACCACTCCCATCAGCGGCGTGTTGAAACCGCCCGCCAGACCGGCACCTGCGGCCACCGCCAGCAGATCCGCCTGGCTGAGCGATCCCAGGAAACGGGGGAAGCGGCGCCGCAGGCCCTGGGCCACAGCGGCCCCCACCTGCACCACCGGGCCCTCACGGCCAAGGGGCAGCAGGCTGAGGGTGGCGATCGCCCAGAGCCCCAGCCGCTTCAGGGTGGGCCAGGGTCCCAGCAAGCGGTCGGCCTGAGCCGGATCCTCCACGCTGGCCATCGTCTGGGGGATGCCGGAGCCAGCCCCTGCAGCCCAGACGCCCCGCTGCAGGAGCATCAGCAGCGGCACCGTCAGCAACGGTGAGGCGGCCAGCAGGAGCGTCTCAAACCGCCACGGCTTGCCGCTGAAGCTGGGCAGCTGATGCAGCAGGGCGTCCTGCCAGCGATCCAGCAGGTTGAAGGGCCAGCAGGCCAGCCCCACCAGCAGGCCGAGCAGGGCGAGCTGGCCCAGCTGACGCAGCAGATCCGGGAGGCGAATGCGGATCAGATCACGGGAACGGAACACCGGAGCCGCCTGTGCAGTCGGGCCCATGATGGCTGGCCCAGCGGTTGCGCCCCAGCACGACTGGCCACCTCAGCATCGGCGTCAGAACAGCCGCCGGTGCACCCGGCCGAGGATCAGCGCGATCAGGATCGCCACATAGAGCTGGCCGGCGATCGTGATGCCGTTGGCCAGCACCTGAGCGCTGACGCTGGCGGGGCTGAGCAACTCTGTGCCCACGGTCGTGAGCAGACCGAAGGAGGCCGCCATCAGAGCCGGTGCCACCGCCACGCTGAGGTCATGGCCGGAGCTGGCCAGGGGCAGCGACGCCGTCACGAAGGCGCTGGGCTGCAGCACCCACAGGGAGGTGAGCAGGCTCCTCCGGCAATCCCGAGGGTGAAGTAGCCCGAGGCCGCACCCAGCACCACCGACACGGTGACGAACGGCTCGCGGATCAGCGTCCACACCTTGCGGAACACGGCCACCAGCAGGAACACCACCCACACCACCACATGCGGGAAGGTGAGCATGCGACCCAGCGGCGGCGCCCAGACCAGGCCGGCATGCCAGAGCAGCTCCATCACGATCGCCAGGCCTCCCAGGCCGTAGATCAACGGCCGACTGCGCCGCAGCACCGAATACCGGCTGATGAAGCCCACCAGCACCACCGCCAGCAGGCAGAGCATTGCTGAGAGCAGCCAGGGCACCTGCTGCGCCGCCGGCAGCAGGAACAGCAGCAGCAGCTCCACCACCAGCGTGAGCCGATAGCCGAAATGGCGATGCCGGATCCGCCGCAGGCCCTCGCGGGTGAGCCTCACGGCGTCACAGCCCCGGGCTGCTCTGCATGATGCCGCCGTCGGCGAAGATGCTGGTGGCGGTGATGTAGCTGGCGGCATCGCTCGCCAGGAAGGCCACCACCCGGGCGATCTCATCCGGCTGGGCCATGCGCCCCATCGGAATGGCGGCGTTCAGCTTGGCCAGCAGCTCGGGGTCGTTCATCGTCGAATCGTTGATCGGCGTGGCCACAGCACCGGGCCCCACGTTGACGATCGTCACCCCCTTGCCCGCCAGCTCCACACCGGCGGTGCGAGTGAGCATGCGCACGCCGCCCTTGGCCACGCAGTACGGGGTGTTGTTGGGCATCGGCCAGTCCTCGTGCACCGAGGAGATGTTGATGATGCGGCCGCCGCTGCCCTGGGCGATCATCTGCTTGGCGGCGTACTGGGTGGCGAAGAACACACCGCGCAGGTTGACGTTGAGCACCTTGTCGAAGTCGTCCGGCGTGGTGTCGAGGATCGAGGTGCGGGTCTCGATGCCGGCGTTGTTCACCATCACATCAAGCCGGCCGTACTGGGCCACGGCGGCATCCACGAGGCGCTGAAGGTCGTCGAGTTTGCCCACGTCGGCCTGAACACCGATGCAGGTACCGCCCAGCTCACCGATCTCCTCTTCGATCGCCTCGGTGGCCTCGGGATGGGAGCGGTAGTCGATCACCACCCGTGCCCCCAGCCGCGCCACGGTTTCCACAATCGACTTGCCGATGCCGCTATTCCCTCCCGTCACGATGATCACCTTGCCCTTGAGCAGGTTGGAGAGGGTTTCGAGGGCGTAGGGATTGGATGCAGTCATGGCCAACGGAGAGAGTGAATCCTGCTTGCTGAACGCTAGGTCGATGGTGCGGATCGTGCTTGCGATGCAACAGCGATGACAGAACGGTGACATTCCCACCGCCATCCCTACGGTGAAGGGTGGCCTCCTCACAGGGATTCCCCATGGCAGCCGGTGTGACACGCCGGGCGATTCACAGCGATCGCTTCCCCAAACCCGTGGCTTCCTACAGCCAGGGATTCCAGATCGGCAACATGCTGTTCATCACGGGGCAGCTGCCGGTCGACCCGCAGACCAATCAGAAGGTTGGCGACGGCGACATCACCCTTGAATCGCGGCAGGTGATGCGCAACATGCAGGCGGTGCTCGAGGAGGCCGGCTTCGGGTTTGAGCATGTGGTGAGCGCCACGGTGTACCTCACCGACATCAACACGCTCGACACCTTCGATGCCGTCTGGCAGGAGTATTTCCCCGATCCCCAGGCCTACCCCTCGCGGGCCGTGGTGGAGGTGGCGGCGCTGGTGCTCGGCATCCAGCTGGAGATCTCCGCCATCGCCATCAAGGACTGACCTGCCATGAGCGATCCCTTCAGCCTCGCCCCGCAACCGGAGACCTACTGGCACCTCTGGACGGGCGAGGACGGCATCAGCCGCCAGCAGCAGTGCACGATCGACGACTTCCAGCTGGGCCAGCTGGGGCCGGGCGACTCACCGCAGTTCTCGCGGCCCCTGTTCGATCAGGGCAATGCCTTCGTCACCTACCTGCCGGTGGGCTGGACCGCCGACTGGCATGAGAACCATGTGCCGAAGTGGATCTACGTGCTGCGCGGTGCCTGGTCGGTGCAGAGCATGGATGGCCAGCGGGTGATCATGCGCGCCGGTGAGTATTCCTTCGGTGGCGACCAGGGCTGCACGACCACAGCCGAAGGCCATCAGGGTCACCTCTCCGCCCAGGTGGGCGATGAGCCCTGTGTGCAGCTGATCATCCAGCGCAACGACGACGCCTGGCGACAGGCTCCACCCGGATTCTTCCGATGAACAAGCCATCGTCGTGCACCGAGAGCTACGACCCGCGCTTTGAGCAGCTGGTGCTGTTCAACGCGGAGCTCGAGCTGCTGGCGGAAGGCTTCCGCTGGCTGGAAGGACCCGTGTGGTTCGGCGATCACCGCTGCCTGCTGTTCAACGACATCCCCAGCAACCGCACCCTCCGCTGGAGTGAGGAGCATGGCGTCAGCACCTTCCTCGAGCCCTCCGAATTCGCCAACGGCCAGGTCCGCGATCTGCAAGGTCGCCTGATCCAGTGCCATCACAGCAGCCGCAGCCTCACCCGCCTGGAGCACAACGGCAGCATCACGACCCTGGTGAGCGAGGCCCGCGGTCATCGCCTCAATGCCCCCAATGATGTGGTGGTGAAACGAGACGGCTCGATCTGGTTCAGCGATCCGCTCTACGGCCTGATGAACGACTACGAGGGCGGCCGCCAGGAGTCCGAGCAGCCTCCGGCCGTCTACCGCCTGGATCCAGACACCGGCTCGATCACGGCGGTGGCCACGGATTTCGATGGACCCAACGGTCTGGCGTTCTCCCCGGATGAGCAGCTGCTCTACGTGGCGGAATCCGGGGCCCCAGGCGCCAGTGAACCCCGCCAGTTCATCCGTCGCTTCCAGGTGAACAGCGATGGACAGACCCTCAGCGGCGGCGAGCCGTTCCACAAGATCAGCCCCGGCTGGGCCGATGGGTTCTGCGTGGATGAGCACGGCAACCTCTGGTGCGGTGCCGCCGATGGGGTGCATGTGATCGCCCCCGATGGAACCCTGCTGGGCAAGGTGCTCGTGCCCCGGCGCGTCTCCAATGTCTGCCTCGGCGGTCGCTACGGCCATCGACTCTTCCTCTGTGCCTCCTCAGCGCTCTACGCCCTGTTCACCAACACCCGCTCCGCCGTCTGACCCATGGCCAATCCCCAGCTCGAAACCTTCCTGAAGCAGGTGAAGGGCGACCCCGCCCTGCTGCAGCGCTTCAGCGCCTGCCCCAACCTCAACGCCATCGCGGCACTGGGGGCGGACTTCGGCTTTGCCTTCACCGGGGTCGACCTGGTGAAGCACCAGGCCGAGGCCACCCTTCGGCTCAGCGAGAGTGATCTGGAGGCCGCCGCCGCCGGCGTGGAGCTAGAGGGTCACCTCTGGCTGATGCGGATCGTCTGGGGCTGAGGCGGCGATGCACACCAGCCCTCAGCTCGATCTCGTCGATGCCCGCAGCATCGCTGCAGCCGCACGGGGCGAGGCAGAGCGGCGCGATGCCGCCGTGAGCATCGCCATCTGCGACGCTGGCGGCCACCTGCTGCTGCTGGAGCGCCTCGACGGCGCCAGCCCCGCCAGCACGGAAGCAGCCGCCGCCAAGGCACGGATGGCCGCCCTGAACGGCAAGCCCACCGCCGAACAGGAGCAGGCCATCAACGGGGAGCGGCCGGCGCTGCTGCAGCTCTCCGGCCTGTTCGGCCAGCCGGCCGTGGCCATGGCTGGCGGACTGCCGCTGCAGCTGAACGGACAGACCCTCGGCGCCGTCGGCGTCTCCGGCATGACGCCCGAGGTGGATGGCGCCATCGGCGCCGCCGGGGTCGCCGTTCTGACTGCCCTCAGCGATCAGTCCACGCGATGAGCACCACCTTGCCGCCAACCGCCCTGCCCCACATCCGCAGCATCGGCTTCAGCTGCCGTGATGCCGACAGCCTGGCGACCTTCTACTGCGACCAGCTCGGCTTCCAGCGCGGCAAGCGCGCAACCATCAACGGCGGGGCCTACGCCGCGCTGCTGGGGCTGCCGAACAGCCAGCTGCAGCTGCAGCAACTGCACATCGGCCAGGAAACCCTCGAACTCACCCAGGTGCTGGAGCTGGGGCCAGGCCTGCGGCCCGGGCAGCCGATTCCGGCCGATTCGCGCAGCTGCGACCTCTGGTTCCAGCACATCTGCCTGGTGGTGGCCGACATGGCAGCCGCTGCGGGACCGATCGAGGCCGCCGTGGCCGCCGGCACGCTGCAGTCGATCTCCAGCGCACCCCAGACCCTGCCCAGCTGGAACCAGGCCGCCGCCGGCATCCAGGCCTACAAGTTCCATGACCCCGAGGGCCACTGCCTGGAGCTGCTGCAGTTCCCGGCCGACAAGGGCGACGCCCGCTGGCATGAGCAGGCCAGAGCCGCCACCACCCTGGGCGACTCCCCCGTGCTGGGCATCGACCACAGCGCCATCGCCAACGCCGATACGGCGCGCAGTTGCCGGTTCTATGAGGAGCTGCTCGGGTTGCAGCTGGGGGGTGATGGCGTCAACAGCGGCATCGAACAGGACCGGCTGGATGGGCTCGAGGGCACCCGCGTGCACATCAGCAGCCACCGCTGCGCCAGCGGCGCCGGCATTGAATGCCTCGACTACCGCGAGCCCACAGGTGGACGTCCTCTGCCAACCGATCTGAGTGCAGCCGATGGCGCCCATTGGCAGATCCGCATGGCCGTGAGTGATCTGGAGGCGATCACATCACAACTGGAGGGCTTCGGTGGCCGATGCCTCAGTGGGCCGCTTGAGCTTGAGCCTGAGTTGGCAACACAACTGGGCTTCAGCCGCGCCCTGCAGATCCGCGATCCCGATGGCCATGCCCTGCAGCTGGTGAGCGACTGAAGCAATCCCGCTGCCGGATGCGAGCACGCGACCTAGCTTGCAGGCATTGCGCCTGCTGGGGTCAGACCGATGGAGATCACCGTGGTGGAGCTGCTTGTTCCCTCCGCTCCCTCCGCTGTTGCCCAGGCCGCCTTGCTGCTGCTGCGGCTGTTCATGGGGCTCTGCTTCATCCGCCACGGCTGGCCCAAGCTGCGCAACCTCAACACCTGGGCCCAGGGGCTGAACACGCCCGCCTGGCTCTGCTTCCTGTCCGCCGGGTCGATGTGGGCAGGCGGCATTGCCCTGATCCTCGGCCTGCTCACACCGCTGGCCGCCTTCGGCATCCTCGTGTCGATGGCCTACGCGATGCTGCTGGAGATCCGCAGCGGCTTTCCCTTCATCGCCCCGGACCCCTACCTGATTCCCGATGGCGACTACGCCGGCCCGATGGGAACCGGCGAGCCCCCGAGCTGGGAGAAGGCCGCCATGTATGTGGTGATGTGCCTGGTGCTGATGGGTTGCGGCGGTGGCTTCCTCTCCCTCGACAACCTGCTGATCGCTGATCTGGTGCGGATGGCGCTCGGGGCATGAGCCCCACCGCCCACACCCCGATCAGCACGAGCAGCCTCAGGCCGGAGCCGCCAAGCGCTCCTTGAGGTGCTCGCCGACCCGGATCGCATTGGCGATCGCCGTGAGCGAGGGATTCACCGCGCCAATGCTGGGGAAGAAGCTCGTATCCACCACGTAGAGGTTGTCGAGCTCGTGGGCCTTGCAGTTCACATCGAGCACTGAGGTAGCCGGATCGGTGCCGAAGCGGCAGGTGCCGGCCTGATGGCCAACAGCCGAGAGACCCATCGGGTTCTTGATGTAGATCTGCCGCTCCACCAGATGCTTCTTGAGGTAGAGCTTGTCGAGCAGGCCCTGCAGGCGGCCCCACAGCCGGTTGGCGGAGGTCTGGTTGTTCACTGTGTAGTCGAGGTGAATATGACCAGCTGAATCGATCGTCACCCGGTTGTTGGGGTCGGGCAGGTCCTCGGTGGTGAGCCAGAAATCCAGCGTGTGAGCCGCAATCTCATCCATGCTCCAGTTGGGCATCAGGAAGGTTTCCAGAGGCGCATACCCCTTCATGATCGCGCCACGGGTCTTGCCGGTCATCTGGATATTGCCCATCGGGTAGTCGTAATCGGCATCACCGAAATACCAGTCGTTGATCGAAATCGTCTTCTGGAACACGGTGGGGTTCGGCTCGTGCGACAGCGCCACCGCCGCCTTACTGTTATGGAACATGTAGTTGCGTCCCACCTGATCGGAGCCATTGGCCAGGCCGCGGGGGTGCTTGTCGTTGGCCGACATCAGCAGCAACCGGGCGCTGTTGGCGGCACCACAGCTCACCACAACGATGTCGGCGGAGTAACGCAGCTCCTCGCCATCGCGCAGCAGTTCCACCCCAGTCACCGTGCGGCCACTGGCATCGGTGTGCAGCCTTTTCACCTCGGCGCGTGTCAGCAGCGACACGTTGGCGCTGCTACCCAAGGCCGGCCGCACGCCGCAGACCTCCGCATCCCCCTTGGCATGCACCAGGCAGGGGAAGCCATCACAGTTATTGCAACGACGGCAACGGCTGTAGGGCATGTTGCTCTCATCGAGCATCACGCCACTGGGGGCATGGAAGGGGTGCAGGCCGGCAGCGCGCAGGTCATCGGCCAGCTTCTTGATGCGCGGTTCATGACTGATCGGCGGATGCGGATAGGGCACCGGGCTGGGTGGATCCGTGGGATCCTCACCGCGAAGACCGTGCACGTGATACATCGCCTCGGCCTGCTGATACCAAGGCTCGAAGTCGCTGTAGCGCAGCGGCCAGGCCGGCGAGACGCCGTCGTGATGTTCAAGCGCCTCAAAATCGCGCTGACGCAGACGGAAGTGGTGGGCGCCGTACATCTTGGTGGCACCACCAACGAAGTAATGGCTGCCCGGCTGGAAAGGGTTGCCCTTGCCGTCGTACCAGATGTCGCGCGAGATGTAGCGGCCCTTCTGGAACACCTCATCAGCATCCCAGTTCTGCGCTTCCTGCGGCAGCCAGTCGCCCCGTTCCAGAATCAGGATGCGCAGCCCCGTGGGGGCCAGCACCCGCGCCAGGGTGCCACCGCCGGCGCCGCTGCCGATGATCAGCAGATCGAAGTGGGTGGCCTCAGGTTTCTGAAGCTGGGCCGGAGAGAGCAGAGCGTCCACAGAAATGCCGCCGATACCGGCAAGCTAGAAACGGCAGCCAGATCTGTCCGTTGTCTGTCATGAGCCGGAAGCCGTCGTCGGGTAGCGACTGAGCTGATTGATCATCTTGCAGACCATCGCCGTCCAGCCGGTCTGATGGCTGGCGCCCACACCACGGCCGTCATCACCGTGGAAATACTCGTTGAACAGAATCAGATCGCGCCAGTGCGGATCCTGCTGGAACAGCTCCACATCGCCATTGAACGGGCGGCGGCCCTCGGCATCGCGGCGGAACAGATTCACGAGGCGATGTTCAAGCAGCAGCGAGGCATCCCAGAGGTTCACCCAGTTGCCGGAGCCGGTGGGGAACTCCACTTTGAATGTGTCGCCGTAGTAGTGGCCGAATTTCTGCAGCGACTCGATCAGCAGGAAGTTGATCGGCATCCACACCGGGCCGCGCCAGTTGGAGTTGCCACCGAACATCGCCACCGGACTGTCGGCTGGGCTATAGGCCAGCGTCTGACTGTCGCTGCCCTCCGTGAAGCTGTAGGGGTGATCGCCATACACCTTCGAGAGAGCACGGATTCCATAGGGCGACAGGAATTCGTTCTCATCAAACAGGCGCTGGCAGATGCGGCGCAGGCGATCCTCCGGCACCAGCGAGAACAGCAGGCGATCGTTGCGCCATTGCCCCAGATGCTCGATCATCCAGCCCGGGTCGGTGCGCTCGTGCAGGAACCACTTCAGGCTCTGATTCACATCCAGAACCGGCAGCCGCTTCACCGTATCCACATCGAAGCTGGCCACAGCCAGCAGTGGGATCAAGCCTGAAACCGAACGGCTGCGCAGAAATTCGGAACTACCGTCTGGGCGCTTGATCACATCGTAATAGAAGCCATCCTGCTCATCCCAGTTCACATAGCCCCGGCTGCCCGGCCTGTTCAGGGTGAGTGCCAGCTGCACAAAGTCGTAGACGAAACGCTCGCAGATGTCGGCATACTCCGCCTCCTCACGGCTGAGCTCCACACTGATGTTCAGCAGATTCAGGCTCAGGGACGCCATCCAGGAGGTGCCATCGCACTGCTCGATGCGGCTGCCATCGGCCAGGGGATAACGGCGGTCGAACACGGCAATGTTGTCGAGCCCGAGGAAGCCCCCCTCAAACACGTTGTCGCCGGAGCGGTCGTTGCGGTTCGCCCACCAGCCGTACTCGAGAATCAGCTTGCGCAGAGAGGCGCGCAGAAAAGCGAGGTCGGGCACGTCGCTGGTCTTGCGGTCGATCTGGAAGATGCGCAGCGCCGCCCAGGCTCCAAGCGGCGGATTGGGATCGGAGAGAGCCCACTCGTAGGCCGGTGTCTGAGCATTCGGCGCCGTGTAGTGGGGTGTGCGCAGCAGGTTGCACTGCTGCTTGGCGGTGGCTGGATCGAAGATCGCGAACGCCACCGAATGGAACATCAGATCCCACTGGCAGAAGTAGGGGTACTCCCAGGCATCCGGCATTGAGATCACATCGTGGGCATGCATGCGCTGCCACTCGGCGTTCTGGGTATGCCAACGCTCCGGTGGCGGCGCCGACGCTGCCGTGGAATCTCCTTCCAGCCAGCGCAGCACGCTCCAGCCGTAGTACTTCTTGCACCACAAGAGGCCGGCAGCGCCGCTGCTGTGCACCAGGCGATCATCGTCGGAAAGATGCTGCACCCGCGAGGCGAAGAAGTCGTGCCATTCCTGCTCGCGGCACTGGAACAGTGTGTTCAGCCCCTCCCCGAAGGGCTCGGGATCGGCCATGGCAGCCGGCCCGCTGAGACGCAGGTCCACCTGCCATTCCTCACCGGGCTGCAGGGTGCGCTGCAGCAGCCGTGCCGCTTTGGTGCCCTGCTGTGCCGCGTTGATCGCCCCCTGCTCGTTCTCGATCAGGTAGCGATGAAAGCCATCTTTCTGGTACGGACGGTCATTGGGCTGGTT
>Ga0214917_10005461_pt1 | contig 13563 bp, 13 predicted proteins | sample LL_1208_BB_MetaG_FD_177983 | JGI IMG/M metagenome (GOLD analysis project Ga0214917, IMG submission 177983) | Freshwater microbial communities from Lake Lanier, Atlanta, Georgia, United States - LL_1208_BB | ecosystem: Environmental > Aquatic > Freshwater > Lake | place: USA: Georgia | collected... | reverse complement strand
CGGTCGTTGCCGCGGCGGGCACCGTAGCTGTTGAAATCCTCCGGAGTCACGCCTTCGGCGATGAGGTAGGAGCCGGCCGGGGAGGTTTTCTTGATGTTGCCGGCGGGGGAGATGTGGTCCGTGGTCACGGAATCGCCAAAGACACCGAGGCAGCGGGCATTCTGGATGGCAGCGACGGGCGAGGGTTGTAGCGAGAAGTTTTCGAAGAAAGGGGGTTCCTGGATGTAAGTGCTCTTGCGATCCCAGGTGTAAGTGAGGCCGGGCTTGGAGGGGATCTCGTTCCAGGCGGGGTTCTGCTCCGAGAAGTCGCGGTAGAGTCTGCGGAAGACCTCGGGCTTAAGGGCTGACTGCATGGCCTTGCCGATCTCCTCGCGGGTGGGCCAGAGGTCGCGCAGGTAGACGGCCTTCCCGTCCTTGCCGAGTCCGAGCGCATCCTTGGAAAGGTCGAGATCGACACGGCCGGCGAGGGCGAAGGCAACGACGAGGGGTGGGGACATGAGGAAGTTGGCCTTCACGGAGGGGTGAACGCGGGCCTCGAAGTTCCGGTTCCCGGAAAGAACGCTGGCGGCCACGAGGTCGTGCTCGGTGACGGCCTTTTCCACGGGGGCGGGGAGAGGTCCGGAGTTTCCAATGCAGGTGGTGCAGCCGTAGCCCACGAGATTAAAGCCCAGCTGATCCAGGAAAGGTTGGAGGCCAGTGGCGCTAAGATAGTCGGAGACCACGCGGGAACCGGGGGCGAGGGAGGCCTTGACGGTGGGATCGACGGTGAGGCCGCGCTCGACGGCCTTTTTGGCAAGAAGGCCGGCGGCAAGCATGACGGAGGGGTTGGAGGTGTTGGTACAGGAGGTGATGGCCGCGATGACGACGGAGCCGTTGCGGAGGGACGAGGACTTGGAATTCGGAATTTCGGATTTCGAATTTTTGGCCAAAGGATCGGGGGTGGGCCGGTCGGAGACCATCTCCTGCTCGTCGGCGGACATGGAAACGCGGGCGGTTTTGGCGAGGTCCCCGGAGTTTTTGCCATACCCACCTTCGGCAACGGACTTGGTGAGAAGGGAATCGAACGCGGATTTAAGAATGGGGAGCTCAATGCGATCCTGGGGACGCTTGGGGCCGGCGACGCTAGGTTTGACGGTGGTGAGGTCGAGTTCGACGACGGAGGAGAAGTCGAGGGCGTCCTTCTTCTCCGTGATACCGAAGAGGCCCTGGGCGCGGAAATAGTCTTCCACGAGTTTGACCTGGTCCTCCGTGCGGCCAGTGCCGCGGAGGTAGGCGAGGGACTCGGTGTCCACCGGGAAGTAGCCCATGGTGGCACCGTACTCGGGAGCCATGTTGGCGATGGTCGCGCGATCAGGAAGGGTCAGGCGGGCCGCGCCCGGGCCGAAGAATTCGACGAATTTTCCGACCACCTTGTGTTTCCGGAGGAGCTGGGTGACGGTGAGGGCAAGGTCGGTGGCGGTGGCGGCGGGAGGGAGCTCGCCGGTCAGGTAGAAGCCCACGACTTCCGGGGTGAGGAAGGTAAGGGGCTGGCCGAGCATGCCCGCCTCCGCCTCGATGCCCCCGACGCCCCAACCGACGATGCCGAGGCCGTTGATCATGGTGGTGTGCGAGTCGGTGCCAACGAGGGAATCGGGATAGGCGAGGAGGGAGCCATCGGCCTTCTTTTGGGTGAAGACTCCGCGGGCGAGGTATTCGAGGTTCACCTGGTGGACGATACCGATTCCGGGCGGAACGACCCCGAAGGTTTCAAACGCCTGCTGGCCCCATTTCAGAAATTCGTAGCGTTCCCGGTTGCGCTTGAATTCGTACTGCATGTTCAGCATGAAGGCCTGTTTCGTGCCGTTGACGTCGACCTGGACGGAGTGGTCGACGACGAGGTCAACGGGGACAAGGGGCTCGATGAGTTTCGGGTTCCGCTTCAAGCGGACCACGGCATCGCGCATGGCGGCGAGGTCGACCAGGAGGGGGACGCCGGTGAAGTCCTGCAGGACGATGCGGGCAACGGTGAATGGGATCTCCTCCGAGGCGGGTTTTTTGGCGTTCCACCGGGCGAGGTTTTCGACATCGCGGGGGGTGGCCTTGAGGCCGTCACAGTGGCGAAGGACGGACTCCAGAACAATGCGCAGGGAGACCGGCAGACGGGACAGATCAGTCTTAAGGTGAGCGGCGAGCTTGGGGAGGGATTGAAAGGAGTATTTCGCGCCGGAAGAGGTGAATGTTTCGAGGGTTAGTTTTCGAAGATCAGACATCCGGCTACCATAGTCAGTTTCAGTCGCATTTTAAGTGGAAATTCAGGGAAAACTTCCGGCTTAAACTTGCCCTAAAATTGGGCAGGCTGAGGAGATGGCATTGCTGGTACAAAAATATGGGGGAACGTCGGTGGCCAACCTCGAGAGGATCCAGCGGGTGGCGGACCGGGTGGCGGAGTCGCGCCGGCAAGGCAACCGCTTGGTGGTGGTAGTCTCCGCAATGAGCGGGGTGACCGACGGGTTGTTACGCATGGCGAAGGAAATCGACCGGGAACCGCACGAGAGGGAGATGGATCTCTTGCTGGCCACGGGGGAGCAGACGACCACGGCCCTGCTGGCGATGGCCCTGCATGCCCGCGGGGTGGATGCGGTGGCCTTGACCGGAGCGCAGGCGGGGATCGTGACCGACGGGACGCATACCAAGGCAAGGATCGCCAACGTCACCCCCTCGGCGGTGCGAGATCATTTGAAGGCGGGCCGAGTGGTGATTGTGGCAGGATTTCAGGGGCAGACGATGGAGGGGCAGATCACGACGCTGGGTCGGGGAGGGTCGGACCTTACGGCGATTGCCTTGGCGGCGGTGCTGAAGGCGACGCGCTGCGAGATTTATACCGATGTGGACGGGGTTTACACGGCCGATCCCCGGACGGAACCGGGTGCGCGCAAGATCGGCGAAATTTCGTACGACGAGATGTTGGAACTGGCAAGCACGGGAGCCAAGGTGATGCAGGCCCGTTCGGTGGAGTTTGCCAAAAAGTTCGGGGTTGTGTTTGAGGTCCGGTCGAGTTTCCATCGGACGAGAGGCACGATCGTGAAGGAAGAAGCCAAATCCATGGAACGAGTGGTCGTCCGTGGGGTCAGCTTGGAAAAAAACCAAGCCAAGGTGACGCTGGCGGGGGTGGCGGATCGACCCGGGGTGGCCGCGAAGCTTTTCTCCGGCATCGCGAAGGCGGGAATCAATGTGGATATGATCGTGCAAAACGTTTCGCTTCCACCGGCGGGCAGGAAGGGGAAGGCGCAGACGGACATTACCTTCACCGTGCCGAGAGACGAGCTGGGCAAGGTGAAGCGGTATTTGGAAAGTTTCCGGAGAACCGGCGGGGCGCGACGGATCCTTTTTCAGGAGGGCATCGCCAAGCTCTCGGTGGTGGGGATCGGCATGCGGAGCCACAGCGGGGTTGCGGCCCAGCTGTTCCGGGCGCTCGCCGCCGCGGGGGTTAACATCCAGATGATCAGCACCAGCGAAATCAAGATCACCGTGGTGGTTAATGAGGGAGACGGACCCAAGGCTGTGCGCGCGGCCCACCGGGAATTCAGGCTCGGTAAAAGATAGGAGCCGGATGAGCCAGGAACGTCCCGATCCCCGCCCTTTTTGGACACGTTGGGATGCACGCGACTGGGCTTTCCTGCTTCTCCAGCTTTTTCTGGGCCTGCGTTTGCTGATGGCGGGAGGTGCCAAATTTGATGGTCCGCAGGGCCTGAGCTTTTCCCATTTCTACAGCCAGGTTTTGCCGGCCCTTAGCCAACCGTTCCTCGAAAAAACCTTTTTGCCCGGGTGGCTTCTGAAACTTTATTTGGGTGGCCTGCCGTACGCGGAAATTCTGATTGGCGCGGGGATCCTGGTGGCGGGTCGAAACCGGGTGCCGTTGATCCTGGCGGGAGCCCTGTTTCTATCGTTGGCCTTCGGGCAGATGCTGATCGGCGGACACACGACGGTGGCGGACATCGGGATCCATTTAGGTCTGACCGTCCTGGCGTTGTTGTTGGTGGAGGATAAGAACAGACAGGGCTTTTAAATCTTGGATTTTGGATGTTCGAATCGGGTGGAGGGAGGGAAGCGGGAGTAACCGAAAGACAGAGGGGGTTGGAGTGCGCCGGGGTTATTTCCAGTGAAAGGAATAGCTCGATGCAGATTGCCGCGGAGTCGGTTTTTCGATAAGGTTTCCCCTTCGCCTCGGTAGCTCAGTTGGTAGAGCAGGTGACTCTTAATCACTTGGTCCTAGGTTCGAGTCCTAGCCGGGGCATGGTGTGGATCGAGTCGGCGGGCGAGAGATGGGAATTGAGATGAGTCGGACAACTCCGCAAAATCAAAACATGAGTGTGGCGGAAAACCGTTCCCTGGAGGCGAAAGGCCTGCAGATCTGGGGAGACGTAAGGTTCCGCGCCGATGCGTTGATCGGGGTTGGGGTGAAGGGCGGTGTCCAAGGCGCCGAGAAAATTATCGTGACCCAAGATGCGGTGATTGAGGGGGCGGTGGAAGGATCCGATGTCAAAATCGAGGGACAGGTGCAGGGTGGGGTTTCAGGCCGCGGGCAGGTTTGGATCGGAGCGAAAGCGAAGGTGAAAGTGGGGTGCTGTGCCCGCTCCCTTCGAATTGAGCCGGGAGCGGAGTTCCGGGGCGAATTGCAGGTGGGTTGAGCCATGACTTCCACACTAACCAAAATGGAAGTGATTTGCCCGGAGTGCGGGCAGGCGCAGATGGAGTCGCAAAATTTCATCTCCACGGTGTGCCGGGGGTGCGGTCATTACTTTAAATCGGGAAAAGCGGCCCTGGCCGGGAAGCGAAAAGTTCGGCGCTCGGTCATCAAGAAACGGGAGCTGACGTGTGCAGAGTGCGGGGCCGTTCAGGAAGTGGCGGAGGAGGCGCAATCCTCCAGCTGCCTGAATTGCGGACGACATCTGGAGTTGGGCCACCGCGAAATCACCGGAGAGCACCTGGGAAACCTCAGTTTGGAGGGGGAACTAAAAATCGGCCCCAGGGGGAATTTCGGCGGATCCAAGGCCAGGGCAGCCCGGATCATTCTGCAAGGTCGGGCCAGTGGCTATCTGGAGGCGCCGGAGTGGTTGCGGGTGGAGGGACAGTCCAAGCTGCGCACCGGTGCAGCGGGGGGCAAGCTGGAGATCCGTGCCGGTGCGTCGATGGAGACCGGGGAGCCGGTTTTTTTTGAAAGTGGTGAGATTGAGGGGGAATTGCGTTGTCCTGCCGCGCATTTCACCGGGCCTTTGCGAGTCGGATCCCAAGGGATGCTGAAGGCGGAAAAAATTACCTTTCGGGAGCTAACCGTGGAGGAGGGTGGAAAAGTAAGAGCGCAACTCGGAGAAACGGTGGTTTAGCCTTCCGGGATCAACATTGAGCTCGCGACTGGTTTGGATTCAGCGAATCCATATCGACGGGCTCCCCCCTCCGACAGGAGGGATTGTGGTCTTATTTGGATTTGGTGAGCCGGCGGAAAGTGGGGGAGAACTCGGGAGATTCGGTTTTGCCCTCGATAGGGTCTGAACGGCCACGGAAAAGGGCAGCCTCGGCGACAATAAACTTGTTGGTGCGCACATCGCCGAACAGGTGGGCGTTATCACACACCTCGATGGATTCCGTGGCGGTGATATTGCCCTGAACCTTGCCGCGGATGATGACTTTGGCGGCATGAATTTCGGCTTTGATTACCGCTTCGGGGCCGATGGTGAGGGTGCCTTGGGAAATGATTTCGCCTTCAAAGATCCCATTGAATTCCAGGGGACCGTCGAAAGCCAAAGTTCCCTTGATCTCGACCTGGTCGGTGATCAAGGCGGTACGTCCGGATGATTCCACGCGGGCAGTGCTCACCTTGGAAGTTTCGGGGTAACTGAAGGTGGCGTCGAGAGTATCGCTTTTACGGCCATTGGTACGTGTGAACATTTTTACACAATAACACGGAAAATATATGGATTGGCAAGGACTTTTTTTAAAAAAAGCTAAGGGGCGCGTTTCTTGACACCGGGTGAGTGACTTACGCAACCTCTTCGTTCCCATGATCCACCATCTCAAGCTGATCCAACTCAAGGGCGGTCTTCCCGCCAACCGGGTCGAGGAAATGATGGTGGAAAGCCGGATCCGGCTTCTGAAGATCCAAGACGTGCTGAGTTTGGCCTGCGGTAAAAAAATTCCGCTCAATGGGCACGATTCTTTCCACGATCTTTTCCTGGCCCTGGAGTTTGAAAACAGCCTGAAGCGGACCTCCGCCTTCGATCATCCCTTGTACCACCAGTTTGAGAGCCAAGTCCTGAAGCCGAACGCCGCAAAGATTGAGGTGTTGGAGTTTGAAATGGATCCCGGCAAGGACGTCCGTTTTTCCTGATCGGGAAAGAGAAGCTTCGGGACCGCGATGAAAAAGCGGGCGGTCGTGGGGGTGGGGGTGGCCGGATTTCCCAAAAACGCCGCCGGCAATTCCTGGGCTTTTTTGCAGTGGGCAACCGGTCTGCGGGAAATGGGATGGGACGTCTGGATGGTGGAGTCGCTCCAGGCCAAGGAGATCATCGACAAAAACGGACAGTCTTGCCGGCTTTCGGACAGCCTTAACCTTGTTCACTGGGAAGCCATGCTTTCCGAGCTTGGCTGGAACCAACAGGCGACCCTGCTGGCGGAGGGCGAATCCGTGGAGGAGCGAGGCCTGAGGGAATTTGCGGATGGAGCGGATCTTTTTCTCAACCTCTCCGGCCACTTCAAACGACCGGACTTGGTGGGAGGCGCGGCCGCACGGGTGTATGTGGATCTGGATCCAGCCTTCACGCAGATCTGGGCCAAGGTTTACGACAGCCCGATGAATTTTGCGGGTCACAACGCTTTTTGGAGCGTGGGGCTTTCGATGGGGCGCGGAGCGGTGGTGCCGGACACCGGCCATGATTGGAAACCCATCCTGCCCCCGGTTTGCCGGCGATATTGGTCCCCGGAGGCTGTCGGAAATCCGGCCGGACCGGCGGCCGAGCTGGGCCGCGATCATTGGACGACCATCACGCATTGGTACGGATATGCGGCGGTGGAATGGGAAGGGAGAAGCCACGGCAATAAATCGGAGGAGTTCGCCAAACTCCGAAGCTGGCCACGCCAAGCGGGATTGCGACCGCGGGTGGTCACGGATCTGGGGCCGGGAGAGGAAAGGGCCGGACTGGAGATGGAGGGGTGGGAGTTTTTGGAACCTTCCGCCATCTGTTCGGAGTGGAAAGCCTACCGGTCCTTTCTTGCGGCCAGCCGGGGGGAATTCTCGCCGGCAAAATCAGGTTACCTTACGGCCAAGACGGGTTGGTTCAGTGACCGGAGCGCCCTGTATCTCGCCTTGGGCCGGCCGGTGCTCTTGCAGGAGACCGGCTGGTCGCAATGGTTGCCGTCAGACAAAGGTTTGGTGGCTTTCCGGACGCCGGAGGAGGCTGTCGAGAGGGTGAAAGAAATCGAAAAAGAACACGCGACACACGCCCGGGCCGCGGAAGAGATCGCGCGGGAGCATTTGGCGGTCGAGAAGTCGATTGGGCAGGCCCTGGAATATCTGTAAAGCGGCGGGGTCGTTTGACTTGGGTTTGGTGATTCCTAGCTTACCCAGCATGTCCACAACGATTCAGCGAAACATGCCCAAGCCAGCGGTGGACTGGTTTCGTCCCGCGATGGAGCTGGAAACCGAACTCAAGCAGATCGAGTTGCGGATTTTGCACCAAGCCTCGCAATTCGATCCTGGGGCCGAGGGGTACGTACGTTACGCCTTACAGGGAGGTGGAAAAAGGCTGCGACCCGCCCTGGTGCTTCTAGCCGGCAAAGCGGCGGGAGGCTGGACGGAGCCAATCCGGGACTTGGCCGTGATTGTGGAACTGGTGCATGTCGCATCCTTGGTCCACGACGATGTGCTCGACCGGGCGGAGTTGCGGCGATCCCGGGCCACCTGCAATTCCAAGTGGGGAACGGAACTCTCCGTGTTGTTGGGGGATGCTCTTTTTGCCCATGCCCTGCAGTTGGCCACCAAGCTGGAGGATGCGGAAGTGGCGCGGAAAATCGCCGAAGCCTCGCGGAATCTTTGTGAGGGGGAAATCCTGCAGACCCAGCGTCGTTTTGACCTGAAAATGTCGACGACAGATTACCTCCACATGATCGGGTTGAAGACGGGTGCGCTATTCCGGGTTGCCGCCGAAGTCCCGTTTCTTCTTCATGAGGCCCCCGTTTCCCGCCGGGAAGCGGCCCGCTCCTTTGGCTACCAGCTCGGTCTGGCCTATCAAATCTACGATGACGTACTCGATCTGGTGGGGACTTGCGAAGAGAGCGGTAAGACTCTGGGGACCGACCTGAAAAAGGGGAAGTGGACCTTGCCGTTGCTGCATGCCCTGCAAACCTTGCCGGCATCCGAGTCGGAATCCCTGCGGGCTCAGTTGGTGGAAGGAGCTCACGGGGTGGTGACCAAGGTCGTGGCGGCTGGAGGCGTCCGTTTTTCCCTGCGAAAAGCCGTTGAATTGCTCGAACGGGCCAAGGGCGACCTCGAGGTTTTGGGAGACCCGCAGGGGGAACTGCGCGGTTTGACGGAGAGATTCCAGGCTTTTTTGAGGCAGATGGAGGTTTAGGTCCGGGCTCAGCAAGGGAACCGGGGCAGGCCTCGTCAGGCAAAAAGATCCGCGTCCTCCAATATCGCCACTTCAAAACGGCCGAAAGCAAGGGTAGGATATCCGGATGTCGGTAGAAACGGCTCTTCCTCCGGATTTGGAAAATGGCCCGACCGATGAAGAGTTGGTGGCCTCCACGCTCAAGGGAGATATGGGAGCCTACGATGAGCTTATCCGCAGGTTTCAGGGGCGCTTGTATGGGGTGATCTACCACCTGACCTCCAACCACGAAGACACGAACGACCTGCTGATGGAGGTCTTTGACAAGGCCTACCGGAGCCTGCCGACCTTCCGGGGGCAGTCCTCCTTTTACACGTGGATTTACCGGATCGCGATCAACCGGAGTTTCAACTTTTTGGACAAGCGGAAAAGGCGGCAGGGGGCCATGAGCCTGAATGAGCTGGACGAGGACGGCTTGCCCAAGCTGGATTTGCCCGATATTTCGCCTCAAAACGACCCAAATAAATCAATCATGCTCAATGAATTACAAAATAAATTGAACGAATCTATGCTTAAGCTGTCGAAGGAACATAGAACTGTGGTAACTTTATTTGATATTCAAGGACTTGCGCATGCCGAGATCGCCAAGATCATGGGGTGTACGGAGGGGACTGTCCGTTCCCGGCTCCATTATGCTCACAAGCAGCTTCAAAAATCTCTTGGCATCTACCTGAAAAAGTAAAACCATAAGGATTCCCTCGATGAGCCAAAAAGAAGACTTTAGCCAACTGCAAAAGCTCCTCCGTGTGAAGCGGCTGGAAACCCCGGGGCAGGAGTATTTTGACCGTTTTGTGGACGCCTTTCACACCTACCAGCGCCGGGAGATTCTCCAGCAAGAGCCTTGGTATGCGAAGGTGGTGGAAGTCTTGTTCGAACCGTGGATCGCCGGGGTGCCTCGGTTGGCCACGGTGGCCGCTTCGGCGGCTTGCCTGGTCGCCGGAGTCGCGTTTTTCCTCGGACCCATTCAGTCCGGCACCGCCCATCTGGCGGACGGCAAGGTGGCGCATCCCCGGGGAATCTTGGTGGCGGCTTCCCAAAAGGAAGAGTCACTGCAAATCCAGCCTGAGTTAATCGACACCGCGGCTGGCGGGGACACGACCGAGCTGCGGCCCCTCTATGTGAATGGGCATGGCGCGGTGGCTTATGATTCCCGGCTCGCGTTCTAAGCTTCTCTTTTCCTCTTTCCTGATCCTCGGCCTGCTGACGGCCGGATGGTTCGCGTATCGGGGTGTTTCCCACAAACAAAGCGCCCTCCGCCCCGTGGCTCAACCCGCCGCGGTTGAGACCATCCGGGTCACGGAAATTCAAAGCATCAAACCGGCGGCCACCGGAGCAACCCCCTCTTCCGGCGTTTTTGACAAAATCGCCTCGGAGGTCAGCGGGGTTTACGAAAAGGCCGCCCCCTCGGTGGTGCGGGTGCGGGCTTCCGACGGGCCTGAGCAGCTGGCGGGGACCGGGTTCTTTGTCGACAACCGGGGTACGGTCGTGACGGCCTATGCGGTCGTGGGGCAGGCCAAGGAAGCCGCGGTCGAAGCTGGAGGGCGGACTTATCCCGCGAAAATTCTGGGCCGCGACCCCCGTAGCGGCATCGCTCTTTTAAAAATCCAGGCTGGGGAAACCCCCTTCCTCCTGTTTGGCGAGTCAGGCGGTCTGCGGCCGGCCTCGGCAGTCGTGAGCGTGGCTTTCCCTTACGACCTGAAAGCCGAACCTACTTTTGGTCTTGTGGCCGGTTTTGATGTGAAATATTTGACCCGGTTTTTCGCCACCACCCACATCCGGGCCAACTTGCCGATCAAGCCAGGGCAGATCGGTGGTCCCTTGCTGGATAGTCAGGGCAAGGTGGTGGGTATCCTCATGCTGGAGATCGACGAAGGAAAAGCCTGCTATGCCCTCCCAGTCGAAGCCGCGGCCAAGGTGGCGGCGGATATCGAAAAATTCGGCGAACCTCATCACGGCTGGATGGGCGTGGGAGTCATGCCGGACCGGAGTCGGCCGGAACGAGGTGCTCCGGTATTTGTGGACCGCCTGTACAAGGGCACGCCAGCCGAGCGCAGCGGCCTGAAGGCGGGCGATGAAGTCCTCTCCATCGGCAACCGGCCGGTTCGGGAGCCTTCCGATGTTTTGGATTCGGCCTTTTTTGCGAGCGTGGGGGAGAAGGTTCCCGTCAAGGTTCGGCGTAACGGCAAAGAAGAGACATTCACCATCACGGTGGCTGCGCGGCCGGAAACATCCCGGATCGTGGAGCCGGCGCCTTTGTTTCCCGATTCCCAGGCGGGATCGGCACCCCAGGGAGTGCCGGTCCGCGGCTCGAATCCCTAGTTTTAGGAAATTTTAGCCATCCCTTTCACCGGGGGATGAAGTCGAATTCCGGCGGGAACGAAAGACCGATCTGTTGCTCCAAAGCCTCCTGCTGTGCAGACCAGGCGGAGGCGGTTGGATGAGCATTCAAATTCGGCTGAAAAGGCAAATCCAGCTGGCCAAGCGGGGAGCCGTCAGGGTTCCAACCCTGCCAAGTGACGGTTTTGGTGACGGCATCCAAGCGGGTCGAGCTCATCGGTTTCCCATCGGAGTATTGGAGAAGAAGGGAGCTGACTTTTCCTGCATCGCCCACCACCGGTCCAAACTGGCCCAGAAGCTTGCCATCCGGATAAAGAAGGCGCCCTCCGATCAGGCGATCCGCGTCGTACTGGCATTCGGCGAAGGATTTGCCGTCGGGGTAGTGCAGGATCAGGGGCCCAGCCAGCTGATCGTCCTTGAACTCGCCGGAAGTGGCCAAGGCTCCGTCCATTCCAAAACTACGGAAGGGGCCGTTCTTCTTTCCGGTTCGATAAGTGGTCTCCACCCGGGGCTTGCCATCCGGATAATATTCCCTGACCCGCCCATCCAACTTGTCCTCCTTCCATAATTCCTCCACGAGAAGTTCACCCTTTTCATTCCAGGTCCGGGCGGGCCCGTCCTTTTTGCCGAGAACGTAGAAGGCCTCGGAACGTTTGGCGCCGGAGGAAAAATATTCGAGGGAAGGACCCTCCAACTTTCCGGCCTTCCAGGAGGCGGTGTAACGGGGGGTGCCGTCGGGCCACCAACCCTGCGCAGGGCCTTCCAGTTGGTCACCCAGGTAATTCAAGTTGTCAGAGACCGAGCCGTCCGCATGGAAAAGAGTGGAGGGGCCTTGGCGCCGACCCTCCGCCAGGGTGTTGAAGGATCGTTGCCGACCATCGGGATTAAACAGAATTTGGGGACCGGTCATTTTACCGGCCTGCATCCGGGTTTCGGCACTCAGTTTGCCGTCGGCTGCAAAAAACTGCCAATCCCCCTCGGGTTGGCCGCCCCGGACCGGGCCTTCGGCCGTTTTGTTGCCTTTTTCATCAAAATCCAACCGGCGACCGTCGCGACGGTCAAATGCGACGAATTCCCGACGGGAGACCGAGCCGTCGGCCCGGTAAAAAATCAGCTCCACTTGGCCTTGGGGGGTTTGTCGGGCGCTCAGGACCATGGCACCGGAAATGTTGCGGTAAGGCCCTTTGCGGAGAACCTCCAGCGGCACGAGGGAGGATTCCTGATAATCCCAAATCGGATCCCCAGCCGGCTGGCCGGGGCCGGCGGGAAATTGCTGGGAGTTTTCCACGGAGCGCCGAATGGCCTCGGCCGTTTGCAGCCCCTGAAAGATGGCGTTGAGGATGATCCCGACCTCGCTTTGTGCGGGCGCGCGTGTCGGGAGAAGTATCAACACCAAGAGGAGACCGAGACCGGTGCGCATCAAGGGTTAGATTAGGATTAGGATGAGGAGGAAGGTAAGCGGGAAGATTGGGCAGGGAAGCGATCCAACTTTTTTATTTTTGGGAAAGGTCTGACCCTAACATTCCCATGGATTTATGTTAGGGTCTGGATCCGATGATATCGTGGATCCGGCGCTGGTCTGAATTCATCAAGTTCGAGCATACCTTATTTGCGCTCCCGTTTGGGCTGGCAGCGATGGTCACGGCTGCCCGAGGTCTGCCAGAGAGTAGGGTTTTTTTCGGGGTGTTGATTTGCCTAGTCGGGGCGAGGACCGCGGCCATGGCCTTCAACCGCCTGGCCGATTGGCAGATCGATGTGAAAAATCCGCGAACGGCAATGCGCTCGACCCTGGTGACGAAAACAGCCGCTTGGGTCACGGTGGCAGCCGGGGTGGGTGGCTTGGTCACGGGGGCATGGCTCTTGAATCCCCTCTGCCTGATCCTGAGTCCGCTCGCGGTAGGGATCGTTTTCTTTTATTCGCTGACCAAGCGGTTTACCTGGGCTTCCCACGGGTTTTTGGGATTGGCCCTGGGGACGGCCCCGATGGGGGCCTGGCTGGCGGTCACGGGAAAATTTGACTCCTGGCTACCGGTTGTTTTGGGTTTGGCGGTCGGACTCTGGGTGGCGGGTTTTGATGTCATTTATTCGGTTCAAGATCGAGAGTTTGACCGGAAAGAGGGGCTGTTCAGCTTTCCGGCCAAATTCGGGGAAAAAGCGACACTCCGCATGGCGGTCATGGTGCATGGAGTCGCGGTGGTACTGCTGGGGTTGTTTGGATGGATGGCGGGGTTCGGGTGGAGGTACGGGCTCGTGTGGGGGGCGGTCGGCGTGGTCCTGGGGGTGGAGTGCCGGGTGTTGCGCTCCATCCTTTCGCAGAAAGAAGCTGGATTCCGCTTGGTGGAAGTGGTGACGCGGGCCCACATGGCGGTCAGCCTGCTGGTGCTGGGGGGGGTGGTGTGGGAGATTTTTTGGCGATGAGCTTGTGGGCAAGGATCCAGGCGAACGCGGAAGCCGGGCAGCGCCTCCACGCCGACGAGGCGGCGTATCTTTTTGAAAAAGCGGATTTGCACCAACTTGGTCAACTGGCGGATCGGGTTCGGGAAAGAAAAGTCGGAAAGCGGGCGAGCTATGTTGTGAATCGCTA
>Ga0214917_10005460_pt1 | contig 13566 bp, 14 predicted proteins | sample LL_1208_BB_MetaG_FD_177983 | JGI IMG/M metagenome (GOLD analysis project Ga0214917, IMG submission 177983) | Freshwater microbial communities from Lake Lanier, Atlanta, Georgia, United States - LL_1208_BB | ecosystem: Environmental > Aquatic > Freshwater > Lake | place: USA: Georgia | collected... | reverse complement strand
TTGTTCGAGCGCTGCAAGCTCGTCCGCATGCTGTGCGACCTTGGCCGAGAGCTTCATCAGCAACCGTCCGCGCTCGGCGGCGGTGGTCTTTTCCCACACGGTGTGCCACGCATGGCGCGCCGCCTGTACGGCAGCGTCGATGTCGCTGGCGTCGCTGCGCTGGATTTCGTCAAAAGGCTGGCCGTCGGAGGGGTCGATGACGGGCAGGGTGCGGCCGCTTTGTGAGCGGCGCGATTCGTTGGCGATGTAGTTGAGTTGCATGGCCGCGATTGTGCAGCGGGCCTGCGTGGTGTCAGGTCACCTTGGCGTCGTCGCTGTCAATCGTCGTGGCCGGGCTGACGCCTGTGCGACGCACGGGGCCCACTTGTTGTTCGATCTGCGCCTGCAAGTCGCGGCGCAGGCCGAACAAGAACAAGGCCTCGACCGCGACAAACAGGGGGCCGATGATCAGGCCCATGATGTCGTCGACAAAGGCCGGTTTGCGGCCTTCATAAAAGTGTCCGACGAACTGGAACACCCAGCCCACCACGAACAAGGCCACGCCACCGCCCAGCCACGCAAGCGTGCCCTGCGAAGCAATCCACAGGGCGAGCCACAGGTTCAGCAGCATCCAAACGGTCATCAGCGCACCCATGCGCCACTCCAGGCGCAGGTAATAGGCAATGGCCAGCAGGGTGACGGCGTGCGCCGGCGTGAACGGCACGCCCGCGACGGTGACCTGTGGCGCCGACAACAGTACCGCTACCGCCAGCACGATCATCGGAATGCCGATGAAGTGGGTGACGATGTTGCGTGCATCGCGGTGGTAGGCCGCGTAGTTCGACAGTTGCTGTTCGATCGACTTCATCGACGCACTCCGTTGCTGGCCTGGACAGACGAGGGATCAGGCAGCTCGCGCCACCGCACGGAACCGGTCCTGGTGATCGTGGAGCCAGCGTTGGGAGGCCGACGACTCCAGCTCGGCAGGATGAAAATCGGCCCGCAAGAACGCGCGCCACGGCTTGTACAGCGCGCGCACGAGGCCGTGCTGGCCGAACAGGAAGCTCGCCGCACTGCGCCAGGTTCGCCATTGCCACAGGCTGCCGTCGTGCCAAAGATTGCGCAACGTCTGGCGCAGCAAATCGCCGAGGAAGAACACCGTGACGCGACGGAACCAGCGCACGCGCCACGCATGGCTGCCGCCGAGTGCTGCATACAGGTCGAATGCGGTCGCCTTGTGTTCGGACTCTTCTGCGCTGTGCCACAACCAAAGCGTGGACAGCCGCTCGTCCGACGATGCAACCGCTTCGGGATGGGCAAGCAGCCAGTCGGCAAGGATGGCGGTGAAATGTTCGTTGGCCACGGTGATCGCCAGTGGATGACGGACATCGAGGCCTTGCAGACGCTTCATGCGCTTGAGCACGCGCGGCGCCCAGCGGTTGACCAGTCCCTGCTGCTCCAGATGCCGGTTGAACAGCGCATGCAGATGGCGATGCGTGGCCTCCTGACCGACGAAACCCTGCAGCTCGGCCTTCCATTCGGCCTGCGCCGGCTCGGGCAGTGTGTGCGCGGCCTCGCGCACTGCGTCGATGAAAAATTGCTCGCCCACCGGAAAGCTCATCGACAGCGCATTGAAAAACGCGCTGCGAAACGCGTCGCCGCCGCACCAGTGGCGCGCAAACGGCGCTTCCAGATCGATCATGAGGCGGCGTACAACGAGGTCGGTCATTGGATGTAGTTCCTGCAAAACGCGGATGGTAACGTCGTGTGACCGTGCGCAACGCCGGATCGAATCAAAAACCCCGTGCAAATTGCGCCGGCCATGAAAAAGGCCCGCCGAAGCGGGCCTGTACGAGCGGGTGAGCCGAATCAGCCGCCGTGGAACTTCACCACCAGCGGCACGATCAGCAGCGCCACGATGTTGATGATCTTGATCAGCGGATTCACTGCCGGGCCGGCGGTGTCCTTGTAGGGGTCACCGACCGTGTCGCCGGTCACTGCAGCCTTGTGCGCATCGCTGCCCTTGCCGCCATGATGGCCGTCTTCAATGTACTTCTTGGCGTTGTCCCAGGCGCCGCCCCCGGTACACATGCTGATGGCCACGAACAGGCCGGTCACGATGGTGCCCATCAACAAGCCACCGAGCGCCTTGGGGCCGAGGATCAGGCCTACGGCAATTGGCACCACCACCGGCAGCAGTGACGGAATCATCATTTCCTTGATCGCAGCCGTGGTCAGCATGTCAACTGCGCGGCCGTATTCGGGTTTGGCCGTGCCCTCCATGATGCCCTTGATCTCGCGGAACTGGCGGCGCACTTCTTCCACCACCGAACCGGCCGAGCGGCCCACCGCTTCCATCGCCATGGCACCGAACAGGTATGGGATCAGGCCGCCGATGAACAGACCCACGATCACCATCGGATCGGACAGGTCAAAGCTGATCTTGCTGCCGTAGCTCTCCAGCTTGTGGGTGTAGTCGGCAAACAGCACCAGGGCGGCGAGGCCGGCCGAGCCGATGGCGTAGCCCTTGGTCACGGCCTTGGTGGTATTGCCCACGGCGTCGAGCGGATCGGTCACGTCACGCACGCTGCTCGGCAGTTCAGCCATCTCGGCAATGCCGCCAGCGTTGTCGGTGATCGGGCCATAGGCGTCGAGCGCGACCACGATGCCGGCCATGCTCAGCATCGAGGTGGCGGCGATGGCCACGCCGTACAGGCCGGCCATGCCGTAGCTCGCGACGATGGCCACGCAGACCATCAGCACCGGCCACGCGGTGGACTTCATGCTCACACCGATGCCGGCAATGATGTTGGTGGCGTGACCGGTGGTCGACGCCTGCGCCACATGCTTGACCGGGTAATAGTCGGTGCCGGTGTAGTACTCGGTGATCCACACCATGCCGGCGGTCAGCAGCAGGCCGACCACGCAGGTGCCGAACAGCGCCATCATGCTGACCTTTTGTCCGCCGGTCTCGAGGCCGTTCGGGAACATGGTCTGGGTGACGAAGAAGAACGCGATCAGGCTCAGCACACCGGCCACGATCAGGCCCTTGTACAGCGCAGGCATCACGTTCTTCATGTCGGGCTTGGCCTTGACGAAGAAGCAGCCGATGATGGACGCGATGATCGACACCGCGCCGAGTGTCAGCGGATACAGCACCGCGTTGGCGCCGCCGCCGGTCACCATCAGGCCGCCAAGCACCATGGTCGCGATCAGCGTGACCGCATAGGTTTCGAACAGGTCGGCCGCCATGCCGGCGCAGTCGCCGACGTTGTCGCCCACGTTGTCGGCGATCACCGCCGGGTTGCGCGGGTCGTCCTCGGGGATGCCGGCTTCGACCTTGCCCACGAGGTCAGCGCCGACGTCAGCGCCTTTGGTAAAGATGCCGCCGCCCAGACGCGCGAAGATCGAGATCAGCGACGAGCCGAAGGCCAGACCGATCAGCGGGTTGAGCGCTTTCGCATCGGCATTGGCGCCACCAAGGTAGTAGTAAAAGCCCGCCACACCGAGCAGGCCCAGGCCCACCACCAGCATGCCGGTGATCGCGCCGCCCTTGAAGGCGACATCGAGCGCCGGGCCGATGCCATGCGTGGCCGCCTGCGCGGTGCGCACGTTGGCCCGCACCGACACGTTCATGCCGATGAAGCCGCAGGCGCCCGACAGCACCGCGCCGACCACGAAGCCCAGCGCCGTGTTGAAGTCGAGAAAGATCGCGATCAGGACCGCGAGCACCACGCCCACGATCGCGATCGTGCGGTACTGGCGCGCAAGGTACGCGGCGGCGCCGGTCTGTACCGCAGCGGCAATCTCCTGCATGCGGGCATTGCCTGCATCGAGCGAGAGGATGGAAGAGCGGGCCCAGAAGCCGTAAGCCACGGCAATCAGGCCACAGACGAGCGCAAGCAGCAGCGCTGAGTCGGCAGTCATCAGAAGTCTCCTTGTTGTCTAAAGCGCGGGGGAGATCAACGCGCCGGATGACCTCCCGGGGCGTTGCTTCCTCGTGCTCCATGCGGAGACGATTGGCCAACGCGGCGAATGTAGCGGATGAAGCGCGGGGCGCAAGCCCGATGAAAGTAAAATCAGGGTTAATCCTGAGCGCAGGCTGTCGCAGACAGCACCGATGCCTTGCGGTGACGCCGTCCTGGCATCACCACCGCGTCTCATTCCCAACTCTCCAACGATCCACAACCATGGCACTCGACAAAGTCAGCGCGGGCAAGCATGCGCCCGACGCATTCAACGTGATCATCGAAATCCCGATGAACGCCGATCCCGTCAAGTACGAGGTCGACAAGGAAACCGGCGCGATCTTCGTGGACCGCTTCATGAGCACGTCGATGCACTATCCGACCAACTACGGTTATGTGCCGCAAACCATCAGCGGTGACGGCGACCCGGTCGATGTGCTGGTGATCACGCCCGTGCCGCTGATTCCTGGCGTGGTGGTGCCGTGTCGGCCGATCGGCATCCTGAAGATGCAGGACGAAGCGGGCGAAGACGGCAAGGTGCTGGCGGTGCCGATCGACAAGATTCTTGCGATCTACACCCAGTGGCAAAAGCCCGAAGACCTCAATCCGCTGCGCCTGAAGACCATTGCGCATTTCTTCGAGCACTACAAGGACCTCGAGCCCGGCAAGTGGGTCAAGATTCTCGGATGGGAAGGCCCCGAGGCCGCCAAGAAGGAAATCCTTGACGGCATCGCCAACTACAAGCGGGCCCATCCGCAGGGCTGATGCTCAGGTGCGCCTGAATGGCGTGCGCTCGCCCAGGTGCTCAAGGTAGTTTTCGACACCCTGGCCTTCGCGGTCGAGAAAGCGGTGTACCGCATCGGCAAAGGCCGGGTGAGCGAGCCAGTGGGCGCTGTGCGTGCGCACCGGCATCAGCGCGCGGGCCATCTTGTGTTCTCCTTGCGCACCGCCTTCAAACCGTTTGAATCCATGCGCGATGCACCACTCGATCGGCTGGTAGTAGCAGGCCTCGAAGTGCAGGCAGTCCACCCGTTCGATGGCGCCCCAGTAGCGTCCATAGGCCACGCGCTGATCGGCCCCGATGCCGATCAGGCTGCAGGCGATCGCGCGCCCCTCGCGTTCGGCGATGAACATCAGCCACGCATCGGGCATCGTGCGTGACATTCGTGCAAAGAAATCGGCGCTGAGATAGGGCGGGTTGCCGTGCTCGCGGTAGGTGCGCGCATAGCAGCGGTAGACGAATTGCCAGTCAGCCTCGCTGATGTCTTGGCCGCGGGCCCATCGAAACCGCACGCCGGCATCGGCCACCTTGCGCCGCTCCTGCCGGATCTTCTTGCGCTTTTCCTGGTTGAGCTTGCGCAGGAAATCCTCGAAGTCGGCAAACGGCGGCTCATTCGCTCGCTGCTCCCAGTGAAACTGCACCGTGCTGCGCATCAGCATGCCGGATGCTTCGCAGGCTGCGATGTCGTCAGCGTTGCCAAACAGAAGATGCAGCGATGAGAGCTGCTGCGCACGGCACCATTCGATCAGGCACTTCGCCAGCGCGGCGCGTGCAGGCGCATCCACCGCAAGCAGCCGCGCCCCGGGCACTGGCGTGAACGGCACCGCCACCACGGCCTTGGGGTAGTAGCGCAGCCCGTGCTGTTCGTAGGCCTGCGCCCATGCCCAGTCGAACACGTATTCGCCGTAGGAGTGCGGCTTGAGGTACAGCACCGTGGCTGCATGCAGCTCACCGTGGCGGTGCAGCGTGAAGACGCGAAGTTCCCAGCCGGTCTCGGGCACGGCACTGCCGCTTTGCCCCAGGGCTTGCAGACAGGCGTGCCGCATGAACGGGGTGATGCCTTGCTGTTGCAACAGCAGCCGATCCCAAGCGTCGGCAGGCACGGCGCCCAGGTCGTCATGCACCCCGATGACATAATCGATCGTCATTGAAAAGCCTGCGTCATGCGTCTGAAGATCTGTGTTGCCCAGTTGAATTTCGTGGTCGGAGACATGGCCGGCAACGCGCGCAGGATCATCGAGGCGGCGCATGCCGCCCATGCACAGGGCGCGCGCGTGTTGCTGACGCCCGAGCTATCGATCTGCGGCTATCCGGCCGAAGACTTGCTGCTGCGCCCCGCCTTTACCGACGCCTGCGATGATGCACTCAAACAGGTGGCCGATGCACTCGCCGGGTTAAGCGATTTCACGGTGGTGGTCGGGCATCCGACCGGCACGCACGAGCGCAACCGCAGTGTCTCGGTGCCACGGCGCTTCAATGCGGCGAGCGTGCTGCGCGGTGGTCAGGTGCTGGCCACCTATGCCAAGCGCGAATTGCCCAACTACCAGGTATTCGACGAGCGCCGCTATTTCACGCCCGGCGATGCAACTTGCGTGTTCGATGTTGAAGGGGTCCGCATCGCGCTGCTGATTTGCGAAGACGCGTGGTTCGATGCACCGGCGCAGGATGCGCGCGCGGCGGGCGCACAGGTTTTGGCCGTGCTCAATGCGTCGCCGTTCCATGTGGGCAAGGGCGAGGAACGCGAGCAGACCATGGCGCAGCGCGCGCGCAGCTGCGGTCTGCCCATCGTGTATGCCCATCTGGTCGGTGGCCAGGACGAGGTCGTCTTCGAGGGCCGTTCGTTCGCGGTGCAGGCCGACGGTGCGGTGGCAGCGCGTGCGGCAGCGTTCCGCGAAGAACTGTTCTTTGTTGAAGTCGGCCCTGCGGGCGCGTCAGGCGATGCGGTGCAGGTCAGCGGTGCGTTGTGCGCGCCACGAGGCGACGATGCCGAACTGTGGGATGCGCTCGTCATGGGTGTGCGCGACTACATCGGCAAGAACGGGTTTCCCGGTGCGATCCTTGGCTTGTCAGGGGGCATCGATTCGGCGCTGGTTCTGGCGATTGCGGTCGATGCGCTCGGGCCCGAGCGTGTGCGGGCCGTGATGATGCCTTCGCCGTACACCGCCGACATCTCGTGGATCGATGCGCGCGAGATGGCGCGTCGCCTGAAGGTGCGCTACGACGAGATCTCGATCGTGCCGCAGTTCGAGGCGTTCAAGGCGGCTCTGGCGCGCGAATTCGACGGACGGGCCGAAGACACGACCGAAGAGAACATCCAGGCGCGCATCCGCGGCACGTTGCTGATGGCGCTGTCCAACAAGTTCGGCAGCATCGTGCTGACCACCGGCAACAAGAGCGAAATGGCCACCGGCTATTGCACCTTGTATGGCGACATGGCCGGTGGCTTTGCGGTGATCAAGGATTTGTTCAAGACCGTGGTGTTCCGGCTTGCGCGCTGGCGCAATGCCAACGATCCGTACCAAACCGGCGCCAATCCGATCCCTGAACGCATCATCACGCGGCCGCCGAGCGCCGAACTGCGCCCCGACCAGACCGATCAGGACAGCCTGCCGCCGTACGAGGTGCTGGACGCAATTCTCGAGCGCTACATGGAGAACGACGAATCGATCGAAGCGCTGTTGCAGCAGGGTTTCGCTGCCGCCGATGTCGACCGCGTCACGCGTCTGGTCAAGATCAACGAATACAAGCGGCGTCAGGCGCCGGTGGGTATTCGCGTGACCCACCGCAGCTTCGGCAAGGATTGGCGCTATCCTATTACCAGCAAGTTCCGGGCGTGACCCGGCCCGCAGCGCACCGGAGAGCCTTCATGAAACAGATCACCGCCATCGTCAAACCGTTCAAGCTCGAGGAAGTGCGCGAGGCGCTGGCCGAGTGCGGCGTGACGGGCCTGACCGTGACCGAGGTCAAGGGGTTCGGCCGGCAGAAGGGTCACACCGAGCTGTATCGCGGCGCCGAATACGTCGTCGATTTCCTGCCCAAGGTCAAGGTCGAAGTGGTGGTCAAGGACGGCGACGTCGACACCTGCGTCGATGCGATCGTCAAGGCGGCGCGTACCGGCAAGATCGGTGACGGCAAAATTTTCGTCACCACGGTCGAGCGTGTGGTGCGCATCCGCACCGGTGAAACCGACGATTCGGCGATCTGAGCCGGTGCGCGGCCGCGCTATACGGCGTCTGCGCCCAGGGTGAGGGTGGAAAACCCGGCGGCCTGCACGAGTTCGCGCAGCAGCGCGTCACAGTCGCTGCCCGTGTGCACCAGCCCCCGCTGCGCTTCGGTCATGAAGCCTTCGCGCTCGGTGTGCTGCATCATCTGCAGCAGCGGGTCGTAATAGCCGGCCACATTGAGCAGGCCGACCGGCTTGTCATGGAAGCCGAGTTGGCGCCATGCCCACATCTCGAACAATTCCTCGAAGGTGCCAATGCCACCCGGCAGGGCGAGGAAGACATCGGCCCGCTCGGCCATCATGTGCTTGCGCTCGTGCATGGTCTTCACCACATGCAGCTCGGTGCAGTCGTGCTTGCTCCATTCGCGTTGGACCATCGCTTCGGGAATGATGCCGACCACGGTGGCGCCATGGGCCAAGGCGGCGTCGGCGACGATGCCCATCAATCCGTTGCTCCCGCCGCCATACACGAGCTGGCCGCCGTGGCGACCAATCCAGCGCCCGACATTTCGTGCGACCTGCGCATAGTCACCGCGCACGCCCGGGCGCGATCCGCAGTAGACGCAGACCGAGAACCGCGGCGCGCGGGCGAGGGCGGTAGGCTCGCTCATGCCGCGGGGCCTGCCGCAGGCTCCTGGCGGGCATCAACCAGGCGGGTGCCGGCAAGCGCGTCGTGCACGAATTGCCTTTGCGCATGAAAGCGGCTCAGCAGCGCCCAGATCGCAATCCAGCCGCAGCACAAAACGGCCACCTCCACGCCACCCAAACCCCAGACCCATGCCGCGACCAGCGGTGGCAAGAACCACAGCCAGCCGAACAGGTAGCGCAACAGGGCGCGCGCCTGCGAAATGGGCTGGCCCGCGTGGTCAACGATCCGGATATGCCAGGTTTTCATCGCCAGCGTCTGCCCGCGCGACCAGAACCAGCTGAAGTAGATGCCGAACACAATGAACAGGAATGCCTGCAGCAGATGACGGCGCTCGTCCATGGCGTTGCGCATTTGCCCCAGCGTGCTGAACAACCAACCCGCGACAAACACCACGGCGAACAGCAGCATGCCTTCGTAAAGCCAGCAAGCCATGCGGCGCCCAAGCCCCGGCGCGCGAAAGCGGTCGGGGAAAGGCGCGGGGTGCTGGCTGGCGTCGTCTGCTACCGGGGCGGCGTCAGACACAGGGGGGCGGCTCACTGGGCGGGCTGTTGCGGCAGCAGGGTATTGTGGTCAACCAGTTGAGGCGACGCTGCGATCCGCGGCGGTTTGGGCTGGTCAGCTTCTGCGGCCGGAACCCGCGCGAGCCGCTCGGAGGCCGCCGGCCGCAGCGCCGGCGCCGCGCCCTTGACCGTGCGCGGCGCGGTGGCAGCGAGCTTTTCCCGCTCTTGCTGCGTGAGCGCCTGGTAGGCGTCCCACTTGGCCTTGCGGTCTTCGGGTGAGAGCTTCTTGGCCTCGGCGAAGTTCAGACGGGCTTCAGCCCGGTCTTTGGGGCTCATGGCCACCCACTCCTTCATGCGACCCTGGAGGGTGGCCTGATCCTGCTGCGACAGGGTTTTGTACTGTCGCGTCACCGCGATCCACTTGCGGCGCTGCGCCTCGCTGATGCGATGCCACTCATCAGCCAGCGGGGCGAGTGCCATGCGCTGGTCGGCAGTGAGCTCTTTCCAGCCAAGTGCCTTGGTGGCGGGTGTCTTGACAGCGGTCGACGACGCAGCCGACGCGTCCGCAGCGCCTTGTGCGGTAACGGAAATGGCTGGCTGTGAGGCCTGTGCGGACAAGCCAAGGCACAGCCCCAGCCCGGCGAGCATCCATGCAGCCAGCCAATGTTTACTCGGCTGCATCCGCCTCAAGCCTCAGGTACTGTGCAAAGCCCGGATCGCTGTAGGCCCCGGGCGGCAAGGTGTCCAGCAAAAGCGCCGAGTCGACCTCGGCGACTTCACTGGCGCGATGTTCGTTTTGCACATCGTGCAGGAGGGTCAAGCCGACCACCAGCGCAAAAGCGGGTACCAGCGATCCGACCCACCCGAGCCAGCCCAGCCGCTCGGGTACCCGCTGGCTTGCGCCTGCCCGGGCCGGGCGCACGCTGGCAGTGCGCTTGCGTGCGTCGACGGCACGGACGCGCGCAGCGCGAAGCCGCTCGGATACTTCGTGCGACAACTCCGACGCTGGCCGATCAAGTTGCCGCGCCAGCTGCAGGGCGAGCGCGTCTTCGCGCGCCTCGGAGGCGGCGGCGGAGTGGGCAACGAGTCGTAGCGCGGGGTTCACAGTTCGATTCCTTTGGCCTTCAACGCCTTGCTCAAGGCCTGCACTGCCCGGGAGCAGTGCGTTTTGACGCTCCCCTCGGAGCAGCCCATGACGGCAGCCGTTTCGGAAACATCAAGTTCTTCCCAATAACGCAGCAGGAAGGCTTCCCGTTGACGGGCGGGCAACGCCTCGATGAGCCGTTCGATCACGGACAAGGTCTGGCGCTGCTCCAGCTGGGCCTCGGCACTTTGGGCGCCGGGCGTGTCGTCGGCCCCGGCGTGTGCCTCCAGAAAGTCGAGGTCGCCGTCTTCGAGCTCGGCTTCGATCTCGTTGACGTTGGAAAACAGTGCGTTACGCGTCTTTTGCCGGCGAAACCAGTCAAGGATGCCGTTGGACAAGATGCGCTGGAACAGCATCGGCAGCTCCGCCACCGGCTTGTCCCCGTAGTGCTGGGCAAGCTTCATCATGCTGTCCTGCACGATATCGAGCGCGGCTTCTTCGTCGCGCACGTGATAGGCGCAACGCTTGAAGGCCCGTTTTTCCACCGAGCGCAGGAAGTCGTTGAGTTCGGAATCGTTCGCCAAGAAATGCTGCGGCGTGCCGCCTTTGTGGATTGCGCTGACGGACTTTTGCGTGTGCTGAAACTGTCCCCTTGCAAAATTATGCACCGTGCCCGTCGTTGTGGCGTGTTGCGGTGCGATAATCGCGGGTTCAGTATTTGGCAAACGAGCCCGGATCCGGCAGAAGAAAGCAGGCTGCCCATGGTCCGCGGGTTCTAAGTCCCGACCCAACCCCACAAGGGTGTGTGAAGGGGCACCGAAGGTTTTTCGTCAGAGAAAATCACAAAGGTTGATCATGGAAATCTCCAAGGCCGAAATCTCCGCTGCAGCGGCCACGTCCGCGCAGGCGCCGGAGTTGCGCGGCGCCGAAATCATGGTGAAGGCCCTGCAGGCCGAGGGCGTGAAGTTCATCTGGGGTTACCCGGGTGGTGCCGTGTTGCACATCTACGACGCGCTGTACAAGCAGGACACGATGCAGCACATCCTGGTGCGGCACGAGCAGGCGGCCGTTCATGCGGCAGATGGCTATGCGCGTGCCACCGGCGAGGTGGGTGTGGCGCTGGTCACTTCGGGGCCTGGCGTCACCAATGCGGTGACCGGTATCGCCACTGCGTACATGGACAGCATCCCGATGGTGATCATCACCGGGCAGGTGCCAACGCATGCCATCGGTCTAGACGCTTTCCAGGAATGTGACACCGTGGGCATCACGCGCCCGATCGTCAAGCACAACTTCCTCGTCAAGGATGTGCGCGATCTTGCGATGGTGATCAAGAAGGCGTTCCACATCGCGCGCAGCGGCCGCCCCGGCCCGGTGGTGGTCGACATCCCGAAAGACGTCTCCTTCAACAAGACGGCGTGGACGGGCTACGGCGACGCGGTCGAGATGCGGTCGTACAACCCGGTGCGCAAGGGCCACGGCGGTCAAATCCGCAAGGCCCTGCAGCTGCTGATGAACGCCAAGCGGCCCTACATCTACACCGGTGGCGGCGTGTTGCTGGGCAATGCCACTGCCGAACTGCGCACGCTGGTCGACATGCTCGGCTACCCGGTCACCAACACCTTGATGGGGCTGGGTGCGTACCCGGCCACCGACCGCAAGTTCCTGGGCATGCTGGGCATGCACGGCACGATTGAAGCCAACAACACGATGCAGCACTGTGACGTGCTGCTGGCTGTGGGCGCGCGTTTCGACGACCGCGTGATCGGGAACCCCAAGCACTTTGCGCAGAACGAGCGCAAGATCATCCACATCGACATCGATCCGTCGAGCATCTCCAAGCGGGTCAAGGTCGACATTCCGATCGTGGGCGATGTCAAGGAAGTGCTGTCCGAACTCATCGCGATGATCCGTGAATCGGGGCTGAAGCCCGACTCGAATGCGCTGGGCGGCTGGTGGGAAACAATCGAAGGCTGGCGCAAGCGCGACTGCCTGCGCTATGACCGCAACAACACCGAAGTCATCAAGCCGCAGCACGTGATCGAGACGCTGTGGGGCATGACCAAGGACGTGGAGACCTACATCACCTCCGATGTCGGCCAGCACCAGATGTGGGCGGCGCAGTTCTACAAGTTTGACGAGCCGCGGCGCTGGATCAACTCGGGGGGACTCGGGACCATGGGGGTGGGCATTCCCTACGCCATGGGCATCAAGCTCGCCAAGCCCGACGCCGAGGTGTACTGCATCACGGGCGAAGGCTCGGTGCAGATGTGCATCCAGGAACTCTCCACCTGCCTGCAATACAACACGCCGATCAAGGTGATCAGCCTGAACAACCGGTACCTGGGCATGGTGCGCCAATGGCAGGAACTCGACTACGAGGGCCGCTACAGCCACAGCTACATGGACGCGCTGCCCAACTTCGTGAAGCTGGCTGAGGCCTATGGCCATGTGGGCATGCTGATCGAGAAGCCGCAGGATGTGGAGCCTGCGCTGCGCGAGGCGCGCAAGCTCAAGGACCGCACGGTGTTCATGGATTTCCGCACCGACCCGACCGAGAACGTGTTCCCGATGGTCCAGGCAGGCAAGGGCATCACCGAAATGCTGCTGGGCTCCGAAGAGCTCTGACCTTCCCTTTCCCTTCCGACGAATCTATTGGCTGCCGAGCTGCGCGGTTACCGCCGCGCGGGGAGGGCACCGAAAAGAGGAATCACTCAACATGAAGCACATCATTGCCGTGCTGATCGAAAACGAAGCCGGCGCACTCTCCCGCGTGGTGGGGCTGTTTTCTGCCCGCGGCTACAACATCGAGTCGCTCACCGTCGCACCCACCGAGGATGCGAGCCTTTCACGCATGACGATCCAGACTACCGGATCGGATGACGTGATCGAGCAGATCACCAAGCACCTGAACCGGCTGATCGAGGTGGTCAAGGTGGTCGACCTGACAGAAGGCCCCTATACCGAGCGCGAACTCATGATGGTCAAGGTGCGCGCGGTGGGCAAGGAACGCGAGGAGATGAAGCGCATGGCTGACATCTTCCGCGGACGCATCATCGACGTTACCGAGAAGAGCTACACCATCGAGCTCACCGGTGACCAGTCCAAGAACGACGCCTTCCTCGAGGCGATCGACCGCTCGGCGATTCTTGAAACCGTGCGTACCGGTGCCAGCGGCATCGGCCGAGGCGAGCGCATCCTGCGTGTCTGATTTTTTTCCAATGGAGCAAACATGAAAGTTTTCTACGACAAGGACTGTGACCTGAGCCTGATCAAGGGCAAGACGGTGGCGATCATCGGCTACGGCTCGCAGGGCCACGCGCATGCGCAAAACCTCAATGACAGCGGCGTCAAGGTGGTGGTCGGGCTGCGCAAGGGCGGC
>Ga0214917_10005459_pt1 | contig 13567 bp, 14 predicted proteins | sample LL_1208_BB_MetaG_FD_177983 | JGI IMG/M metagenome (GOLD analysis project Ga0214917, IMG submission 177983) | Freshwater microbial communities from Lake Lanier, Atlanta, Georgia, United States - LL_1208_BB | ecosystem: Environmental > Aquatic > Freshwater > Lake | place: USA: Georgia | collected... | reverse complement strand
ACGCTACGGTTGCGGAGGCAACCGGCATGGAATGACGCGCGGGCTGGGAGATTCCACGCTACGGTTGCGGAGGCAACCGGCATGGAATGACGCGCGGGCGAGGGTGTCACGCTTCTACATTATAGGGCGATTTTCCCCGGCGCAGTGATGCATGCACAGCAATGACCATTGATTGACGTGCGCCGTGGATTAATCAACCCGGCATCTTCTGTTATGGCATAATAAATGGAATTGGGGCCAACAATAGGGACGTGTTATGCAGGCGTTGGAACTCGCACAAATTACCCTCGATTATGGGCGCCGGCGTGTGCTTTATGATTTGTCGTTGCACGTAACCACCAATCAAGTAGTGGTAGTCACCGGTAGTAATGGCAGTGGCAAAAGCACCTTGCTCCGCGTTATTGCCGGCTTGCAACGCCCAACGGTGGGTGCGGTGTGGTGTATCGCTGATGGTGTGCGTTATCCGCCGTTGCAGATGCGCCATGCCATCGGCTGGATGGCGCCTGACTTGATGTTGTACCGCGAACTCACTGGCCACGAAAATCTACGCTTTTTTGCGGATGTACGAGGCGTATCGATTAGCGACGTTGCTATTGCCGATTTGCTCGCCGAGGTTGGTCTGGCCGGTCGAGGCGGCGATTTGCTCGCCACCTACTCGTCGGGGATGACCCACCGGTTGCGTTATGCCTATGCTTTGCTCCATCAGCCCGCGTTGTTGTTGCTCGACGAACCCAGTGTCATGCTCGACACTAGCGGGCACGACTTGTTGGCGCGGGTGGTGGCGCGCCAACGCCAGCACGGTATGACGCTTATCGCCACCAACGACGAACGGGAGCGGCGTTTTGCCGATGTGTTAGTGTCACTCGAGGTGGCTGTATGATTGATCCACTGCTTTGGCGGGCGACGCGGGCGATTTTTTTGCGGGAACTGCGGAGTGAGCTGCGCAATCGCCAAGCCCTCAATGCGGTCACTTTGTTTGCGATTTGTAGTGTGGTGACGGTCAGCCTCGGGCTGGGACCCTTGATGCCGTCGGCCGATGTGGCTTTGGTGCATGCGGCGTTTTTGTGGGTGATTTTGTTGTTTGCGGCATTTACGGCACTGTCACGGGTGTTTGTGGTCGAAGAAGAACAACGCACCGCCGCCGCCTTGCGCCTCGCCGCCCCACCTATTGCCGTTTATTTGGGCAAGCTCTGTTTTAATTTGGTGGTGTTGTTGGGCTTGACCGTGCTGGTAACAGTGTTGGCGATTGTGATGCTCCATATCCGCGTCGGTGCCTGGGATCTGTTGGTGGGTATGTTGCTGTCGGGCGCACTCGCCTTGGTCGCGGGTACCACCTTGGTGGCGGCGATTATTGCGCGCTCGAGCTCGCGGGGAGCGTTGTTTGCCGTCTTGTCGTTGCCTATCCTCATCCCCATGTTGGTGACGGCAGTGCGTGGGACCGCCTTGGCATTGGCTGGCGTGAGCTTGGCGCGTGGGATGGCACCGATCCAAACTTTGCTGGCCTATGCCGTGGCGATGTTTGTGGCGTCGTTGTTTTTGTTTGCCACGGTATGGGAATAATTACAGTGGATTTGTAGAGTAGTTGTATAAAATTTGTATAATCAGCATTGCAATGCGCTTTCTCACTATTTGCTCATCTACGGTGGATGGGGTATTATGCAGACAATTGTTGCATTGTACTGAGGAGATGAGATGGCGCTTCGCAAGGGCGACGGTGTAAAAATTTTCCTCGGATTGTGGATTGCTGCAGTCATCTATTCCATGTTTCTCGTGGTACCACAATACGTTGGCCTTGGTGATGCAGGGCGGATTATCATTGTGCATGTGCCTGTGGCGTGGATAACGTCGGCAGCGTTTTTTTTGTCGGCAATCTATAGCAGTATTTACTTATGGAAGCGCAACCCGACCAGCGATGTGGCTGCAGTGGCTGCTGCCGAAGTAGGGACGCTCTATTGTATTTTTGCCACGATTACCGGATCGATTTTTGCCGAGGTGGTATGGGGCACGTTTTGGAATTGGGACCCGCGTGAAACGTCAATCCTCGTCTTGTTGTTGATATATGCGGCCTACTTTGCGTTGCGTTCGTCGGTCGACGATAGTGAGCGTCGGCGGCGTTTGGCTGCTGTTTACAATATTTTTGCTGCCGTGACGATGCCCTTTTTGTTGTTTGTGGCGCCGCGGGTTGCCGATAGCACACTTCATCCCAATTGTGCCTTTTTGCAAGGCAGCAAATGTGACGGGATTTCGTTGAGTCTGAATGGTGCCAAAATCGGCCAATTAGGTGATGTGGTGATTGAGCTCAAATCAGTGACCAAAAACGATACCTTGACGCAGGCAACGATTGAAGTGCGCATGCCCGGCATGAAAAACGTCGCGACGTTGGTGCCGTCGCTGGATAGTGCGGGTAAGCCAGCCGATCGCCCCGAATTCCCCGGTCAGCAATTCCGCATGGTATTACTTGAAGCCGATGCAACGGCAGGCACGGTACGGGTCAACATGCAGGCACCGGGCACCAATCTGTTAAGTAATCCACGTACCTTGTGGGTCTTTTTGGCGAGTAATCTCGGCTTTTTGGCATTAGCGTTTTGGTTGTATCAAATCCGCCGGACGATTTTGCAGGTGCAGCTTGTGCTGACCCCAGGGGAGATGAGCATATGACCACTTTACTTGATGCAGGGGTGGCTATTTATGTGGCCATGACGACCGCGTTGATTGTTTGGATTGGGGTATTTCTCTTTTTGTTGCGGATTGATCATGCCACCCAAGACGTAGCCCGCCAACTCAACGAACGCACCACGCCCACGGATATGCCGCAACCCCGCGCCAGCATACAAACCAATGACAGCGCTCACTCGTAATCGGTGTGCGTGTCGGTAAGCGAGAAGGAAGACCAGATGAGTAGTATGACGTTACCCCCCACAGCCAAATTCCCCCTCAAGCCGCTCCACATGATTGGGATCGCGATTATTTTGTTGTCAATCGGGTTTGGCTATTACGGCCTGAGTGCCTCGATGCGCCCATATACCACCTTGATTGCCGAAGCCAAAGATAGTGGTCGCGGGGTGCAATTGGCTGGCTTCCTCGGTAGCAAAGGCGAATACAACGCCGATGGCAAGTTTACCTTTTTGTTGCAAGACGCGAGTGGCCAAAAAATCCCCGTGGTGTATAGCCAACCCAAGCCGTCGAATTTTGAGCAGGCGGTGAGCATCGTCGCAATTGGCAACTATGATGTCAAAACGGGCAACTTCATGGCTGAAAGCCTACTAGTCAAATGCCCATCCAAGTATCAAGAGCAATTAAACGCGACTGCAGGCAAATAACGCGCGACTAGAAGCGAGGGCGGGATGTCGATTTATTTTTTTGGGACATTGTTAATCGTGGCCACGATTGCCATGGCAGCCATGGCGAGTATCAGTTATTTGCTGGTGCCCTTTGGGCGCCCGCAAGCGTTGTTGTATGGGCGGATTGGCACGCGTCTGACGTTAGTGGGCGTACTTGCCGTCGTCGTGATGTTGAATTATCTGTTTATTGCCCAGCGCTATGATGTCGAATACGTCTACAACTATAGCTCGCAAGATCTCGAATCCTACTTTAGGGTGGCGGCGGTCTGGGCCGGTCAGCCGGGATCGTTTGTGATTTGGGCCTTGTGGGGTGTGATTGGGGCGCAGTTTTTGGTGCGGCGTACCCGCCATGCCGAGCCCTATGTGCTGAGCGTGGTGATGATGATTCAATGTGCCTTGGTCGTCTTTATGCTCATCCGTAACCCGTTTATTTTGCATGTCACTGCCGATGGGATTGCCCCCACCGATGGCAAAGGGCTGAATCCTACCTTACATAATATCTGGATGTTAATCCATCCCCCGATTTTGTTTACTGGTTTTGCCTTGATGGCGGTGCCGTTTGGGTATGCCATCGCCGGCTTGTGGCGCCGTGACTATGACGGCTGGGTCAAAGCCGCTTTGCCCTGGACGATTGCGGCCTGGGCAGTACTGGGATTGGCGCTCCTGCTCGGTGGCTACTGGGCCTACGAGACCTTGGGTTGGGGTGGGTATTGGGGCTGGGATCCTGTCGAAAACTCGGCGTTGGTGCCGTGGTTTACCGTGGCAGCCCTCATCCACGCCATGCTGGTGCAACGCTCCGGTGGCTCATTGCGCCGTACCACTGCCATGTTGGCGGTGGGGACGTATGTCCTCGTCTTTTATTCGACCTTTTTGACGCGGAGCGGGGTGCTGTCATCGTTTTCGGTGCACTCATTCGTCGAAGAAGGCCTGAAGTGGGTGATGACCAGCTTCTTGGCGATTTTGGCGATTTTGGGCTTTGGCGTGGTGGCGTGGCGCTGGCGTGATGTCCCTTCGGTGGCGATGTCTGAAAAATTATTATCACGCGATAGTTTTTTCTCGTTGATGATTTTGGTGATGATGTTGATGGCTGGGATTGTAGCGCTTGGGACCTCGATGCCCGTGATTTCGGCCATCCCTGGGGTTGGGCAAACACTACAAGGCTTTTTTGGTGCCATGTTCCAGTTGGATGACGGCACCACCTATAATGCTGGTGCCAAACCGTTCCAAGATGGGCGCTTTGGCTTGATTGGTAGTTTTTATAGCACCACCATTGCCCCGTTGGGGTTGATTTTGGCAGTGCTGATGATTATTGGACCACTGTTGGGTTGGCGCGATAGCAACGCCCGCCAACTGTTGCGCACCATCCGCTGGCCAGGCATTGTCGCGGTGATTGTGACCTGTATCGGCGTGGTGCTCGGGGCGCGGACGTTTTTGGCCGTCGCTTATTTGGGGATTGCCACCTTTGCCGTTGGCACCAATGTGGTGATGATTATCCGCACCCTCAAGGGGGGCTTTTTGCGGATTGGGGGCTATTTGGCGCACGTCGGGTTGATGTTGTTTGTGGTGGGGGCCATCACCTCAACGTGGTATGCCACGCCCGAGACGCGAGTCGTGATTCCCGAGGGCGAAACGATGACTATTTTTGGGTATGACTTGACCTTTAATGGCTGGCGCATGGATGCCACTGGGCGTGGCTTGCTCGATATGCGGGTCGCCCGTGGGGGCAATGTCAGCAGTGCCACGCCGCAACTCTACTTCAACAATCGCATGGGTGCCACCATGGCGACCCCATCGGTGCGGAGCGAAGTCTTCCAAGACTTGTATATCTCGCCGGTGGAATACCAACCGCCCTTCGACCGCAATATTGCTGACCTCAACGAGGGCGAAACCAAAGAAGTAGGGCCCTACAAAATCACCTTTAATGGCTTTGTGGTGCCTACCGATCATGCGGCATCGGCCGATATTAGTGCGCGGTTGACGGTGGTCTATCAAGGCAAAACCAGCGAAATCGTGCCGGGAATCGTGATTTTGGCGAACGAGACTGATCCCGCCAAAGCGATCAAAGAAATGCCGGTCGATTTGCCAGGTGGGCATCGTGCCTCGATGGCTGCCTTTGACCCTAGCCAAAAACGGGTTATTATCAATGTGGGTGGACTCAATCTGCCCGTCGACCCAGCCCGGGCGGTGGTTACCGTGATTGTCAAGCCGGGGGTGGCGTTGGTGTGGGGTGGGATTATTTTGGGGGTGCTGGGTGGGTTATTGGCCGTGTTGCGCCGCTCACTCGAATCAGGCAATGTCAATCCCAGTGTGTGGTCAGAATCGCTCCGCACTTGGGTGCGAAGCTGGCGTCGTGACAACACGTTGCCCAGTGTGAAATAAAAAGGGTGGGGCATGGTAGATTTTTATGCAGTGTTACAGGTACCGCGAGACGCTGATCAGGCGCGCATTGATGCGGCTTATCAGCGCTTGCGGGTGGCATATGACCCGACCCGCCTACAAGGGGTCAGCGACGAATTACGTGATCTCGCCCATGAGCGGGCCACTGCCCTTGACCAGGCCTATGCAATTATTGGTGATGCCACGATGCGGGCAGCCTATGATGCCGGCATTACCAATGTTGTGGCGCGGGCGTTGCCAGCTGAGGTCGAGCCGAGCTACGATTATCGGCCCTTGCCGGCGGCAGCGCGCCAAGAACGCGCCCCCGATTTCGATGCCACACCCGTGCGCAAAGGACGAATCGCCGCGGGCGAACGCCAAGTCTCGTTGGTGCTGGCGATTGCCTTGCCGCTGGCGATTGTGTTGCTGACCTTTATCATCACCGATGGCGGCAAACGCGTCGCTACGAGCAATGACGTGCAACCGGTGGTACGGGCGACGGCGGTGGCCGATCAATTTGAGCAAGCCATTATCGATGCCCGAGCAGCCACGGTGGCTAACCCCACGAGCATTCAAGCCTGGGTCGACTATGGCAATCAACTCTACAACAGTGTGCAGATTGTGCGCGAGCAACAACCAGGCAGTCCATTGTATCAAAGCCGGATTGCCCGTTGGCAGATGGCCGCCGACGCCTATGCCAAGGCGTTGTCGTTCGACCCGAGTAGTGTGGTGGTCGAAGCCGACATGGGGGCGAGTCGTTGCTTCTATGGCAATGGCACCGGCAATCAAAATGAAGCAACTGCCGGGTTACAACAGGTACGCAAGGTACTAGCCCAAATCCCTGACAGCGAACAACCGCGGGTGTTGTTGAATCTCGGGTTTTGTTTGGCAGAGTCTACCCCACCCCAACTCGAAGAAGCAGCGGCGACGTGGCAAAAAATCACTACGTTGGTGGCGAGTGATTCGCCCTTTGCCGTGCAAGCGACAAAATTGATTGCCCAAATCAAGAAATAGTCGTACGCTATCCCCTCGTGTATCAGAAGGATTGCAGATGACAACGCGCCCGACCTACTACGAAACCCTCGGTATCGCCGTTGACGCAAATAAAGACGAAATCGTGGCGGCGTGCGAGGTTGCTACGGCGCGGTTCCGCGCTGACATCCAAAATGATCCGAGCGGTGAGTTGCTCAATGCGGCTATGCAACGGATTGCCATGTTCGAAGAGATGCGCGACACGCTGTGTGATCCGCGTCGGCGCTATCTGTATGATCGCTCGCTCGGATTAGTGATGCACCCACCACCGCAAGAACTGCAGGGCGATACGCCGTACAGTGGTGATAGCAACCCCATCCGCCGTGAGTTGTTGATGGTGATTTTGGGGGGCTTGATTGGGATCGTGATTGTGGCAATTGTCTGGGTGATTAGTAGTCGGATGGCGACCCCCGTCATGCCTGCTGCCGCCGAAACCAACCGCCCCGCCCCCCCCTTTACCTTGCCCCGTTTAGGCGGCGGTGAGCTCCAACTAGCCGACCTCAAAGGCAAAATCGTCGTGGTGAACTTTTGGGGGACGTGGTGTGAACCGTGCAAAGCCGAAACACCAGCCCTCGAAGCTGCCTACCAACAACTCCATTCCCAAGGCGTTGAATTTGTGGGGGTGAATCTGCGGCACCAAGAAGCACTTGGGGCTACGGGTGATGCCGATGTGGCGAATTTCGCCACAAAATATGGCGTGACCTACCCGATTGTCTTTGATACCAAAGGCGAAATATCCCAGAAGTATCAAATTTCGCCAATCCCGGTAAGCTACTTCCTCGATACGTCCGGCAACATCCGCTATGTGTATGTGGGCACCTTGACAACTGCGGATACCGTAGAACTCGTGCGCCGGTTAGCAACAAACCCATAACTCTTGGCAACTCCTTTTTGTACGGAAGGATACCCGCGGGTGTGTCACGCATGACCTGCCTGCGGTTGTGTGGCATACCGCACTGTGACTACGCTATGACCGCAATTGCCGGGCAGTTGTACGAAAACTGATAAAAAATATACAAATTAATAGTGAAAAAGTTGTGTTGCAGTTCCATTTTAACTATTTATGTGGTACACTATATGTACCAAAAGTAACTATAAATACGCTCACGTGTAGGTGATTATTTATGGTTTTTAGATGATTCTAATGCAAAATAATCAAACTGAGGAGTTTACTATGGCGCAACAGCAAAGTATCTTGATAGTAGACGATGAATCGGGTCTACGCAAATTATTAAACTTATTGTTTAGTAATGCGGGTTATGCTGTGCGTGAAGCCAGCAGCGGAGCCGAATGCCTCAATCAAATTGCCATTGCCACGCCAGATTTGGTGGTGCTCGATGTGATGATGCCCGAAATGGACGGGCGTGATGTCTGCCAACGCATTCGCCAAGATGCCAATACGGTGCCAGTTTTGATGTTGACGGCCCGTACCCAATCACGCGATGTAGTGATGGGGCTCGATTGTGGTGCGGATGATTATATGCTCAAACCATTTGATATGGACGAATTATTGGCACGCGTGCGCGCCTTGTTGCGCCGGAGCAATGCGGCCCAATCGGTACGTATCGTCGGGCAAGGCGAGATTTCCATTGATACCCAATCGCATAAAGTCGCCGTCAATGGCAATAACGTCGATTTGACGCCGACCGAATATGCATTATTATCGGTTTTAGCAGATAATGTAGGGAATGTGGTGCCCCACGACACATTGCTTCGCGCAGTGTGGGGTGAGGATTCACAACACGATCAAGATTACCTCAAAGTCTATATGTGGCATTTACGCCGCAAAATCGAGCCTAATGCCGGCCGTTCTCCGCGCTTGTTGTTGACAGAATGGGGTATCGGCTATCGATTGGTGCAGTAACCCATCATTTTGAGGTCTTAATTCACAAGGGAAATCCATGCGTGTGGTGGTAAAGCTCGGAACCAATGTGCTGACGGCGGGAAGCGAGCGTTTACATCGCCCACGCATGGTCGATTTTGTGCGCCAAATGGCGCAGCTACGCCAAATGGGCCACGAAGTCATCCTCGTCACGTCTGGCGCTGTCGCCGCTGGACGTGAGCGCCTAGCCTTACAAACGCGCTCGCGTGACATTGCCCAAAAACAAATGTTGGCCGCCGTGGGCCAAAGCTATATCATGCATTTGTACCAACAACTGTTTGAGCTCTATAGCGTGCCGGTAGGGCAAACACTACTCACCAAAGCCGATTTGAGCGACCGTCATCGCTACCTCAATGCCCGCAATACCTTGCTGACTTGCTTTGACCATGGTGTGTTGCCGATTATTAATGAAAACGATGCCGTCGCCGTTGATGAAATCAAGGTCGGCGACAACGATAATTTGTCGGCGTTGGTTGCCAACCTGATTGACGCTGATTTGCTCATCATCGTCACCGATATCGATGGCCTCTACACCGCCGATCCGCGTAGCAACCCTACCGCTACCCTCATCCCCACCGTCTACGACATTACTCCAGCGATTTATGCCCTAGCTGGTGGCACGGGTAGCAGCCGGGGTACGGGTGGCATGATTACCAAAATCCAAGCAGCCGACCTGGCCACCAAAAGTGGTGTCACGGTGGTAATCGCCCCCGGCGCCCTCGCCGAGGTGATTACGCGGGTTACTAACGGCGATACGATCGGCACGCGCTTCCCCGCCAAAGGCAATCATCTCGAGGGGCGCAAACGTTGGATTTTGGCGGAAACAGCCCGCAATAGTAAACTCGCTGTTGACAGCGGTGCGGCCAATGCCATCACCACCCACGGCAAAAGCCTGCTCCCCGCAGGGATTACGGCGGTCGAAGGGGACTTTGAGCGCGGTCAGACGGTGCGTATTTATCATGGCGAAAACGAAATTGCCCGTGGCTTGACCCAATACGCCGCTGTCGATTTACGCCGTATTATGGGCAAGCGCTCGACGGCAATTAGCGATTTGTTGGGCTATGATTATGGTTCCGAGGCGATTCACCGTGATGATATGGTGTTGATTGCCCGTGCTGAAGTGAGAGAATGATGACCACGATTGACATCCTTGCCATGGCCAAACGTGCCCGCGCCGCCACCCGCACCATCGCCACATCCACCACCGCCCAACGTAATTTGGCGTTGACGACGATTGCCGCCTACCTCAACGACCCCACCGAGCAAGCGGCGATTTTGGCCGCCAATGCCGTCGACATGCAAAACGCCCAAGTCGCCGGCTTGCGCCCCGCCTTGCTCGACCGCATGCTCCTTACCCCGCAACGCCTACACGCCATTGCCCACGATATTGCCACCGTGATTGCGTTGCCTGACCCCGTAGGGGAAGTATTTGAGCAGGGTGTATTGCCCAACGACCTGCGCTGGCACAAAGTACGGGTGCCGTTGGGTGTGGTGGCAGTCATTTATGAAGCGCGCCCTAATGTGACCTTTGATGTGGCGACGCTCTGTCTCAAATCGGGCAATGCTGCCATCTTGCGAGGCGGCAAAGAAATCGCCGCCTCGTGTGCCGCTATCGTGGCGCTGTTGCAACGGGCCTTGGTGGCAGCCGAATTACCCGCCGACACTTTGCAGGTGATTGCCGACCCCGACCGCGGCTTGATCGAACAACTACTCAAGCTCGACAAATACGTCGACGTGGTGATTCCCCGTGGTGGCGCCGCCCTGCACCGGTTTTGTGTGGAACATGCCACCATGCCGGTGATTGTGGGGGGCATCGGGATTGTGCATGCCTATATCGACCATACCGCCAACCCCACCTATGTGCGCGACATCGTCGTCAATGGGCGGGTGCAACGCCCGAGTGTCTGTAATTCACTCGACGTGGTGCTCATCGAGCGGGCTGCCGCTACGCAGATGGTGCCGTTTGTCGCTACGGCCTTGCTGGCCCAAGGGGTGGAATTACGCTGTGACCCCGAAGTACAACAAATCCTGGCCAGCGCCGCCATCGCAGATGCCCGCATCGTCGCCATCGGCGATGCCGATTACGACACCGAATACATGGCGCTGATTGCCACGATGCACATCGTGGCCGATATCGACGCGGCCATTGCCCATATCGGTGAGCATGGCGGTCATACCGAGGTCATCATTAGTGAAGACCCAGCCGCCATCCACCGTTTTGTGCATCATGTCGATGCCACCGCCGTGATGGTCAATGCCTCGACCCGCTTCAACGACGGTGGTCAATTGGGGCTGGGCGCCGAAATTGCGATTAGCACCCAAAAACTGCACGTCCGTGGACCGATGGGCCTGCGCGAATTAACCACCTACAAATGGGTGGTACAAGGTACCGGTCAGATCCGGGTCTGAGCGCGCATGTTGTGGATGGCATCGGGGTCGCGTAACAGTAAGCTCCCGAGCTGGATGGCGCTGGCGCCAGCGTTGAGACAGGCGCTGGCGCTGGCATAATCACTGATGCCGCCACACGCCATGATGGGCAAGGTGGTGTGGGGTGCGATGGTCTGACAGGCGTACAACACCAACGGGAAAAACGCTGGGCTGAGGTAACCCCCTGTGGCCACCCGCGGTGCCCCACACAAGGTCAGCGCATCGACGTTTGCCGCTTCACACTGTGCCACCAGTGGCAACAACAGGTGTGGGTCGGCCAAGGGAATTTTGACAAAAAGCGGCAACGTGGCAGCCCGCCGGAGCTGTAGGAGCAACGCTTCGCAACTGAGCTGACTCGGTGCAAGGGCGACTTCGAATCCGGCCACGCCTTCGACTTGGTCGAGCTCGCGGATGGCCTGCACCACGTCGGCTTCATCACCGGCCAGCGATACGATGACGGGGATGCTCCAGGTGGCCCAGACGGGGGTGGCGCGTCGCCCCACCCATTGCACGCCCGGGTCATGCCACGGCTCGGCATACAACAAGCCGCCGCGGTGCTCGTGCAGGGTGTTGGGCCCATTGGGGCTGCGCCCTGCCATGGTGATGCTCGGTGTAATCAGGGCGGCAGGTTGCACCTGTTGGATGGTGGGTGCGGTATGCACCCCAAAGCCGAGGCTCCCCGCTGCGGCCATGAACGGGTGCTCGAGTATAATCTCATAAGGATTGTGTGGGGTGAGTTGTATCATGCTGTATCTGTATAAAAAGGAACGTCCATGACAGTATACCGTCTGTTGTTGGTAGGGTTTGGCGCTGCCGGGCAAGGATTTGCGCAAATCATCCGTGATCATGGGGCGCGCATCGCTGCCAGCACTGGCGCCGACATCAAAATTGTCGGTGTGGCCACTGCTCGCCGTGGTAGTGCCTATGCCGCCAATGGCCTCGATGCCGCTAGTTTATTGACCACCATTGGTCAAGGCACACTGACCACCCTCGCCGAGGCGGTGCGTGACGATGCCTTGACGATGATTGCCACCCGTGATGCCGATGTGCTAGTCGAGCTTAGCCCCACCAACCTTGAGAGTGGCGAGCCTGCTACTAGCCACATCCGGGCGGCCCTCAATCGGGGCTTGCATGTAGTGACTGCCAACAAAGGTCCTGCCGCCTTGCACCTCAAAGAATTGCGGGCGCTAGCCGCCCAAAAAGGACTCTTTTTGGGGATCGAGGGCACCGTGATGGCCGGCACGCCGTCGTTGCGCTTGGGCTGGAGTAGCCTGCAAGGGTGCGACGTCAGCATGGTGCGTGGGATTGTCAACGGCACCACCAATTATATTTTGACGCAGATGGAACAAGGGCTCGATTATGCTGACGCATTGGCCGATGCCCAGCGCCTCGGCTATGCCGAAGCCGACCCCACGGGCGACGTCGAGGGTCACGATGCCGCCGGTAAAGCGGCGATTTTGGCCAATGTCTTGATGGATGCAGGCTTACGCCCCAGCGACGTAGCCTGCCAAGGCATCACCGGCATCACCGCTGCCGATGTGCGTGCCGCCCAGGCTGCCGGCGAACGCTGGAAGCTCATCGCCGAAGTACGTCGTACTCCTGCCGGTGTGGTGGCCTCGGTTGCGCCGATGCGTTTGGCGGTGACGCACCCCTTGGCAGGGGCAGCAGGTGCCACCAATGCCTTGACCTATACCACCGACTTGCTGGGTGATGTGACCATCATCGGGGCGGGGGCGGGTGGTGTGGCTACGGGGTTTGCGGTGGTTGGGGATCTTTTGGCGTTGCATCGCGGCGAGCGCGAGCCCGCCAAATAAGCGCACCGGTGATAATCAGGGCACCCAGCGGCATCAACAGCCACGGGAATTCAAAGTGGAAGCGCATGCTGAGGGTATACATAACGCCACTGATAATCAATAAACTGAAAAAAAACGTCGCCACACTGGCTTCGATTTGATTGGATGTCATGGGCTGCTCCCTGTGTATGCCACTACCTGTGGCGTACACAGGGTATTATAGCGTACAATTTTGGTGTTTCCCCTGGACAAAAGTTGTACGTGTGCGTGGAGTTCCCACACACGGCGATGAATACGGATGTTGCCCATGCTACCTTTTGCGCCTGAAATGCTGCGCACCCACGAATATTTCGTGGGGCGCTGGAGTGAACTCAACCAACTCTGCCAAATCCTCGAGCAACGCACCCCGGCGTTGCTGATTGGCGCGCGCCAGAGCGGGCGTTCGTCGTTGCTCTATCACTTTGTGCACGCGGCTGGGGCGCTGTTTGATCACGACGGCATGCGGGCCTACTATATCGACCTCGCCGAATTCCCCGACATTGCCGCCATCCGTGCCACGGTGGCACAGGCCTTTACCCAACCACCGGCCCATTGGCAACGGGCGCTGCTCGACCTGCCAGCACCGCCGTTGCTGGCGTTTGATAATTGCGATGCACCCCAACTCGCCGATACCATCGATATCTGGTGGCAAGAATTACTACCGGCGGTGCGCCATG
>Ga0214917_10005458_pt1 | contig 13569 bp, 15 predicted proteins | sample LL_1208_BB_MetaG_FD_177983 | JGI IMG/M metagenome (GOLD analysis project Ga0214917, IMG submission 177983) | Freshwater microbial communities from Lake Lanier, Atlanta, Georgia, United States - LL_1208_BB | ecosystem: Environmental > Aquatic > Freshwater > Lake | place: USA: Georgia | collected... | reverse complement strand
GCTTTTTCTCTGGCTGCAGTGTGTCGGCGCCCTTTTGTTGACCCACTATGCGGTTTTGTTCTGCCAAATTACCGTGGGCATTGCGTGCGTAATCGGGCAGCATAGAAGAGACTTTTATCTCTGGAATACAGTCTTTCATACATGCCACATTGGCTGTATCCGGTTTAGTCGAGCCGTTAAATTCTTTGCCAGGCCACAGGTTGTGCTGCGTTGTCATGCCATTGCGGTTAGGCATGCGCTTTTGTACCTCTGCAATATTTTTGTCAGACAACACAAAATTGTCTGGTACGACGTAAGCCAAGTTCAGCATGTACGCAGTTACTGCATAGACCTCATCGTGAGTTAGAGATTTCGGCGCAGTCCATGGCATGGCGCGGTTGATGTAGTCCCATAGGGTAGAGACCGTTGCCACTTTCATCATCGTGGTTCTGCCGGGAAAGTCGCGTCTAGTAAGGTTGGCGACACGTCCATTCTTGATGTCTTCTTGCGTGGTGCCACCTATCAAAGGGCTGAAGACTTCGTTGGATTCACCAAAAACACCATGGCACTGTGCGCACTTTGCTTCCCACAAATCTTGCCCTTGCGACACCGAGCCAGATCCAGGTGGGAGTCCCTTGAAATCAGGACGGACATCAATATCCCAGGCGGCGACCTCTTTGGTGGTCGCTGGTCGACCAATGCCTGGATACGCAACCGCCTGCGCAAATGTTCCAACAGCTGTCAACACTAACGCTGCCGTCAAAATGACTTTATGACACTTGTACATTTTTGACCTCGCCGTTTTCTTGTACCAGCCAAGACTGAATGGCGTTGTTGTGATAGATCGATCGGGTATCACGCACCGCACGCAACTGCTGGTAGGTGGGCTGCACAAAGCCCGTATCGTCTGTGGCGCGACTTTGGATGATGCCCGGCTTTCCATCCCACACCCAATCAATATTGAAGCGTGTCAGGGATTTGCTCAGCACGGGGGTCTCTAGACGCGCTTGTTTCCAATTACGTCCCCCATCCACACTCACATCTACTTTTTTCACCTTACCGCGGCCAGACCAAGCAAGACCCGTGATGTTGTAGAAACCTTTGTCCAGCAACACTTGCCCGCCAGAGGGTGTTGTCACAACACTTTTGCATTCTTGGATATTGGTGTATTGGCGATGCAAGCCATTGGGCATGAGGTCCATGTAATGCACCGCTTCATCTTTGGTTGCATACGGCATGTCTCCAACTTCAACACGTCTTAAATATTTAACCCAACTCACGCCTTGAATTCCAGGCACAACCAAACGCAAGGGATAACCGTTTTCAGGTCTGAGCATTTCACCGTTTTGCCCGTAAGCCACTAGCACCTCGCCTGAGGTGATGAGACTCATGGGAATGGTGCGCGTCATAGAGGAGCCATCGCCACCCTCAGCCAATACGAATTTGCCTTTTTTGAGATCGGCGCCTGCCAATTCAAGCAACTTGATCAATGGCACACCCGTGAACTCACTGCAAGACACCATCCCGTGTGTGTATTGAACAGTAGGCACTGCCACATTACCCCACTCCACCGCTGTATTGGCACCACATTCAATAAAGTGAAAGCGCGAAACAGAAGGCAAGCGCATGATCTCGTCCATGGTCAACACCATAGGCGTTTTCACGAGCCCATTAATCATGAAGCGATGTTTAGAAGGATCGATGTCCCACCAGCCTTGGTGGTGCCGCTCAAAATGCAAACCGCTTGGCGTCACGATGCCAAACAAAGATTGCAGGGGCGCAAAGGAAACCGAAGCCTGTGTTGTTTGCGTGAGTCCTGGGCTTTGTCGGCGCTGCACATTCACTTCGAATTGCGAGGGCTTGCCGTAACCGCCTTCTGCAGCAACACCCTGGCCCAGGCCTTTGGCATGCTCTGGCAAATTCAAAATATTGGGGTCGCCACCTTCGCTTGGTACGGGGTTACTTTGCGCCATGGCCAGAGGTACCGCCGCACCAGAAGCCGCAGCTGCAAAGGCTTGCCGAATGAAGTTACGGCGGCCACTTTTACTCTCCGCAATGACTGCACGAATACCATCGCGGTCTAAGAAATTTTCTGGAGCCTTTTGAATTCGTCCCGAGAGCGTTCTATCTGAAGCATCCACAGACAGTCCTTCCATTCCACATTTATATATCAACAACCACTAATATAATCGATCTCGAATTTAAAAAGATACGGGTTTACCAGTGCGCAAGATTCCGAGTTAACGGAACTTGTAATGTTTTAGATTCAAAACAGCGGCCACTGCGTTGGTGTCTTCAGGGAAAAAACCTAAATTGAGTTCGGTATTGCAATACTCCACCATGCCACGCAATGCGCCGGCGTTGTTGATACGGCCAGTGGGTTTGTAGATGCTGTTTCCATCACCGCCAACACGGCGGATATGGCACTCTTTGCATTTGTTTTCAGCAATGAGCTTTTCGCCTAAAGGCAAGTCAGCACCCTTGAACAAAGGATGCTGCTCGGCCTGCACCAAGCCTGTCAACATCAGTGCAATAGCAAGTAAAAATGTCTTCATATAAGGCATCCTAATTCGTGGGTATAAAAATTGATGTTTGAAGCGTCATGCTTTTTTAACTTTGCTTATGCGCAGCAACAGCTTGGCGTGCAACAAGCAGTTGCTCGTCCAAATAAGCCCCATAAAAGTCAGGCAAATACGCGCCCTTTAATCGCGCGGCCACCTCACGTCCTTGGTTGCCGAAAAACAGAACAGTGGGTGCAAGCTTGATGCCGTATTTGCGAACCCAAGTATCTTGCGTGCTCGTGGATCCATCGAAATCAACAATGGTTCGACTGTCACGCATATCGATCTGTACGATTTGTAAGCCTACGTCGCGTAGAGGATGCAAATAGTTTTCGCGCACCACTTTGCAAAAGGGACAACCATGCAAGCTCACCATGACGACCAATGGCTGCTTAGCTTGCAAAGCGATGGCCAACGCATTGGGCAATGAATCGGTCACGGGCAATGTGGCTGGTGCCGCCTGTGCGCCATTGACAATACTCAACAAAGATATTCCTGCCATGAGCTTTTGCACCAAAGCACGACGTTTTATCAACAGCTTCATTTGGATTCATGCTCCATGAGCAAATAGGTGTTGTATGCGTTCATGCGATTAGCAGGTTTGAAGAGTGGCATTTTCTCAAATTTAGACCAATCGGTTTTGGCATAAGCACTCTCAAAAGGCTCCATCTCATTAGCGGCACGCCCCATGGTTTCTCTCAAGTAGAGAAGATAGTCACGCGTCAGAGTCATATCACCTTTGGGGTCATTGGAGATAGGACCATGACCAGGTATCACCCATTGGGTATCAAAGGTGAGTAAATTTTGCAATGCTTCTATCCAGTGCTTGCTGTCTGCCTGCCCAACATAGGGAATACGGTTTCGAAAAACCAAGTCGCCCGCAAATAATATTTTTTTCTGCGGTAGATACACCACCAAATCTTCTGCCGTGTGCGAAGGCCCTACCGGTTGAATATCAAACTGAACGCCACCGACAGTAAAACTATGCGAACTGTTTAGCCAAACGTCTGCGGGGACAAGCCGTGTTTTTTCATCAATCCATGGCCACAATTCTTGGCGAGAGACCTCTAAACGTAAATTGGCAGTGTCTGAAAACAAATATTCGCGGGCAGCAGCATGCGCCACGATACGCGCACCAGCCTCTTTGAACACTTGCAGTCCATAAATATGGTCTGCGTGGTAGTGGGTTAATACCACCGTGTGTATGGGTTTCTTGGTTATTTTTCTTATCTCTGCCAAAAGCCTTCGTGCAAGCTCAGGGGAGCCTAATGCATCGACCACCACAACGCCAGCAGGTGTTACTACAAAACCGGCATTGGATATAAAGTTTTGATTCGCGGAGGAGCCCATCTCAGAGACTCCCTGCACATAAAAAACATGCGGGTCTACTTTTTTAAGCTGCATCAGCGGTTTGGCACTTACCGCTTTGCCTGCAACTTGGGCGTGCGCAATGAACCCGAGGCTAGAAAGCCATACAAACAAAAATACCAAACAACGCTGATGTATCGACCTATTCAAATCAATTCCTTGGGTAGGTTTAAAACTCAAAGAAATTTATGTGACCACACTACGACACGTTCTATTACTTTCCTTCCTGTAGCTAAGGGTGTGCAATTTCACTGTCGATAGCAATCTGCGTACACACCGCCCTACACAAAGTGACGACGCGCTCATTGATGATGCGGTAATAAATTTGCACCCCTTCACGCCGACGGCCCAAAATTTTGGCTTTGAAGAGGGTATTTAAATGTTGCGACATATTGGGCTGGGTGGTATCGATTTCCTCCAACAACTGCCCCACATTTTTTTCTTCTTCACATAGGCAATTGATGATTTTTAATCGCATGGGTGCCGACATCACTCGAAACGTTTCAGCCGCCAATTCAAACATCGCGTCCATCGAATCTTCCGGTTTTTTTGAACTGGTTTTTTTCTTCATAGCCTTGACACCCAACTTGGGTGGGTTAGCTTTTTGAATATTCTTTGTGCTCATATGGGTTGGCAATGTAACTCAATCTATCAATCCGCGAATACTTTCGCGTAAATCCACGGCCCATTCACGTCGACTGCGCCCTTGCGCCATTTCATTCGCGCCGTAATGCACTACCGCCAACAAAGGGGGCGCACACAAAGTGCGCCAGACAGAACCCAGCAAAGTGTCGTCCGCGTGGTAGCAAGGCGCAAAACTTCTCTCACCAGTGTGCGCCTCTAAAAACTGCAAGCCAATGGGTTGGATCGGTGCTTGTGCCACGATGGCCGCTTGCAACAAATTACCGTGAAAAGGCAGCAAGGTTTTGCCATCACCTGTTCCGCCTTCAGGAAACACTGCAAGCAGCTGTCCTTGCGCCAACGCATCTGCCATCTGGTGCACGACACGCATCGCATCGCGGTTGTTGGTGCGTTCGATAAACAAAGACCCACCGCCTGAGGTCAACACACCTAACAAAGGCCACGCGCGAATTTCAGATTTCGCGACAAAGCGGCAATGGCACGCTGCGTGCATCACCAAAATATCTAACCAAGAAATATGGTTGGCGGCCATCAACACTGGGCCTTTGCTAGGTTCGCCTTGGACGCGCACCGTGATTCCCAAGATAGACAGCATGCCTTGCGACCATTCTTCAACGGCCCTGGCGTGCTCTTGTGGTTCTAATGTATGAAATACCGTCCGAATACGCCAATAGCCATACACCACCCACAACAGCATCCGCACAAATTTAACGAATGCACGCAGGGTCTGCATAAAACAGAATATTTAGGCGGCGAAAGCCAAATGCCCATTCACCCAAGTAGCTTTGACGCGTCCGGGCAAAGCCATGCCACTGCGCGCAAAACCAAATGGCGTGTGTTTGCCTTGGCTGTGCAGACCATCGGAGGTGACTTGCCATTGCTCTTGCGGGTCAAACACCACGACATCGGCAACACCGCCCACTTGCAAATGGCCAATGCTTTTGGCATGCCCCAAGATACGCGCAGGCTGGGCAGTCACCACATCTAAAGCACGTAGCAACGGCACACCCGTTTCATGCGCCCATTTCAAGGAAAGACTGAGTAATAACTCCAAACCTGTAGCACCTGGTTCGGCTTCAGCGAAAGGCAATGCTTTGGCGTCAATGTCCACGGGCGAATGGTCAGACACCAAAACGTCTAAGGTGCCGTCTTTCAAACCATCGCGCAATGCATCGCGGTCTTTGGCTTGTCGCAATACAGGTGTCAATCTTGCGCAACTGTCGAAGTAACCGATATCGAGTTCGCTCAAATGCAAAGAGTTGATGCTGACATCTGCTGTGACTTTCAAACCTTCTTGTTTGGCCGCGCGAATCAAGGCAACGCCTTCTGCACTTGAAATACGACACAAATGCACACGCGCTTGGGTCGATCGCATCAAGGCGAAAATGGTGTGCAAAGCTATCGTCTCTGCCGCCACAGGCACACCGCTCAAACCCAAACGCGTGGCCAATGCGCCACTGGCAGCGACGCCTTTGCCCAAATGCAAATCTTGTGGGCGCAACCATACGGTGTAGCCATAGGTCGATGCGTATTGCAGTGCGCGTTGCAACACTTGGGTATCAGCCATCGGCACCTCCGCCTGGCTAAATCCAATACAACCTGCCTCCGTGAGTTCTGCCATCTCGGTCAGCACAGCGCCTTGCAAACCGCGTGTCAAAGCACCCAAGGGAAAGACGCGCGAGCGATGGAGTTTTTCTGCGCGGAAGGTGAGCATTTCAACCAAACCGGGTTCGTCCAAGACTGGATCCGTATCTGGCGGGCACACCAAGCTGGTCACACCCCCTGCCACTGCGGCTTTAAGTTCTGACTCCAACATGCCTTCGTGTTCGTAGCCAGGCTCACGCAAGCGCGCCTGCAAATCCACCAAACCAGGGGCCACGATGCAGCCTTTGGCGTCGAAAGTTTTTTCTGCGTGAAAACCTTCGGGAAGGAATGCACCTTTTTTAACGATTGCTTGAATTTTTCCAGCAGCTATCGCAATATCTGCCACCTCGTCCAAGCCAGAAGACGGATTGATGACACGTCCGTTTTGAATCAGTGACTTCATGCGTCATTCCCCGCGACGATGGACATCACCGCCATACGTACTGCAATACCAAAAGTGACTTGCGACAAGATCACACTTTGCGGGCCATCGACCACAGCCGAATCAATCTCGACCCCACGGTTGATCGGGCCCGGGTGCATCACGATGGCATCGGGTTTAGCAAGTTGCAACTTGTGCGGCGTCAAACCAAAGGCCTTGAAATACTCTTGGCTCGAAGGCAACAACGCACCGCTCATGCGTTCGTTTTGCAAACGCAGCATGATGATGACGTCACAGCCTTTGATACCTTCTTCTAAGGTATTGAAAACACGCACACCCATTTGGGTCAGATCATTGGGCACCAAGGTTTTAGGGCCTACTACCCGCACCTCGGCACAACCCAAAGTGGTCAGCGCGTGGATGTCAGAGCGCGCTACGCGTGAATGCAACACGTCGCCCACAATCGCCACCGTTAAATTACTGAAGTCTTTTTTGTAGTGGCGAATGGTGTACATGTCGAGCAAACCCTGCGTCGGGTGTGCGTGGCGACCATCACCCGCATTGATCACATGCACATGCGGTGCGACATGCTCTGCTATGAGATGTGGCGCGCCCGACTCGCTGTGGCGCACTACAAAAATATCGGCGGCCATGGCACTCAGGTTGGCAATCGTATCGAGCAATGACTCGCCTTTGCTGGCGGAAGAGCGCGCAATGTCGAGGTTAAACACGTCAGCCGACAAACGCTTGGCGGCAATCTCAAATGTCGTGCGAGTTCGGGTGCTGTTCTCGAAGAACAGATTGAACACGCTTTTACCGCGCAATAAAGGGACTTTTTTCACTTCGCGGTCGTTGACCGATACAAAATTGGCTGCGTGGTCCAAGACATGGGTGAGGATGTCGCGCGACAGGCCTTCTGTCGAAAGCAAATGGATCAGCTCGCCGTTTTTATTGAGTTGCGGATTTCGCTTGTAGAGCATGTCAGCCTTCCACCGAGAAAGTAAATCGTCCATCTGGCCCTTTGGCCAGCGCCAGCAACTGGTCTGCGGGTAGCGCAATACGCGCTGCAGCAAAGTCGGCTTGTACTGGTAACTCGCGCCCACCACGGTCGACCAACACTGCCAGTTGCACGCTGGCAGGTCGGCCGTAATCGAACAATTCGTTGAGCACCGCGCGGATGGTGCGTCCGGTGTAGAGCACATCGTCGAGCAAGATCACGTGTGCTGCATTCACTTCAAACGGCAGTTTGGTTTGGCCGCCGTCTGCCAAACCGCGCTTGGCAAAGTCATCGCGGTGCATCGCAGAAGAAATACTTCCCGCCTCACCAGAGAGATTTAGATCTTTTTGCAAACGGGTTGCTAACCATGCACCGCCAGAGGTGATGCCCACCAGCCGACTCGTTGGGGTCAACATGGTGCCTACCCCTTTGCACAAGGTTTGGTAGAGGCTTTCAGCATCTAAAGATAGGCGTCCGCTCATGGCAACTCCGCAAAAAATTGGTTCAAGATGATGCACGCAGACGCAGCGTCTGCATCTTTGGCGCCTTGGCTTAAGGCTTCGGTGGTGCTATAGCGTTCGTCGACTTCGAACACCTGCAAGTTAAATCGTCCATGCAGTTGACGACCAAATTTGCGCGCGCGCACCGTGTTTTCGTGCTCAGCACCATCTGGGTGAAAAGGCACACCGATGACCAAGGCATCGGGTTGCCACTCTTGGATACGCGCTTCGATCTCGCGCCAACGCGCATCGCCTTGGACGTTGACAGTGGGAAGCGGCTGAGCTTGGCGCAATACGCGGCTACCAAAAGCTAAGCCAGTGCGTTGGGTACCAAAATCAAAAGCTAAAAACGATTGCAACTGGGCCGACACAGCGAGGGCCGTGGCGTTGCTCATGAATGTCCCGCCTCGGAAGACAGCATCCACGACTGCAAGCCCAACAAGCCCATGGCACGCTCGTAACGTTCTTCGATGGGCGTGTCAAAAATCACATCAGCGTCGGCACCGACTGTGAGCCAACTGTTTTCCGCCAATTCCGATTCCAACTGCCCTTCGCCCCAAGCGGAATAGCCCAGCGAAATCAATACTTTGCGCGGACCGGCGCCGGTGGAGAGGGCTTCTAAAACGTCTTTCGATGTCGTCATCTCCAAGCCGCCAGGGATCATCATGGTGGAGGCGTAGACCGACTCGGTCTTTAATGGGTTGGGGGCATCCTTTGCGGGTCCAACGGGTTGTCCCAAATCTAAGTTACCTTGGACTGGTTCTGCACCTGCTTGTAATGGGAAAGAGCCAGTTTGCGCATCGGCAAACATGGCCTCGTGCAAAACAAAGCCGCGTTCGGTGTGCACGGGGCCGCCCTTTAATACAGGCGCATTCAGTAAATCTGCTCGGTGAAGCGGCAGTTCTACCTTCTCAAACAAACTGCGCATCGACAAATCGCTGGGCTTGTTGATCACCAAACCTAAGGCACCCCGTTCGCTGTGTTCGCACAAATACACCACGCTTTTGGCAAAAGATGCATCCTCCAGCCCGGGCATTGCAATCAAAAAGTGATGCGTCAGGTTGATGGAGGCAGAATCTGCGGTCATTCTCTGATTTTAAAGGCTGAACATGACACGCTCCCCGCACCCCACCCAGCAAGTTGCTGCTGGACTGATGTGGTTTCGGCGCGACCTGCGCGCTTTTGACAATGCCGCACTCCACCATGCCTTGACCCAGTGCAAGCAAGTGCACTGTGTATTTGTGTTCGATAGCGACATCTTGGACCCATTGCCCAAGGCAGACCGCCGGGTGGAATTCATTCGCGAGTCTTTGGAGACGTTGGACTCAGACTTACAAGCCTTGTGCGCACAAAAAGGCGTCGGTTTGATCGTGCGCCACGGCAAAGCGGTGGAAGAAATCGCCCGACTCGCCCAAGAACTCCATGTACAAGAAGTATTTGCCAACCACGACTATGAGCCCGCCGCCATTGAACGCGATGCCAAAGTGCGCGGCGCACTGGCCAATGTTGGCATCGGCTTGCAGACCTATAAAGACCACGTCATTTTTGAGCGCAGCGAAGTGCTGACCCAAATGGGCAAGCCCTACGGCGTGTTCACCCCTTATAAAAATGCTTGGCTACAAAAGTTGACGCCAGCACATCTAGAGGGCTACGCGATACAACCGCTTGCCAAGGCCTTGGCGCCAAGACCCAAGAATTTGCAGCTACCCGTTCCAAGCCTGGCAGACATTGGTTTTGAGACAACTAACTTAAAGCAACTGGCGGTTCCCACCGGCAGTGCCGGCGGCCAGATATTGTTTGAAGATTTTTTTGACCGCATGGACCGTTATGACGAAGCCCGCAACTTTCCTGCGGTCAAAGGGCCTAGTTATTTAGGCGTGCATTTGCGATTTGGCACTGTGTCTATCCGCGAACTGGCGGGCGTGGGCTACCAACGCATGTTGGCGGGCTCCAAAGGCGCAGAAGTGTGGTTGTCAGAATTGATTTGGCGGGAGTTTTACCACCAGATCTTGCACCACCACCCGCATGTTGTGAAGTCTGCTTTTAAACGCGAATACGACGCCATTCGCTGGGAACACGGTAAATTAGCCAAACAACGTTTTGACGCATGGTGCGAAGGCCGCACCGGCTATCCGCTGGTCGATGCCGCCATGGCCCAAATCAACCAAACAGGATATATGCACAACCGCTTACGCATGGTGGTCGCCAGCTTTTTGGTGAAAGACCTAGGCATCGATTGGCGTTGGGGTGAGCAGTATTTCGCCACGCATTTGAACGACTTCGATTTGGCAGCCAACAACGGCGGCTGGCAATGGGCGAGTTCCAGTGGCTGCGATGCCCAACCTTACTTTCGCATCTTTAATCCCATCAGCCAAAGTGAAAAGTTTGATGCGGAAGGGAAATTTATTCGCCGCTATGTGCCCGTCTTGGCAGGTCTCAACCACAAAGACATCCATGCGCCTTGGTTAGCCAAACCCATCGCATTGCAAGCCGCTGGTGTGGAAATTGGAAAAAACTATCCCGAACCTATCGTCGACCACGCCCAAGCCAGATCTGAGACCTTGGCGCGTTATGCCGTGGTAAAAAAAGTGGCTTAATCGCCGCGCAGCGCGGCCAGCACCGACTCTTGCGGTGCACGCACATTGCCGACAGCAAATTGGTGCAAGAGGCGACTAACTTCTTGTGCGCCTTGCAAGCTGGTTTTGATGTCGGAGACGATGCGCGTGGTGCGCAGTCTGGCGAGTTGCGAAGCCAGTGCATCTGCCACTTCATGCACAGAATTCAAAGAGACCTCTTGCGCCAACTGGGCCATATGGTGGGCGTCTAGTTGAAGCGCCTCAGGTACTTGGGGTTGTTGTTCTTGGGAGCAGTCGTCCAAGATGCTGACCAAGCGCTGGGTAATCACATCGGCTTGCTCTAGAAACAAGAGATGGTTGATCAAGTCCAAACCTTCGAGCGACGTTTCTTGACCAGGGTCGAAACTTTGGCGCAACAATAAACCGCTCATGATTTGGCTTGATGCGCTGACCTCTTGCAAAGTGAGTTCGCGGTCACTGGCTTGGCACAGGCCGCTGAAGTAATGCGCGGCCAAAGACCAAAATGTCATCCAACCGGGGAAAGTTTCTTGCGCTGTTTGCTTTTGGCACAAAGCCAATAACTGTTGTGCCGCAGGCAGATGGATCTGTGGCCGATGGCGCAGCAATGCCAGCATTGGAGATTCAAATGCATGGCGTACTTGCATGGCTGGATAAGGCCTTAGATTTGCACCATTTCAAAATCTTCTTTGCGGGCCGCGCATTCGGGACAAGTCCAGTTCATAGGCACTTGGTCCCAAGGCGTACCGGGGGCAATACCGTGTTCGGGATCTCCCGTTGCTTCGTCGTAAATCCACCCACAAATAAGACACATCCAAGTTTTTGCCACGGCACTGCTTTCTTCAACGCATAGAATGAATTGCATTGTATCGACCGCCCCATGTCTTCAGAAAACACCCCCGCCCTCCACCCCCACGACCTCAGCGATGAAAGTACAGCGGCGCCTCCATGCGTGCTGATATTCAACGCCAACGATCCGAGCGGTGCGGGTGGAATTGGCGCAGATGTTTTAGCCAGTGCCTCGGTAGGTGCACATGCTTTACCTGTCGTCACCGGCGCCTACATACGCGACACGGCCGAAATATTCGACCATGTGTCTTTTGACGAAGAAGCCGTCGCCGAACAAGCACGTAGCGTGCTCGAAGACGTTAGCGTGCAAGTCATCAAAGTCGGCTTTTGCGGCAACCCAGAAAACTTAAGCGTCATCGCCGAAGTCGCAACCGACTATGCCGAAGTACCTGTGGTGGCCTACATGCCCAATTTGTCATGGTGGGGAGACGAAGCGATCGATGCCTACCTCGACGCGTTTCGCGAATTAATCTTGCCGCAAACCACGCTGTTGGTGGGCAACCACAATACCTTGTGGCGCTGGTTGCTACCAGAATGGAGCAGCGAGAAAAGCCCAGGTCCACGCGACTTAGCGCGCGCTGCAGCTGAGGTGGGCGTGCCTTATGTACTGGTCACGGGCATCAACCAGCCAGACCAGCAAGTAGAAAACGTGTTGGCCACTCCGCACACTGTTTTGGTGACCGAGAAGTTCGAACGTTTCGACGCTGTCTTCTCCGGTGCAGGCGATACCTTGAGCGCGACTTTGGCGGCCTTGCTCGCATCGGGCACCGATCTAGAAGCTGCCACCCGCGAAGGCTTGGCGTTTTTAGACCAATGCCTCAACAGTGGTTACCGACCAGGCATGGGCCACATCTTGCCCGACCGTTTGTTTTGGGCCGAGCTCGAAGATGGCACCGAAACCCCTGCAGATGGCGATGACCGCATGGCTACCGCCGAAGATTTCTCCCTCCCCCGTCATGAAACCAAGCATTGAGACAAAACCGCTATGCCAGACCTGAACCAAACCTTATTTGAACGCGCCGCCAAAGTCATTCCTGGTGGCGTCAATTCTCCCGTCCGCGCATTTCGTGCGGTGGGCGGCACCCCGCGTTTTGTGCAACGTGCGCAAGGCGCTTATTTTTGGGACGCCAACGGCAAACGCTATATCGATTACATCGGTTCATGGGGCCCGATGATTTTGGGTCACGGCCATCCAGCAGTTCTAGAGGCCGTTCAAAAAGCCGCCGTCGATGGCTTTTCATTTGGCGCTCCAACAGAGCGCGAAATTGAATTGGTCGAAGCCATATTGGCTCAAGTGCCCTCCATGGACATGGTGCGTTTGGTCAGCTCTGGCACGGAAGCCGGTATGAGCGCTTTGCGCTTAGCCCGCGGCGCGACTGGACGCAGCAAGATCATCAAATTTGAAGGCTGCTACCACGGCCATGCCGATGCGCTGCTAGTCAAAGCAGGCTCTGGACTTGCCACATTTGGTTTTCCCACTAGCGCGGGCGTGCCACCAGAAGTCGTGCAACACACCTTGGTTTTGGAATACAACAATATTCCCCAACTCGAAGAAGCGTTTGCCCTGCATGGCAAAGAACTTGCGTGTTTGATGATTGAACCTATCGCCGGCAATATGAACTTTGTGCGCGCCAGCGTGCCGTTCATGCAACGTTGTCGCGAACTGTGCACGCAATATGGCGCCTTGCTGGTGTTTGACGAAGTTATGACTGGCTTTCGCGTGGCCTTGGGAAGTGCGCAAAGTGTCTACGCCAAAGTAATTCCAGGCTTCAAACCTGATATGACGGTGCTAGGCAAAGTGATTGGCGGCGGCATGCCACTCGCGGCATTTGGCGGACCGCGCGAAATCATGCAACAACTCGCACCCACAGGCCCTGTGTACCAAGCAGGTACTTTGAGTGGCAACCCAGTGGCTACCGCTTGCGGACTGGCTACTTTGAAAGAACTCTCCAAGCCCGGTTTCTGGGATGCTTTATCCAAAACCACCCAAAGCTTGGTCGATGGTTTAAGCGCCGCCGCCAAGAAGGCCGACATTGCGTTTAGCGCAGACTGC
>Ga0214917_10005457_pt1 | contig 13569 bp, 13 predicted proteins | sample LL_1208_BB_MetaG_FD_177983 | JGI IMG/M metagenome (GOLD analysis project Ga0214917, IMG submission 177983) | Freshwater microbial communities from Lake Lanier, Atlanta, Georgia, United States - LL_1208_BB | ecosystem: Environmental > Aquatic > Freshwater > Lake | place: USA: Georgia | collected... | reverse complement strand
TACATGGCGCCCACACCCATTCACATACTGGTGAGGATGATGATCATGGCCATGACGCACTGGGTGAGATCTATGTTTTAGCAGTAAACCCAGATTACAAAGGGCAAGGCGTAGGGCGAGATTTAACTATCACTGGACTTAATTACTTAAAGTATCAAGGATTAAAGAATGTGATGTTATATGTTGGGGTTGAAAATAGACCAGCCTTCAATCTTTATAAATCACTTGGCTTTAATGAGTTTGGCAGTGATGTTTTGTATCGAGTCAAGAATTGATTTCAAATATCAGTCTAGCTCCGCTTTACTTGGTGGATTAGCCCCAACCCGTGAAACAGTTATAGCAGCAGCCTTTGCAGCCCGATTAAGAATTGTTTTAAGAACCTCACCAGTTAACTTATCAAGGCCATAATTTACTATTGCCTCAACCAATACAGCACCCACAGTATCGCCAGCACCCACAGTATCGGCTACAACTACTTCTAATGCATCAACAGACACCCGTTCCCACTTTCTGTAAGCTGTAATACCTTTATCACCAAGCGTTACCACAACTAACTCAACGCCAACCTGTAACCATTTATTTACGATCTCATCAATTAGTTTGCCTGGATAAAGCCAATTCAAATCCTCATCACTGACCTTTACAGCTGATGATATAGATACCCAATTCTCAACCTTTTTGACATATTTCGCCCTACCGCCTACCGCAGCGGGCCTGATATTTGGATCAAGAACTACTGGTGCGAAATGCGCAACACTTTGCGCCCACGTAAATAAAACAGAGGCTCCTGGCTCAATTACTGTTGCTAGGGTTCCAATATGGAGCAGCACTGGCATTTTGCTTTGGGGGTCTGGCAGCCAGGGGGCAGAAAAATCAAAGGTTGCAGTTCCTTCAATCACAAATTCATATGAAGCAGTACCAGACTTAGAAAGTTTAACTTTTGCGGTGCAGGTTGGTTTATTTGAAAACTGCGCGTAATCAAGAAAAACATGGGCAGAAAGAAGATCAGACTTTGCCATTTGGCCATAGACATCGGTGGAAATTCCATCGATGAAGTATGTGGTAACACCAAGCTTGGCTAATGCTTTGGCTGTATTTGCCGGGCCTCCTCCAACCACCGCTACATACTCGCTTCCGCCTGGAATCAAGTCAATTAAAACTTCACCAGCTACCCATACTTGATCACTCAAAGTAAATCCCCCTTGCGGGCTAAATACTTCGTCAGAATTTCAACTGCAATTAAATGATCTTCTACTTGAGGTAGACCGCTAACAATCAATACACCTTTAAAGCCCTCTGCTGTAATTAGAGGAAATGCACCTCCGTGTATTGCGTGTGTTTCATCGCTTACACCATTCTCGCTATGCCAATTCACACCACGTTCTTCAGCAGAAACTCTTTCAAGCATGGTTGAGTGATGGTTCATCATGACAACTGCCGCTTTGCGGTTTATCCACCAATCATTCTCGGGCATGGATCCATCTAAAGATGCATGGAACACACGCCATTCACCAATTCTTACCTCGATAGCAATTGGTAATTTTCGCTTAACGCCAATTGTTACGGCAATCTGACCAATTTTAATTGCATCGTTGTTGGTCAGTGATGGCAGCCTTAATGCATTCTCTACTTCGAATAATTGCTTACTGATAAAGTCGCCGGTGGTCATAGAATTTAAACCTATTGAGTTTTTTATTTTGAATTAAAGTCAACTACATCTCTAATAATTTGATTAAGATTTATCATTGGCTCCCAACCTAAAACCTGCTTTATCTTTGAGATATCAGGAACCCGTCTTTGCATATCTTCAAAGCCCTCGGGGTATGCAAATTCATAAGCAAGCTTTTCAATACTGGATTTTGAACGAGTTATCTCTATTACTCTCTTAGCTAAATCCATAATTGTTATCTGAGAGTTATTTCCAACATTGAATACTTGACCCACCGCTTTATCAGAATCCATTACCAAAAGTAGTGCCCTGACTACATCCTTTACATGGCAAAAACATCTAATTTGGTCACCACTGCCATAAACAAATAATGGCTCGTTCTTTACTGCAGCACTTACAAACCTTGGAAGAACCATTCCATAGTGGCCAATCTGACGCGGTCCCACAGTATTAAACAATCTAACAATCCGTATTGGCAAGTTACTCCTTAAGTAACAAAAAAAGGCCAGGCTTTCATCAACAGCCTTTGCTTCACTATATGACCACCTAGATTTAAGAGGATGTCCAATAATTCGATCGTCCTCCTCATTTAAAGGCACCTTTTCATTCTTTCCATAGATCTCGCTAGTGGATGCAATTAAGACTGGTTTACGGTACCTATCGCACGCCTCTAGAACTATCTCGCCCCCAAAAAGGTTGGTTTTCAGACTCTCAAGTGGTTTATTTATGATGTTAAAAACTCCAAGTGCTGCTGCTAAGTGCACAACATAATCACATTTTGAAACTAATTTATATATCAAAGCCTTATCTAAAACACTTCCCTGCTCGAAATTAATTTTCCCAATAGTTCCAGCCAGATTTTTTTTTGAACCAGTTGAAAGATCATCAAATACAACTACCTGATCACCCCGAGAAATCAGGGATTCGCTAAGATGAGAGCCGATAAAACCGGCTCCTCCTGTAATTAAGTATTTCACTAGACAGATCCTTGCGTATTAATAAAGGGTATATCCCCAATTTTCGACAAATCTAGATAATCATGTGGAGTAGCAAGAATTGCTAGATCATATTTGCCGTTTAGCGCGACTGATTTTTCACCATTCCATTCTTTAACTAAATCGTCATGCCAAAAAACCTCAGCCCCTTTTTCCTTCAGCGCTAAGATCAAAGCTTCTACAGGAGTTTCTCGGATATCTGCCACGTTTGGTTTGTAAGAAACTCCAATGACTAGTACCGTTTTGTTACTAATCGCACCTAATATCTCCTCTGCCCTAGCCACAAAATGGCTAGGTAATTCATGATTTACTTGATCTGCTAGTTCAATAAACCGGCTTTGAGCACCAACCGCCTTAGCAGCATTTGCTAAATAAATAGGGTCTACTGGAATACAATGTCCTCCAACACCTATGCTAGGGAAAAAGGGCATAAATCCATATGGCTTAGTCGCTGCAGCTGAGATTACTTCAGAAATATCTATGTTAATTTTCCGGCAAAAAATTGCTAACTCGTTAATAAATGAGATGTTTACAAATCTAAATGCGTTTTCAAGCAACTTAGCCGTTTCTGCAATCTCCAAAGATGCGCATTCCACAATCGAATTAATAAATTTCCCATAAAATTCACCCGCCCTTTTTGTTGTATCTACTGTTAAACCAGCCACGAGTTTGGGGGTATTTCTGATCCCCCATGTTTTATTTGCTGGATCAATTCGCTCAGGTGAATAAGCAAATTCAAAATCACCAAGTTTTAGACCAGATTCCTTTAACAAAATTGGCAGCAGAATATTTCTGCATGTACCTGGCTCAATAGTTGATTCTACAATTATTAATGCCCCTTTTTTTATATTCCTGGCCACACTAACTATGGCACTTTCTAAGGCTGATATATCTGGTTTACGCGAATCTGAAAGCGGTGTTGGAACGCAAATCAGAACTAAGTTCGATTTTGAAATTATTTTTTGATTTGTAGTAGGCACGTATAATTGAGAATCTAAACATTTTTGTATTTTACTATCATTCAAATCTTCAATGTAGCTCTTTCCCGAATTTAATAATGAGATTTTTTCATCATTTTTATCAAGCCCAAAAACTTTAAAGCCTGCTTCAGAAGCTGCGATTGCAAGAGGTAGTCCAACATAGCCTTGCCCCACAACTGTAATAATCACTTAATATCACCGGACAACACTAATTTGGCTTCGTTAGAAATGGAATCATTCGTAGCGAATGAGAGAATTTTGTCTAGCATTTCACGAGCACCAACAAAATTTTCCTGCTCTTTATAGTTTTTACCTAATTGCAAATAATTTAGCGCATTCCAAGGATCCAAATAGGATATTTCCCTTCGGTACCTGTTGGCTTCGGAGATATTACCTAATTGCTCATAAGCTGACGCGAGCAGATTTAATGCATCAAGATTTCTTGGATTATTAGCGAGTACTTGTTTAAGGGAATTTAAACCTTCTTCAAGAAAACCACTTTTTATGAGATTCTGGGACGCTATTATTGAGTACGAGGGATCGATTAGAAATGTATTGATAGCCTTTACGTTTAAATCACGATAAAGATTGTTACTTTCTTGATCATTTTGACTAAAAACCGAAATAACCTTAAATGCATTACTTTCACCTCGGTAAAGTAAAGTAATTAGAACTAGTGCTACTAGTGAAGTAAAGGCAGAAAATAAAAAACTGGTTGCATCGATACCTTTAGCCTTATTGGAAAAAATTTTTCGTTCATTACTAGAAGATTGGGTTGCAGATACCGACATTCCGATTATTGCCCCACCTAGAATCCAACCCCAAATTGATATACCTAAGTTATCAATTGACACCAAAGATTGAGCATGAAAGCTAATCCAAGCGGAAAATATCCCAGCCATTTTTAATTTATTATGACCAGCTAAATTACTTAAACTAGTGATTGCACACTTCAATATAAATCCATTTAAAAGCACATATGAAAGTCCAAGGCCAAACCCTCCAGTGGCAAAAAATTGAATGAAAGTGTTGTGAGCATTTGAGCTTGTAATCTGGTATCCATATTTGAGCGGATATGCGACGTCTCTATATTGCTTAAAGTACAATTCGTAACTATCGATCCCCACTCCAAATAATGGGTTTTGCCTGAACATTGCAAGGCCTGCTTGCCAATAAAATCCTCTTATTGAGACAGTTTCCTTGTATAAATATTTCTCTAGTGGGCCCCTTTGCAATATTCCTAAAATTGAGAGAGTGAGCACAAATAGACCAATTAAACCTACCATCACCCCTATTTTCTTATTCTGATTAAATACCCAAATAATAAGGAATAATCCCAATCCTAAAACAAAAGATAGTAACCCTTGTCTAGCGTTGGTCCGATAAATTGAAATTAAAAGAAGCAAGGTTAGAAAGACACAAAATATTCGATATGCACTGTGAAAATTTGGAATAAGGATCGAAGAAAACGTAATGACTCCTATTATTGCCATTACTGCGGCTGAAAAATTGGGGTTGCCAAGTGTGGTTATAACTGGATTATATGGATTATTCCATGCAATAAAATCATTTCCAGATGCTTGCATTAGTGCATAAATAACTGTTAATGTCCCGATAAAGGTTGTTGTAAAAAAAAGTAAATTTATGTTAAGTGAGCTTAAAAACAGAGCAGTAGCAATAACTATAACCGCGAGGGACAGATAGGATATAAAACCATTTTTCCGCATAGTTGCCCCAAAAACAGCTAAGTAATGGTTCTTTGACAAAATTGTTGCAATCAACTCAAATGCTAGAAAACAAACAACTAAATAATAAAAAGTCGTGAGTGGTTTGATGGAAAAAATTATTTTTCTATAAGCAAAAATATATCCAACCAACCAAGATGAAAAGAAAAGCAACGCCCACTGTTTAGGAGAGTTAAATGGGTCAGCTAGATTTGTTTGGAAATATAAAGTTACGAAAGCCAATCCAAAAAATATCCATCTGACCGGGTTATACCCAAAAGTATTTCTGTATTGGCTGATATTTTTCATAAATGAAGTATACTTTAATAAATTAAACCCAGTTCCTAGCAATAGGAACTGGGTTTAATCTTTTTTTAAGGTCTGGGCCCTAAAACTTAGGCTTTTACCTTCTTTTGAATCTTAAGCACTAGATTAGTTAATGTAGTGATAAGAGTCTTAAGTGATGCAACAGTCGTTGCAAGTGAAGATACTGCAGCAAGCGCAGCGGCTCCTGAATCAGTAACTGTTGCCGTGGCAGATACTGCAACTCTTCCAGCGGGTGGTAATCCTGTGCCCCCAGTTGCCGAAATTGTTACTGCACCGCCAGCAGATGGCATGAATACGGTGTATACCATTGAGCCTGGTTTAGCACCAGTAGTTGAACTGGAGTTAGCTAGGGTAGCAATTGTAGTGGAAGTCAAGCTATCTACTGTTGTAGTACTTCCAACCAAACTGATACCAGCATTTGTGGATACTCCACCTGAAGCAAGTAAGCTGGTGAAAGATCCGGCCGCAATTTCTTTTCCAGCACTATCCAATGGGGTTACATAGATTCGTGCACGTTCCCCCGGTGAATATGTCGCTTTATCAAATGACAATTTAACTGTCGCCGGTACATTGGTATTAACAACCGCTGAAACTTCATTTGAAGTCACTGTGGCTGCTGCAACGGTTGAAGCATTTATTGCCTTGAATTTAGCGGTTCCAGCTGCATTTCCAGCTATTGTGCATTCATGCCTGTCATCGTTAGCATCCCATGAACACAGAGTTGGAGTTGTGTTAGACCCTGCGATCAGTGCATCAGCTGCAGTTGAAGCATAAACGTATACAGCACCTGACCAACTAACTCCCGATGCATCTTTGGCGGTCACTCGAATAGAGTCAGTGTTATTACCCAATGCAAAATTTGGAGTTGGGACAGACGCCACCAAAGTTAATGGTGCGGCAGCGTAAAAAGTCATGCTTTTCGTTGCGAAAACACGTGTCGTAGTCGAGACTGCGATTGTTGCGACACCTGTACGACCGTCAGGTCTCACTTCAATGACATCATCACCATCAGCGTTGATGACCAATGATGTACCAGATATTCCACCGAAATTCAGCACGCCTGCTCCAGAAATTGTAGCGGTGACGGACTCGGCTGTTTGGCTACCTGCAGCATTATATGTAAGAACTCTCAGATAGGCTGCTGGGGTAGCAGAGGCTGTTGCCAATGCTGAAATTACTAGATCAGAGCTAGCAGACGTTGCAGTTCCTATCCATACATTTGAAGATGCTGGAGCGATGGTCGTTGACGTTGCGGCATTAGTCACCACAATATCAAAATCAACAGTTGCACTTGCAACTGCTGCCCCGCCACCATATGCAGAAACAAGTGCCGTGTACTTATAAGTTCCGGCCGTTGCAGTCGCAGTGGTTGACTCCAACTGAATTGCGAATCTAGCTCCCAGATAACCTACAGAGGTAGAACCCACAGTTAGTGAGGCAGCTGCATTAACCGAGAATGAATCGGTTAATCCTCCAAAGGTAGTGGTAGCACGATCAGCCTGATTTGTGCCGATTGTTGTATCACGAACTACTGAGTTTACACTTGCATTACCGGTAGCTGTGTCGATCCATAAGATTCTTGCATTCGCGGTGCCAGGCTGTGTTCCTCTATCAACAAAAGCTACTGTAATAGAGTCTCCTGCGCCAGTAGTTGCAAAACCGGTAACGCTAATTATTGCTGCAGTTACCGTGTCGGTTTTTGAGCCAGGGGTTAATGTACCGTCCTGTACCTTCGTTACGGCTACATTGCTTACGTTTGCTTGCGAAGGAACTGAGCTAAGAACTCCCAGACCCAAAGAAGCAATAGCAACAAGCGCAACGCGTTTGAAGTTTGTCTTTGTAGACATGTATTTCCTTTCGTTAGTCGTTACCAGGAATTTCCCAGTAGCGGCTTCGAGATGAGTCGCACGTGCTGACGCATCTCTTTCCCCCCGTGATATCCGGATCACAGGAGAAACCTGTTTTTCAGGTGTCATTTATTTGACCCCTATGGCGCCTATATAGATTGCCTGAGCAAGGATTGTGCTCTTGCTAGAGTTCAAAATTATACGGGTAGTTATCTCATTTGGAATCGCATCGACATCTAACCCACCAGTAGCAACCACAAATAGGGCTGAATCCACAGTTGAATCTATATATATGGTGGCGGTAAGGAGGTAATTTCCGTTAGATAGGCGGGTAATGGTGGAGGCAGAGCCAGTTTGAGTAAGGGGGAACCATGAGCCGGCAACAGTCACAGAAGGGCTTGCAAAGTATGAGGTGCCTGCGCCATCAACAGTAATGGTTTGTGAGATTAAGGCGTTTATTGTTGATTCACCCTGAGATTGCGCGTATGAAACCAGCACATAACCATCAGGATTGTTAATTGTTAATTGAGATGAAACAGAAAGTGATCCAACATTTCCAGTTGCATCCGAAACTGTAAAACCTGTTGGTAGTCCATCCTTAGAAAGACCAGCAAATAATGATTTTGATGTGCGGAAATTAATCGCAGAATTATCTTCAATTAGTTTTTGATTTGATAGATCTAAGTTTGCTTCTGAAGGAGACGGCGTTGAGAATTGTGTCGAAGCTGGAGCTTCTTGAGTTAGAGTTGAAACCACGGAGCCATTATTGAATTCACTTCCTGTTACAGAGTTAAAACCCAAGAATGCAACCATCACTATAAGTAATGAAAGAGCGACTTTAGATGATTTCTTAGCAAGCTCTGCAGCTTTCTTATATGTGCCAGAAATAGAATCAAGAGCAGTAGCACCGGTTTTCTCATCAACAACCCATTCGGTAAGTACACGAATAAATGATGCACGAGCACGTTGCACAACATGGCGAACATTTTTCTCAGTAGTTCCGATTGCAGTTGCAATCTCCTTGGTTGTCCGACCTTCAACCTCCCACATAACCAAAGCTGTGCGTTGAGTTTCTGAAAGCCGAGATAATGCCTCGCGAATAATCGAAGCATCTTCTGCTGCTGCAAGAGTTGCATCCATTGGGATGTGATTTTCTGCTGCGATTTCTGATAAGCGCTCTTGAGTGGCATCTGAATCGATAGCAACTAAGTTAGGACGAGACCCTGTTGCTCGGATCACATTAAGGCACAGATTGTTAACGGTGGTGCGCAAATATGCCATGGCGCGTTCTGCGGTATCTAGCTCTGGAGCTGCCAAGATAAATTTAAGGAAGGCGTCCTGGACCACCTCTGCTGCATCAGCCTCGCTTCGAAGAATTCGGCGGGCTTGAGCGAAAAGTGATGAGCGATTTTGGGTATAAAGAGCGGATAGATCAGAAACAGACCACGCAGCAATGGTCGCTGGGGCCTGAGCCTTCTTACGAAGTGACACTTTGATTTCCCGCTTTCAGATGAGCCAACGTCTTGACCCCTCCACTTACTAAGACACCAAAAGGGGGGAAATGTTGCCTTAATTTTTGCTGCTATTACAAAACTATTCCGGATGAGGCGCAGCGCAGGGCATGGCCTATTTAGTGGATTCAAAGTGGGCCCTGTCGGGATCGAACCGACGACCCACGGATTAAAAGTCCGTTGCTCTACCGACTGAGCTAAAGGCCCCAATTGAAGACCTCAATGACTAGGTCAGGTCTTTAAGTCTAATGCCTATCCTGCCCCGTGGTTTCCCCCGCCTGCCTTGCGCAGACGATCCCGGATCGCATTGGCTAAGCCTTCACCTGCTGGCTGGACAGCCACAATTTTGTTGAGCCCTTTTTGGTCGCCCAAACGAAATGCTTTATAAAGAACATTGGCGTACTCCTCTATATCGCTTGGAGCAGCCAATCTAATTGCACCAGTTGGGGTAGGAATTTCAGCTAATGCAATGAATCCGTCTTGAGGAGAGGCGTAGGAATCTAATACAACCTTTGCTACTGGTGAATAATGTGACTCTAACAAACCTGAAGCTCGAATTTGATTCTTAGAATCATATGTTTTAAGTCTGAACCCTACTAAATGTTCAATCATTTCAAGTGTTATGGCACCTGGTCGTAACACAAGAGGTGATTCATTGGTGCAATCAATTATGGTGGACTCGATTCCAACTACACAGTCACCGCCATCCAGAATTAGATCTTGAGTTTCAAGATAATCACCAAGTTCATCTACAACCGAGGCTGCAGTAGTTGGTGAAACCGCGCCAAATTTATTGGCGCTGGGTGCTGCAATACCTAGACCGCCCAATGATTTAAACTCCTTAAGCAGCTCTTGGGCAAGCCAATGATTTGGAACTCTCAAACCTATGTTGTCTTGCCCACCAGTTACAAATCCTTGCGCTAATTCACTTTTTTTAAGTATTAATGTCATTGGCCCCGGCCAATACTTGCTCGCCAATTCAAGTGCAAATTTTGGAACATCTCTAGCCCAATTGTAAATCTGATCTACTGATGAAATATGTACAATTATTGGATGATTTGATGGCCTACCCTTCGCCGCGTAGATTCTGTTAACAGCGTTTTCGTTTGTGGCATCCGCACCTAATCCATAAACAGTCTCAGTGGGAAATGCCACCAAGTGGCCCTCCTTAATTGCTTGAGCTGCCCTTGCTATTTGCTCCTGAGTGCATTTTGAGATTAATTCCATGTATAAATCATCCCATTTAACAAGTTTTGATCTAACTTGTTTCACCGATACCCTAATCTAACTAGTCCCCATCGTCTAGTGGCCTAGGACGTCGCCCTTTCACGGCGTTAACACGGGTTCAAATCCCGTTGGGGACGCAATGGATTTGAAAGAAATTTCAACTCCAATAGGTAAGGCCCAGTAGCGCAGTTGGTTAGCGCGCCGCCCTGTCACGGCGGAGGTCGCGGGTTCAAGTCCCGTCTGGGTCGCTTAGGTTTTGCTGAAACCCACTGAGTTCCCGTGACCCAGACTGAATTCAATAAAGTATAAATCTTTAGAACGGCAAAAATCTGAAAAACTCTTATTCAGATTTACATCGTCAGAAAGAATAGCAACAGGTTTCAAGATTTTCCATGCAGCAGTGAATTCTGAAAACATATTTTCATAGCTATGATCACTATCATGGAAAAAAACTATTTTACTGTATTTATCTTTGAACTTGTTTAAGTACTTTAAAAAATTTTTGCGTACTGGTTTTTTTAACATGATTTGCTTAAAGCCATAGTCAGTAAACATTAGTGCATTAGAGTTAACATCGAAACTCACAACTGCTAAATCTAAATCAATTGCTTTGCTAAATTGAACTGCGAATTCAGCAGAAATTCCATGCTGAGTGCCAGTTTCGACATAAAGGTTTGGTCTAAATTTATAGAGCACAAAGCCAATACACCAAAGTCTGTTTTTGCATTCAATTTGAGATATTACATCTGTTTTGATTTTGCTGCCGAGAAAACGTTTCTCGCAGGCAATTATGAATTCATCGTAAAAATTTGAAAGAAATTTCAAAATTTTTTGATCAACTACAAAGAAAGTAGTTAAGTCTATTTCTGAAATAATTTTTGGCTGAACTTGCTTGGCTTTCGAACTCAAATGAAATTTTTCAAATAATAAATACCTAAATGTGGCTAAAACTCCGTAATTGAAAAGTTTCCACGTAATTGAACCAGTTCTATTGCCCAATGAAATAGATCTCATAATATATTTTAACACTTTAGTAATTTTCAAGTAGTATACAAGTATGGCTGAGTAGCTCAGTTGGTATGAGCGAACGACTGAAAATCGTTAGGTCGCCGGTTCGATCCCGGCCTCAGCCACATTTAAAATGTTTAAAGAATAGGAGATTTATGCTTCCTAAATTAATGGTACACAAAGATAAATACTTGAAACCTTCAATGATTAGGTGGGGATTTGTTGGTGTAACTACAACTTTAATTGACTATATTTTGTTCATATCCTTTTACCGGATTTTACCTTCAATTTTTCTTGCAAATTTATTCTCAACTTTTGTGGCTACGTTAATAAACTATTTTGGTCACCATACTTGGACCTTTAAGAGCGAGCAAAAAATGACAAGATCTAGTGCTAGATACATGCTAAATTTAATATTTTGGTGGGTTGTCTCAACTATAATAATAAAGATACTTGTTGTAGTGGGTATTGATTTTAGACTTGCTAAATTGACACCATTAATCCTGATAGTTCCTGCAAATTACTTTGTACTAAATCATTTGGTTTTCAAGAAAAAATCAGTCATCCCTAGTTTTAAAAAATACAAGGAATAAACTTACCCAAATAACCCCTGCAATCACAATCAAATAATTTATATACATCTGTGCCGTAATTGAAATACCTATCGCAATTACAGAGAAGATTCCAGACAAACTCCAGAGAAAAATTGCAGAAAATTTTCTAGTAAACCCAAACCTTATTAATCTATGAGACAAATGATCTTGTCCCCCTTGAAAAGGTGAAATATGTCTTCGTATTCGCGAAAAAATTGCAATTGTTGTGTCAAGAATTGGGATTGCAAGCAATAAAAGCGGGGTTAAATAGGATCCAATCTGACTTTGCGAATTTGGTTCGAATCGAACTGTTAATGTTGCTAGCAGCACCCCCAAAAACAATGCCCCGGCATCTCCCATATAAATCTTTGCAGGGCTCTTATTCCAGACCAAAAATCCTAAGGTAGCACCAGCTGTAACTACGGAGAGTGCTGCAATTAGGTATTGATCTCCCGATAGAGCCAAGTAAGCGAGCGCAATAGATGAAATTGCAACTGTTCCAGCGGCCCCACCATCTAAATTATCGAAGAAATTTATTGAATTACAAATTCCAACAATCCAAACAACGGTAATTATTGAATCGAAAATAGAGGATCCTGTTGGATTTCCAATATTGTCTGTAATTATCAAAATGCTGGCGGTAAATACTCCGGCAAAGGTTTGCGCAATAAATCTTGGTAAGGGAGGTAAGTTTTTTATGTCATCCCATAAACCAATAAGCCCTAGCAATAATGATGGGCCAAGTACAGAGGTAGCAAGCCAGAAAGTACTTGATGTGAATTGTGAGAAAAGGGAGGCTGAGTAAGAAACTGTTATTACCCCAATTATTATTGCAACCCCTCCTAAATAAGGGACTGCTTTCTTATGTGATTTATGTGAGGAGTTTGGTCGATCCACAACATCGGTTGCAATGGCAATCTTTCTCAACATCGGTGTAAGTAGACCCACAAGTAAATAGGTCATTACAAACAGTAAGAAGTACTCCGTATTTGTTATTCCCATTTGGCTAGATAAGATTAATTAAGCAGAACCAGATTTGCGTCTATGCATCTTTGGAGCAGATCCACCCGTTTGCCCTGAGCCAACCTTCGAGCCTGAAGTAGGACCGGCGCTCATGCCTGGGTTACTACCTTTTTGCTTCTTTGCAAGAGCTGCCAGCATTTTGGCTTTTGCATCTTCGCCAGTGTATTTCTCTTCACTCATAGTTAATCACTATCCATTCTTTAACTGTTGCTAGTTGTTTTCAAAAGAAGTGCTTTAACTTCAGACTCTCTATACCTTCGATGTCCACCCAATGTTCTAATTGAGGTTAACTTGCCAGATTTTGCCCATCTGGTAACAGTTTTTGGATCTACTCTAAATAATGATGCAACCTCAGCTGGGGTCAGTAAGACCTCATGATCTGAGTTCATTTATGTTGCCCCTTACTGATTTTAATTGGTGAGTAGGTCCGATTTAGACCTTATGAGGCAAGTATTGTGGTTTGGGTAAGTAAATGACAAGTATATAAAACTACATCGCCTGTTCAAAGGCAGCAACCCGTCGCCATCGGTTAACTAACCGCTCATAGCCCTGACCTGCCAGAGCACCATCTCCTGCTGCTAAGCCGGCGAGAGATCTAGCAACATCCTCTATTGAAGTATCCGCGTTTAATCCAGGTTGGCCATTGTCAATTAAAGATTTCTCTA
>Ga0214917_10005456_pt1 | contig 13570 bp, 11 predicted proteins | sample LL_1208_BB_MetaG_FD_177983 | JGI IMG/M metagenome (GOLD analysis project Ga0214917, IMG submission 177983) | Freshwater microbial communities from Lake Lanier, Atlanta, Georgia, United States - LL_1208_BB | ecosystem: Environmental > Aquatic > Freshwater > Lake | place: USA: Georgia | collected... | reverse complement strand
CGGAGAAAATCGCGGGTGGGGAGGGTGGCATGGATCATTCCCCCTTTGATCGGCATGGCGAAAGCGTAGTAATTCATCACCCCGTCGAATTTGGCCTCCCGCATGAAATCCTGGGCCTCGACCCATATTTCCGGAACCGTGTAAGCCAAGGGGTTGATCGATTTCACATAGTCGTTCCAATCCGCCCAGAAGCCGGTTCCGACCTCGTTGGCCACATCCAGGCGCCAACCATCAACACCATCGGCGGGGTCGCCGTCCCCGTTGGGATCCATCCAGCGCTTGGTGATGGCGAAGAGGTAGGCTTTGACCTCCGGATCCAGGTTTTTCCGGCCCCTTTCATCGGTGATTTCAGAAAATTCCGGCATGGCCTTGACACCCCACCAGCCGTCGTAATCAAACTCGTTTTGTTCCGGGGTCTTGGGATCGTCGAACCGCTTCACATGAAACCAGTGCGTGTAGGGGGATTTTTCCTGGTTTTTTTTCAGATCGGCGAAAGCGAAGAAGTCCGTGGCGCAATGATTGAAGACTCCGTCCAGGATAACCCGAATCCCGCGGGCGTGAGCCTGACGAACTAGTTCCAGGAACAACTTGTCGGCGGCCGTCCATTTCCAGGTGGCCGGATCCGCCGTCTCCCCGGCGATCATTGCCTTGTCGCCTTCAGGATCGGGGCCGAAGTGGGGATCCGCGTGATGATAGGAGCGGGCGTCGTATTTATGCAGGGAGGAGGATTCGAAGACGGGATTGAAGTAAATGGCGGTGATCCCGAGGTCTTTGAGGTAGTCCAGCTTCTCGATGACACCCTGGAAATCCCCGCCGTAGCGCCGGTGATGCATGGTTCCGTAGGCATCCTGGGCCAACGCTTTCTCCCAGGCCTCCATGCCGTACCACTCCATGGTCCAAGGGGTGATTCGCCATTGGGAGCGCACCTGCTCCGGTACCCGGGAATATTCGGCCGTGGGATCGTTCTTCGGATCGCCGTTGCGGAACCTTTCCGGAAAGATCTGGTACCAGACCGCATGTTTGGGCCAATCCTTGGCGGGAATTTCGCTGGCGGCGGCAAAAGGAGGGCTGTTTTTTTCCGGGGCTGTCCCGGTGGGGACCGCTTCTTGCAGGCGGGAGACGCTCAGCCGAAACCAGCCCAAGGCGCCGGCCAAAACGACCGCCGCCGTTACCAGCAAGGCCCAGAGGTATTTATTGAAACGCACCCATGGAAACTAGCTGAGGACCCGGGGAGAGGGCGACGCCTTACTTCTGCTTAAAGAGAGTGCCGGTTAGGCCGGGCAGGGTGATCGAGGCTTTGCCCTTGGATTGCTTGACCACGGCATCCGAGGTGGTGCCCGAGGAAACAAAAAAGGGCTCCAAGGGAGGAGCCTCGCTGCCATCGGTGGTGCCGAATTGGAAGGTGAAGGTTTGGGGGTCGGTGTGCCGATTGAAAACTGCCACCACCGTTTCCGGCCCACTGCGGGCAAACGCGAACATTTTGGTGGAGTTTTCCGCCCCGATGAGCTGAAAGGCTCCGTCTTGTAGGGCAGGGTGTTTTTGGCGCAATTGGAGAGCCTCGCGATAAAAGGCGTGGAGAGGGGCGTCAAAATTAATGTCATCGTTCCGCTTGGGCTGGCCGGCCGGGCTGATGGTCTGAGGTTCGAATTTCAAGTCCTCCCAGACCATGGGCTTGCGGTTGTCAGGGTCGTCGGCACCCCACATGCCGGCCTCGGTTCCGTAATAAAGGTAAGGGGCTCCGGGGTAGGCGACTTGGAACAGGACCATCATCCTTTGGAGTTTTCGGTCCGACTCATCCGGTTTTCGGACCAGGTAGGGTTTGTCCGTGCTGCCGGCCCAGATGGAGGCGTCATAGGCGAAGGTGTCCCCCCCGCTGTAGTACGTGCGGTCCCGGTTGACGATCATGGAGGCAAACCGGTCCGTGTCGTGGGAATCGAAAAGATTCATCAATCGGGCAAAAGCCTCGTCGGAGTATTTTGCCCGGCGGTCTTCCATGGTGCGGACAAACTCCCGGACGGGCAGAGTTCCATCGATCAGGCCGCCTTTCATGGGAATGGCAAAGGCATAATAGTTCATGGCCGCGTCAAAGCGGGTGCGCTCCAGATAGCCGGATGCTTCGCCCCATATTTCAGCCACGGTATAGGCGTTGGGGTTAATCGATTTCACCAGGTCGTTCCATTCCGTCCAGAAGCCGTCCCCGACCTTCTCGGCGACGTCCAGACGCCAGCCATCGATGCCGTCGGACGGGTCCCCGTCCCCGTTGGGATCCATCCAGCGTTTGGTAATGGCAAAAAGGTAGGCTTTCACCTCGGGATGAAGGGTTTTTCCTCCCCGCTCATCGGCGACCTCGGAGAACTCGGGTAGGCTCTTGTGACCGTCCCACCCAGCCCAGTCGAACTTTTGGTTTTTCGAGGATCCCGGGTCGTTCCAAGCGAGAATGGTGTACCAGTCCTTGTACTTGGACTCCTTTTGCTTTTCCCGGATGTCCGCGAAGGCAAAAAAATCCGTGGAGGTATGGTTGAAGACCCCGTCAATAATCACCTTCATTCCCTTGGCGTGAGCCTTTTGGATCAACTCCAAAAACTGTTTGTCTGCCGCCGACCATTTCCAGGTGGAGGGATCGGTGGAGGGGTTTTTTAGCAGTTCTAAATCGCCGATGGGATCCGGACCAAAGAAGGGATCCATATGGTGAAAAACGAGGGCGTCATATTTGTGGAGGGAAGGGGCGGCGAATACCGGGTTGAAATAGAGGGCGGTGATTCCGAGATCCTTTAAGTAATCCAGTTTGTCGATGACACCCTGAAAATCCCCACCATACCTCCGGTGGGCATTGGTGCCGTAAACGTCCCCGGCCAGGTCCTTTTCCCAGTCCGTCAGCGCATACCATTCCTTGGTCCAAGGAATCATGCCCCAGCGGGGCCGGACTTTTTCGGGGATCCGGGCGTATTCCGCCGTGGGATCATTTTTGGGATCTCCGTTCCGGAAGCGCTCCGGGAAAATCTGGTACCAAACCGCCTTTTGAGCCCAGCCATCCTCCGCAGGGGAATGGCCGGGCGGGGTATGGGTGCCCGGATTTTCCCGCTCGGCTCCCCAAGCGGTCACCCCGCTCAGAAACAAAATAAGCCAAACCACCTCCCAAAAATGGGGCCATGAGATTCCTGATGCGAGAGGAGAATGAAGCGGCTTGTCTCCTTTAGGCCAAATTGCCATATTTTACTCCATGGCGGTTTCCGAGTCGGAAATTCAGACGAGCCCGGCGGAACGCGCGCTAGTTTTAGGGATCCAGATCTTCCGGGTGGTGGGGGGACTTTTGCTGGCTTTTTACTTTTTGGAGGCGATGGCATCTTTGGCGGAGCTTCGGCTGCGGAACCCTTCGGCAGAGCTGCGTTTTGCCTCGCAGATGACCGACCGGATCCCCTTGGGCCTCCTGGGTTTTTCCCTCCTACTTTGTCATCCCCGTTTTTTGCGCAAAAAACCGGAAGCCCTGCTTTTGAAGGCCATCGCCGGTCTACCCATAGCCCTGGTTCTTCTTTATCTACTCCTGATTCCTTTGACCATGAATGCGGCCGCCAACCTGTTCCGAAACGCGGCCGCCAACCTGGGCCTACAAGCCGAGGAGCAGGTGAAAAAAGTGCGGGCGGTGCGGGACACCACCATGAATCTCCCCTTGGAGCAGCAGGAAAGCATGGTCGAGCGCTACAACCAGGCCAACCCCAAGAAAAAGCAGGTGGATTTGACGGGATTTCTGAAAACCCTCAATGAAGAGGTCAAGGCATCCGAGGCCCGCCTAGAGCAGGAGCGGAGGAGCGTGCTGGGGATCCAGCAGAGAACCCTTTATTCCTCCCAGTTCGTTCAATCGTTGAAATGTCTGCTGGGTGCCGGCGCGTTTTTCCTGATTTGGAAGTTTACCTCCTGGGCCCGCGGTCCGGGGCAGGCGGCGTTAGGAACCGAGCTGGGCGCGGGGAGACACCGCCGCGGCTAAAGAAGTTTAGTTGGACGGCGGCGGGGTCGCCGAACTGGCGGCGGCCTCGGCAGGGTTGGCCTTTTGGTATTCCGTCATGGAGCTTTTTTGGCGCTGGGCCATCCGATAGCCCATGATATTAAGGTCAAAATTCATCGAGAAGTCCGAGGGGACGGGGATATTTGCCAGGCCGAGTTCGGCCGTCTGGTAGTTGAAATCCAGCGCCTTCATGGTGGCCAAAAACCAGGCCACATCGACCTCCTCGGTCAATTTTCCCTTGGTCTGGATGATGCTGAAGTCTCTCTGGTCGATCCAGATGGTTCCGCCGACCTTGTTGATGACTTTTTCCTCGCGGGAGGAAAAGGGTTGGTCCTTCTTGGGGGTGAATTTGATGACAAAACAGCGGCGGTCCCGAATCGTGTCGTCATTCAGCCGCTGATAGTTGTACCGCGGAGCAATTTTGGCCATATCGAGCATCGCGTTGACCTTCTTGGCGTCCTCGACCTGTTGATCTTTGTCATCGTCGTCATCGTTATCCCCTCCGCCTCGCAGACCCCGGCCGGCGCCCATACCCGCCACCTTGGATTTGCCGGAGGAGCCGCCGGATTTGGAGTCCGAGTCGTCGTTGAAATCGGCCGAGTAGGTGATGTCCTTACCCGGCTTGATCTTGGCCGAAACGGTCTTGGTTTTGTCGGGAATCACCTTGTTGTCATCGTCCAGGCGTTCGGTCACAACCTTGAGCTGATAAACGAAATCTTGGCGCAGATCCCGCAGTTCCTCGTCCCGGCGGATGGCATTTTGGATGATTTCTCCCACCGCCGGGCCGGGGGCCTGGGCGGCATTTTCCTGCGAACCTACCGCGGTGGCCCGCGCCACGGGCTCGGCCTTCGCGACCGGTTCCCCCGTATCTGAATTTGGGCGATCGACGTAACCCTCATCATCCGAAGTGGTCTGCATGCTGCCACTGGCGTCTTGACCCCCCTTGGAACTGATCTGGGCAAAGCACCCGGTGCAGGAGAACAAAAGGAACCAAGCGGGTAGGAGGATAAGTTTGCGCATAAGCAAGAATCCTCTATCTACCCCAAGGATGCCTCATATCAAACTGTTTATCCCAGGTCCGGTGGAAATCTCGGATTCCGTTCGCAAAGCGTTCGGCGGTCCCATGATCGGGCACCGGGGCAAGGGGTTCCAGGATCTGTATGCCCGCGTGCAACCGGGTCTGCGAAAGCTCTTTCAGACGCAGCAACCGGTCTTTTTGGGGACCGGCTCGGCCTGGTCGGTAATGGAGGCCGCCCTGCGAAATCTGGTCCAGAAAAAGGTGCTCGTTTGCATGAATGGTGCTTTCTCCGACAAGTGGTTCGACGTGGCCCTGAAATGCGGAAAAGAGGCCGGTAAGGTTCAGGTGGAGTGGGGCCAGGCCATCCGCCCTGCAATGATTGAACGGGAACTCGCCCAAGGCGGCTACGATGCGCTCACCCTCATTCATCACGAGACCTCGACCGGGGTCCTCAGCCCCCTGCCGGAGATTGCCAAGCTGGTGCGGTCCAAGTTTCCCGAGGTTTTGCTTATCGTGGACACGGTCTCTTCCTTTAGCGTTTTACCCATCCCTTTTGACGAACTAGGGCTCGATGTGATGCTTTGCGGCACCCAAAAGGCGCTGGCCTTGCCCCCGGGAGCAGCCCTGTTCGCCGTCAGTGAGCGGGCCTACCAGCGGGCGGAAAAGATCAAGGATCGCGGCTACTACTACGATTTTCTCGAGTTTCGCAAGCAGGCCGAGAGCAATATGACGCCCTGCACCCCCTCCATCAGTCATCTCTACGCGCTGGAGGTTAAACTGGCGGAGATTGAAAAAGAGGGTGTCGCCAAACGGCACGAGCGGCATCGAAAAAATGCCGAGCGCGGCCGGAGCTGGCTGCAGGAGCACGGGTTTGAGATCTTTCCGGAGAAAGGATTCGAATCCCTTAGCCTGACCTGCGGTAAAAACACGCGTGGGATCGATGTGGCCAAATGGATCGCGTGGCTCAAGGAGAGCCACGGGGCAATTTTTGACGGCGGGTACGGCAAGTTGAAGGGGCAGACCTTCCGGGTTTCCCATATGGGGGATGAAACGGAGAAGGGGATGGAAGAGCTTTGGGCGCGTTTGGAAGAAGGTTTAAAAAAGATTGGTTAACCGGGGTTTGCCCGCTGGAAGAGGATGGAAAGCGGGAGGTGAGGAGTCCAAAAATCTTTAGGCTGCTTTGCGGGACTCTTTGCGTTTGATGATGGGGGTGCGCTGACCCTCCACGACCGGTCGGTTGATCATGACCTCCTCCACATCGTCCCGGGAGGGAATTTCGTACATCAGATCCAGCATCATGCCCTCCAGCAGACTGCGCAGGGCTCGGGCTCCGGTGCCTTTTTTCAGGGCCCGGTCCGCGAGGCACTTCAGGGCATCCCGGGTGAAATTGAGTTTCACCCCTTCCATGCCAAACAGCTTCGCGTACTGCTTTGTCAGGCAGTTTTTGGTTTCCGTGAGCACGGCGATGAGCTCCTCGGCAGTCAGCGGATTTAAGTGGGTCAGAACCGGCAGGCGGCCGATGAATTCCGGAATCATGCCGAATTTGAGAAGATCCTCGGGCTCGGTGTGGCGAAGGAGAGTGGGGCCTTCCTCGATCATGGGGGCGGAGCCCGGCCCGGAGCCGAAGCCCAGCGAGCGACCACCCAGGCGTTTCCGGACGATTTCATCCAGTCCGACAAAACCGCCGCCGCAAATGAACAGGATATTCTGGGTGTTGATGGCGATGTGTTCCTGTTGCGGGTGCTTGCGACCGCCTTGCGGGGGGACATGGCAGACCGTTCCCTCCAGGATTTTGAGCAGCCCCTGTTGGACGCCTTCCCCGGAAACATCCCGGGTGATGGAAGCGCTGTCGGATTTGCGTCCGATTTTGTCGATTTCGTCAATGTAGACGATGCCCAGTTCCGCCCGCTTGACGTCGTAGTCCGCGTTTTGGAGTAGCCGCAAAATAATCGTTTCCACGTCCTCGCCCACATAACCGGCTTCCGTGAGGGAAGTGGCATCGGCGATGGCAAAGGGAACATCGAGAATCCGGGCAAGGGTGCGGGCGAGAAGGGTTTTACCGCATCCGGTGGGCCCGATCAGCAGAATGTTGCTTTTTTCCAGTTCCACGTCGGCGTGGTCGGTGGGAAGGGCATCCCCATGTTCTCCGCGGATCCGCTTGTAGTGGTTGTGGACCGCGACGGCGAGGGTGCGTTTGGCCCGCTCCTGGCCGATGACATGCCGGTCGAGCTCCGCCCGGATTTCGCGAGGTTTGGGGAGAGCCTTGAGGGGGCCCTTGCCCGTGTGGCCTTCCCCGGTCTCGCGGTGGAGGATGTTGGTGCAAAGGGTGATGCAGTTGTCGCAGATGTACACGCCGGGACCGGCGATCAGTTTTTTCACCTCGGCATGGCTCTTGCCGCAGAAGGAGCAAAGAGTGAGGTGGGTGGGGCGGGCCACGGGGGGCTCCGGTCTATTTTGAGGATTGGGCCGGCTTGTTGAAAGTGACGACGTGATCCACCAAGCCATAAGCCTTGGCGTCCTCGGCGGACATAAACCGGTCACGGTCCGTGTCCTTTTCGACGGTTTCAAATTTTTGCCCGGTGTGGTGAGCGAGGATTTCGTTCAGCCGTTTCTTGGCGCGGAGGATTTCCTGGGCCTGGATACTGATGTCAGTGGCCTGGCCCTGGGCGCCACCGAGCGGCTGATGGATCATGATCCGGGCGTTGGGCAGGCAGTACCGTTTGCCCTTGGTGCCGGCCGCGAGGAGGACGGCTCCCATGCTGGCGGCCTGCCCGATGCAGTAGGTGGCCACGTCGCAGCTGATGTACTGCATGGTGTCATAGATGGCCAAGCCGGCCGTGACATAGCCACCGGGGGAGTGAACATAAATGTTCACGTCCTTTTTGGGGTCCTCCATCTGGAGGAAAAGAAGCTGGGCGATGATGGAATTCGCCATGGTGTCGTCGATGGCGGTGCCGATGAAGACGATCCGGTCCTTGAGGAGGCGGGAGTAGATGTCGTAAGCGCGTTCGCCACGACCGGTTTGCTCGATCACGCTGGGGACGTAGTAGTCCGCGCGGGGTTCCGTGCTCATCGGGTCAATTTACGAGCGGATTGCGTGTTGCAAAAGAAAATCGACGGTTTTTTTGCGCAACAGGGTGTCAGCAAGTGAGGGCAACGCGCCCGATTTCTGCAACCGCTTGGCAAACAGGCGGACATCCTGGCCGGAATGGGCGGCGAGGTGCGCGACTTCATGCAGAATTTCCGCCTCCTCCACCTTGAGGCCCTCCGTTTCCGCCACCTTGCGAAGGAGGAAGGACAGCTTCACGTTTTCCTCCGCGCTCCGTCCCGCGGCGGCGAGAATTTCATCCTTATGCTTAAGCAGTTCCTCCTGGGGCACGCCCCGGCGCTGGTTTTCCTCAACCAACCGGGCCACCAAACGACGCCTTTCATCCTCTAGCATCGGCTCCGGCACATCCATTTTCACCGCGGAGAGGAGGGCGGTGGTCACAGCTTTCGATTCCTCGGAGCGGAGGGCGGACTCACGGGAGGCCACGAGGTCTTCCCGGATCCTTTTTCTCAGCTCTTCCTGAGAGATCTTGTAGTGCTCCTGGCAGAAGGCCTCGTCCAGCTCCGGCACATGGCGTTCCTTGAGTTCCAGCAGGGTGACCTGGTAGCGCCCGGTTTGGCCGCGCAGCGGGGCCTGGGGAAAATCGGCGGGGAACTTGACCTCCACTTCCTTGGAATCCCCCGGCTTCATCCCGTAGATGGCCGGGCAAAACCCCGGCAGAAAGGAGTCGGCCTTCAGCCAGAGCCAAAGTTTTTTGGCGGCGGCGACTTGGCCGGCTTGGGGAGCGACCTCGATGATTTTTTTGCCGCCACAGGTCCCTTCAAAGTCGACCACGGCGAAGTCTCCTTCCCGGGCGGGGCGGGGATCGAGGTTGTGGAAATGGGCCATCGGCTCGGCCAACTGTTGCAGTGCGGTCTCGACATCCTTATCGGTGACTGGTTCCGGGGACTTTTTGGCAATCTTGAGTCCTTTGGCGGCGGGGAGTTTGAATTCCGGGGCGAGGTCGACCCGGAGGATAAACTGGAATTTCTGGTCCTTGCCGAAATTGGCCTCCTCGACCGCCGGATCGTCCACCAACTGGAGCTTTTCCTTCTCCACGGCGGCGCGTAGTCCCTCCCGCAGCAGCACATCGCGCAACTCAGCCTGGATATCCGGGGCGTAGCGCTTGCGCACCATGTCGAGCGGGGCCCGGCCGGGGCGGAAACCCGGGAGACGGGCGGACTTCTGGAATGACAGGGTCACCTGTTCCTCCTTTTGGCGGACTTGGTCGGCCGGGATTTCGCCCTTCACGCGGCGACGGCATCCTCCGACATTTTCCAGGGAAATCTTCATGACTAAACAATTACCCTAACGGAAAAGAGGACGATTGGCCAAGGGAAAGGGGGTTAGGCAGCCCGGCGCGGGCAGACACCCTTTTCCCGGTAAGAATCACAGGTGGCTTCAATTTGCAGGCTGACGCGCTGGGGGCTGAAGCCGTGGTCCTTGGTGACGATGGATTCGCGGACATCCAGGCAGTGATCCTGGAATTCAATGACTTTCTGGCAGTCGACGCAGACGAAATGTCCGTGGCGGGGGGCGTCGGCGAAGTTGGGGTCATACTGGGGGGACTGTTGGCCCAGTCCCACCTGCCGGATCAGGCCTGCCCGAACCAAAAAGGCGAGGGTTCGGTAGACGGTGGCCCGGGAAACCGCGGCATCGCGGCGCTGGCAGCGGGAGAGGAGCGACTCGGCGGTGAAATGTTCCCGGTTGCCGAAGACCGTCTCGGTGACCAGACGTCGTTGGGAGGTGAGGCGAAGGCCCTGGGACCGCATGCTTTCGAAGGCCCGCTCCTGGGCGCTCGGTTTTTCCCCCAAGGCTTTCAATCTGCGCCGTTCTCCAAGGCGTCGCCGGCCCCACGCGATTTCGGTCCCTTCAACGCCTTGAGAAACCTCTTCACCGCCGGACTAACCACGCGGGAGGAGCGGGAAACCACCCCAAGGGGACGCACAATCTCGGCGCCTTGATGCGCAACGGTGACCAGCGAGCCGGAGGAAAGCTCCGTGGAGACGACCGACTTGGGCAGAAAGGCGACCCCGGCATCGATTTCGACGGCATTTTTCAGCGTCTCGACGTTATCAAACTCCATTTTCGGCTGAAACTTCAAGCCCCGGGTCGCGAGAATTTTGTCGAGCCCCTGCCGCGTGGGCATTTCCGGAGCGAGGGAGACAATCTTGTACTGGGAAAGTTCCGCGAGCGGTACGGTGCCCTTCTTGACCAGGGGATGGCCGGGGGCGGCGATGATGTGCAGGGTGTCTTTTTTAAATGTCTCCACCTTCAGTCCTTTGCGGGGTGCGGGAAAGGCGACGAAACCGACGTCGGCATCCCCATCGGCCACGGATTCATACACCTCGTTGGAGCGGCGGTAATCCACCTGAACTTTCACCTGGGGGAAGGCCCGGAGGAACTCCTTGATGTAGGGCGGCAACTCGTGAATGCCCACGCTCGGGACGGCGACCAGGCGAATGGTGCCGGAGATGATGTTGCGCATTTCCTCCAGCTGGTGTTGAAAGCGTTGGTAATGGGTGATGATTTCGCGACTGGCCTCGTAAAGGAGTTGGCCTTCCCGGGTCAGCGCAAACTGTTTGCTGGTCCTCTCCAGCAGGGGAACGCGGAGGCGTTGTTCAATCGAGCGAAGTTGCTGGCTCACGGCGGACTGGGTGATTCCGTTCAGGGAGGCGGAACGGCTGAAGGATTTTGTCTCCACGAGGTCCCGAAAGACGCGGAAAGATTCCACCTGCATAAGATAAGAGTATTATGCACTCTTATTGAGGAGGCAAATCAAGCTTAACTAATCATGTTCGACCCACTGGAGAAAAACTACTCCGATATTTGTGGCGGGATTCTGCAGGCCGCGGAAAAAGCCGGACGGGATCCGGGCTCGGTCCGTCTTTTGGCGGTCAGTAAAAAAGTTCCCGCAGAGCGGCTTCGAATCCTGTGGGGCTTGGGGCACCGCCTTTACGGTGAAAACCGCGTGCAGGAGGCCCGGGTAAAAATCCCGGAAATGCCCGCAGGCGGGGAGTGGCACTTCATTGGCGGGTTGCAAACCAACAAGGCAAAGGATGCTGTGGAGTGGTTTGATGTGATTGAGTCGGTCGACCGGTTCGAGTTGGCGCAAGAGCTACAAAAACGAGCCGAGGCCACCGGAAAAAACCTGAAGGTTCTTCTGGAGATCAACGTGGGAGGGGAGGCGGCCAAACACGGCGCAAAACCGGAGGAAGCCGAAGAGCTTCTCCGAAGGGTCAACGGCCTCTCCCGGCTGGAAGTCAGGGGTTTGATGGCCATTCCCCCTTTTCGTGAGGAGCCAGAGCATGCCCGCCCCTTTTTCCGGAAGCTGCGGGAAATTCGTGACGGCCTTGAGCAGGTCTGCGGTGCCGGCCTGCCGGATCTTTCCATGGGCATGAGTCATGACTTTCCGGTGGCCATCGCGGAAGGGGCCACCCTGGTCAGGATTGGAACGGCGCTCTTCGGGCCACGGGCAGGGTGAAGCGCAGCCGGATTCTTCCCCGATCCTTTTACGCCCGGGAGGATCCGGTCGAAGTGGCGATCGAGCTGCTCGGCAAAATCCTGCGGGTGGAGAAGGGGAACGTGGTTTGCCGGGGCCGGATCGTGGAAGCGGAGGCCTACGGCGGTCCGAAGGACCGGGCTTCGCATGCTTGGCGGGGACGAACCCCCCGAAATGAGTCGATGTTCGGCCGACCGGGAACGGCCTACGTCTATCTCTGTTACGGCATCCACCGGATGTTTAACGTCGTGACCGCACCCGAGGACGTGCCCGCGGCTGTTCTGATCCGGGGGGTCGAACCGTTGGAGGGGCAGGCGCACATGGCGAGGCGAAGAGGGTTTTCGCCGGAGGATTTTCGGCTGACGTCCGGGCCGGGGGCCCTCACCGCCGCCTTGGGAATCCGGATGGAGTGGGATCGAAGCGATCTTGTTTGCGGACCGATCCGGATCGAGGATGACGGTATGCGGATCCGCGCCTCCCAGATCGAGAAAAGGTCCCGGGTGGGAGTGAATTACGCCGGGCCGGCCGCCCGGTTTCCCTGGAGGTTTTCCCTTCGCAATAGTCCCTGGGTCAGTCGTAGTCGTTCATGAAAAAGGCCGACCGCTTCCTTTCCACGCTGGAAAAAGCCCAGGCAATCAACTTTTCCGGTCGGCATTACGGGACGATCGCCGAGATTGGGGCGGGGCAGGAAGTGGCGCGGTGGTTTTTCCAGGCAGGAGGAGCCGCCGGCACGGTGGCCAAAAGCATGTCGGCCTATGACATGACGTTCAGCAACGCGATTTACGGGAAATCGGGACGGTTTGTTTCCCGGGAGCGACTCAAGGAGATGCTCGATTATGAGTACCGGCTGCTGATCGAGCGATTGGGGGCGGAGCGGGGGGATAAAACCCGGTTTTTCGTTTTTGCTGACACCGTGACGGCCCGCAGTCACAAGCATGCCAGCGACGGCAAGGGATGGCTGGGAATACGCTTCCAGACGGAACCCAACCATGCCCCCGGGGAAATCCACCTGCATGTCCGGTTAATGGATCCCACCAACTCCGAACAGATGGAGGTTCTGGGCATGCTGGGGGTGAATCTCATTCACGCTGCCTTCCTCCATTGGCGAAATCCGGAGGAGGTTCTGAACCGTCTCATGGACGGGATTCGCTACGGACGCCTGGAGGTGGACATGGTGGCCTTCGGTGGTCCGGTTTTCGCCCGGGTGGATAACCGGCTCGCCAGCTTGAAGCTGGTGCGTTCCAACCTGACCCCGGTCTCCCTTTTTGCCGCGACCGGGGAGAACCTCGAGGCGGAGGACAGTTTTTACAACAAGTCCGTCCTGCTGTTGCGGGGGCATTACCGGCCGATCACCAATTTCCACATGCGGATGATGGCGAAAGCCTCCGCCGTCTTCCGGGCCGACCCTGACAACAAGGGCCGGGAGATCGTGGAGGTGTGTGAGATCACCATGCGGAACCTGGTACGAAGCCGGAAAGCGGGAATTGAGGATTTTCTCGACCGGGTTGATTGCATGGGGACGCTGAAGCGGACGGTCATGGTGACCAACATTTTCCGCTTCCACCGGCTTTCCCAATATCTCACGCAACGAACGAAAGGATGTGTGGGATTCGTGATCGGTGTCCCGCTGCTTGGTAAAATGCTTGAGGAGCAGTTCTACAGCGATCTGCCCGGGGGGATTCTGGAGGCGATGGGGCGGTTGTTCCTGCCCGGGGTAAAACTCCTGGTCCACCCCGGATACGATCCGGTGACCCGGGTCTTGGTCACCGGTCACACCCTGACCGTACCGGAGCCGGTGCGGGAAATTTACGAGTTTCTCGTGAGAACCGGCCGGATCGTCGATCTGGGTGGATCGGAGAAGGATTTGCCGGCCTGTTCCAGTTCCGAAATCCTCCGTAACATCCGTGCCGGTAAAAAAGGCTGGGAGGCCAATGTACCCGGACCGGTCGCCAGCCTGATTCG
>Ga0214917_10005455_pt1 | contig 13570 bp, 8 predicted proteins | sample LL_1208_BB_MetaG_FD_177983 | JGI IMG/M metagenome (GOLD analysis project Ga0214917, IMG submission 177983) | Freshwater microbial communities from Lake Lanier, Atlanta, Georgia, United States - LL_1208_BB | ecosystem: Environmental > Aquatic > Freshwater > Lake | place: USA: Georgia | collected... | reverse complement strand
GGTGCGCCCTTCAGAAGTTCTGCTGCTTTGATAAGGTTCATGTTACGAGCCTCTTAGGTATGCGCCAAGACCGGCCACGCCCAAGCCAGCGGCTTGAGTAAGCGGATTGGATTGAGTGTAAGAAACTGTTTTGGAACCCAAGGCGTTAGCGTTGCCACGAAGGATGTCGCTAAGGAACTGAAGCTGACTCTTGTCCCAGTCACGACCTTCCATTGCCGCTTGATAAATTGCATCAAGCCTTTGTTGTGCCAACTGTTGTTCTTGCGAACCAACACCGGCCTGAGCTTTAAGTCGGTCAAGATTAGATTGTTGACGCAAGGCGCCCAATCTGCCAAAAAGTTCAGACCCAGAAAGACCCTGCTGAAGACCAGACAATCCAATATCTTTGCCAATATTTGCCGCAAACTGACGAGAAGCATCAGACAGTCTTTGACCTTCAAGCCCATATTGTTGATTGGCAAGCTGCGCCCGAAGGTCGCCTTCCGAGCCAAGCTGTTGAATTCCAAGTAACGCCCGAAGGTTTTCTTGTCCAGTAGTAAGACCGGCCTGTTGATTTGCAAGTGCTGCTCGCAACGCTTGGTCTGCCGACAAGCCTTGGGTTTGCAGTTGAGCGGCAAGGTTTTGCACGTTTGCTTGCTGTTCGTTGCTTAGGTTTGCCAGTGCAATCTGCGCCCCGGTTTGAGTGCCAAGCTGTTGGGTACTGAGCAATGCTTGAAGATTTGCTTGGCCGCTGGTAAGGCCAGCTTGCTGATTAGCCAAAGCAGCCCGCATCATGCTATCCCTGTCTTGCTGGAACGCCTGCTGTGCGTTCTGGTAGGCGGCTTGTTGTCCTTGCGTATAAATGTTGCCAATGTTTTGTTCTGTATTTCTATCTTGTTCCGCTTGAAGAAGAGCAGAGCGCGAGCCACTAAAAGTTCCACGATTGATGGAACCCATTGTGCCTTCTGCTTTTGCAGCATTGGCCCGACGTTGAACTTCATTTGCTGCAACATCAGATACATTTTTTTGGAACGGCGACATATAGTAAGAAGCCGCTTCAGGGGAAAAACCCATAGAGCCAACCCGTTCCGGAGCGGCCATTTGAAAATAGTTTAAATCAGGGCGGAAGCCTGTCTGTGCCGCATTCATTCCGTAATTCTGCAATTCTGACGCAGATACATTTTCTGGCCCGCCCATTTGATAGTTGGTTAGATTCGGCGCCCTAACATTTGCAACATTAAATGCACCCGGCGTATACCCCAACGCATTGCCAAGACCGGCCCGAGCAGCATTAAACGCCATTCCGGTACCCATGCCAGCGCCTTGTGATGCATAATCAAACTCTTCGGGCGTTTGCAAGCCCATTGTTTCGCCAAACACTTGCTGTTGATTTGGATTAAATCCAGCAACACGAGCATTTACATCGCCACCGGCATAAGGTGTGTAACTTTTGATTCCGGTTACACTCCCAGTTGAATCGGTATTGAATATGTTTTTGCCCGTACTCTGCATCAATTGGACGTAGTAGGGCTTTGCCCATGCGGGCATATTTGTTTGTGTAACGTTTTGACTTCCGCCGCCGCCGCTGCTCATAGTTCTTTCTCCACAATGACGTAACGACGCTCAAAGTTAAACAGTCGCTTCCACAACCGTTCTACTGATTCACGCGCTGCGCCCTGAATCTTTGTTGCCCCATTGAACTTACACCAATCGGTGAGTTCTTTAAATGTGTCTTTATTAGCTATCAATTTCCCGCCGATGCTTGTGACGTATGCCACTCGACAGTTTGGATAGTCAATAAACTGAACTGTTGCCGCGCCTTTGATGGCGTTTTTTTCTACTGCTACTAATAAAGCCTGCTCACCGCGCAAAATCATTACTTTCATCTGGTCAGCATTGTATTCGCCGGAACCATACTGAAGAGCATCTTTAATAAACTCAACCACATCAGGCCATACCTGATGTATGTACTGCGGTGAAACAGGCTGTACGTTCATGCCGGAAGATATTTCTTCGGGTTGATTTGTCGGCCTTGCTTAGTAGTTCCAGTGCGGGCGTGGCGAACCTTGTCCATCATAGCGTAAAGACGCTGAGCGCCAGCTTTAGTGGAGCCGTTACCAAGGTGGCTGACAACGTCAGCCGGGACAACAAACTCACCATCAGCCAATCGGGCTGGTTGCTTGCCTTCAATGCTTGCCGGAATCGAATCGCTCATGCCATCACCGGGGCCGTCAAGGTAACCACCTTTAGCGAACCGCGCCCCAGAGCCAGAATTAAATGAAACGGGCATCTTGTTTGCTTTTCCAGTATTAGGGTCAATACCAATTTGCTGAAGCAAACTTGCAATAAACCCACCCCCGGCATACGACAAACCGCCAATGCCATAGCTACGAGCCTCTTGTGCGTCCTCAAGAGGATTGCTGCCGGGGTCAGGCATTTCGTTTACGTCACCACCTTCGGCAAAAAAGCGAAGTCCACTATCTCCGCCAAGATTAAGTTTTGCATACGGGTCATATTTGTCTTCTTCTGGCATCTTAGGCGGTTCAATGCCAGCCAATCCAGCCATAGCCAATGGTGCGCCAACTTTACCGGCGGCAATCAAATCAGCGTTAGGGCCGGTGCCCCCAAGCCTTTGAACAAATTTGTCCAAGCCAGACATTCCGGGTTGCGTGGCCGCGCCGCCGCCAACTCCAATATCGCCCAAAGTTGGCAATGTGCCACCGCCAACTCCAGCACTACCAATTGGATTTATAGTAGAGCCTGTATTTGATACAGATTGTGACAACTGAGGTGCTTTAAATCCAATAGAACTGTCAGGCAAAGAAGATAGCCCAACAGAACCACTTGGATTGGGAAGAGAGGCGGTTGCACTAGGAAGTTTAAATCCTGCCGAACTACCACCAGAAGTTGCTGCGTTTGCGGCAGATTCAGTAATTCCGGTTCCGGTATTTGCGGCACCGGCAGGCACAGCTGCTGCTGCGCCAGTTCCCTGAATGGCATTACCAATTCCAGCACCACCATATCCACCCAAACCGCCCATAAGAGCGCCCATAAGCGGATTGCCACCGTTTAAAGCAGCACCAGTGGCTGCGCCAGCCAGAACTGCGGCCAAAGAACTTCCACCCGTAAGCGGGGCGGCGACAGCGCCGACGATAGTCGGCAGTAGTGACCTAAAGAAACCACCCAGACTAAACGCTTCAGGAAGTCCGGTATGCGGGTTGTGCGTAAGATGAGTACCATTAATCGAAGCAATGCCCTGAAGCGCCGACACTTCTTGTGGCGACATATGGACAAGCGTAGTGTCACCGTGGCGACCCATCGCTGCTAAATGTTTTGCTACTTCGCGCATACTCATAGTTGTAACCTTTAAACGGTTTGTTGAATATTAAGGTATTGCTGATACAAAAGAAAGAGTGGCAATCAATGATGCGGTTGCTGGTCGTGTTGGTGATGTTCCGGCGGCGTAGTATTCCAAAGTTACAGCAGCGTTAGTTGTAGACCACCAAAGCTCAATATAATCACTTGCTGCCAACTGAAGAAAATAATTCCAGCCGACAACAACGTGTCCTTCATTGCCCGCACCATCAGACTTTCTTGCTGGAATGGAAATAAAACCAGTAGACCCAGAAACATCGGCGTCATTTTGTCTAATCCAAACAGAAATGTCGTGTTGGGCGTTATCCGTATTTTGAAATTGACCAGACCATTGCAGGTTGTAGATGCCGGAATACTTCACGGTCATTTTTGTAGATGAAACAATGTTTGTACCGTATTCATAATCAGTAATATTCATAGACATTACTGTCGCGGTATTGGCTGTCGTGGTTTGACTTGCAGAGCTTTGCCATGCCCCGTATGGATTAACTACTTTGGTGCCGTCCCAATACGCGGTATCAATCTGATTAAAGTACAACCGAAGTGATTTTCCAAGTTGTTGCTGTTGGTCTTGGCTATAGGTCGTTGTTGGTATTGGCAATGACGGCGCAACAGATTTAATAAGGCCCATTAGTTACTACCCCCACGGCGCCCATCTTCTCGCGCATCAAGACGCGGGAAACCAAGCTGCCACTGAACGCCAGTGGTATTTGAACCAATCTTAAAATTCATTTGACGGCCACGCGCACGGATAAAAATTTGATTGGTGTACTGGTCAATTGTGGCGGTTGTTGTCACATTCTGTGAAGTGGTCTGCCCCTCTTCGTTTGTTGTTGAAACTGCTGCACCGGGGAAGTTACGCACCCCAACAGTCATGTAAGCTGATGCGCTGCTTACGGTTGAATTAGTAAAATTAACATCTGGAATAATACGGCGCATCAACATAAATTGATTGCCGTCACCAATATCAAAGTCAGCAGATTGTATGTATGAATCAATTGCCGTAACCGTTCCATCTGCGGCTACCGCATCAACACCAGTATCGTGCTGGTAAATCCAACCATCTTGAGCAGCAATTGGGTTAACCACATATCCCGAATCCGTCCAATACGTTCTGTTTAATTGACCAAAATACCAAATTTGTTCTTGGTAGTTATAAATGACGTATCTGTTAATTGTTGATGAATTTTTGTCGGCGTAAAACCAAACAATTTCATTAAACTCTGCATTACCACCAGCAACAAACAACGAGAAAAGAGATTCATTTACGCCGGGGTCTTGGTAAATATATTGACGAAGCGTACACGGCAACGTATCTACGCGACCATTGTATTGATAGAACTTATCAACACCCATCCAATACACCACATTATTTGCGGCAATAACGGCGCTGGGTCCAACAAGGCTAATGTTATTAGAAAGTTCTTGAAGGCCAAATACTTCTACGGTTCCAGTAAATTGAAGTGAATTAACTGAAAAGTCAGTGAAAATCAAAATTTCTTGACGAGTTCTGCAACCACAAAGGATTCTTGAACCGGAAGAAACTCGCAAGTCGCCAGCGGTGTTTGTTAAAGTTGGTAGCCAAACTTGCGGTTGTGGCCCCGTAGCAAAGTCAACATTAGACCAACGAATAAGCAGCGGGTCGTACGCTCCAGTAACATCGGTACACGAAAGCGCAAGAAGATGTCCGCTTGGCGCAAACAAAATTTGTCCCACTTGTTGTGGAACGGCAGATGCCCCCGGCGCAGAATCTAGGCTAACCGCATCGGTTGCAAATGTTGGGTCATACGGCCAATAAAAAATATTGGTTCCAGATGTGTTGTACAAAGACTCACCAGACGCATCGCGGATGTTTTGATAAAGCGTATCGCCATATCTATCTTGGAAAACAATTCTGGCTTGAATATTAATCCCAGTTGACACGGAAATTGTTGTTGATGCAACCGTTTGAGATATGTTTACACGGTATGTTCCAACTCCACCGCTACCTGATATAAAAGCTGTTATGGCTGTTTGTGGTGAAACGCCTGTTCCAGAAATTGCAGCGCCAACATAAAGACTTCCGGTTGAAACAGAAGTAATTGTCAATGTTGTTCCGGAAATTGAACCAATACCAATAAAGCTGCTTGTACTTGCCTGACCCCAACCACTAATGCCCCAACCTCCGGCGCCCCAACCATATCCAAATACTGAAGCAACCTGCCCGGTGTGAATTTGAAACGTCACGGATGAAACAGCACCACCCTGCAAAGAAACAGTAGAAGATGCCGTGGTTGCTACCAAAATTGTAAATACATCAGCAGAAACAACGCTCTGCACTTGAAATTCTTTGTTTTGAATATCTGTGTTTGGGATGCCGCCAAAACTACTTGCTACAGTTCCAAACGCAACAAAATCTCCAGCATTAGCGCCATGAGAAGTAATTGTTACAGATACGGTTCTGCTACCAGACGTTGTACTAAATATGTTTGATAGCGACGTAAATGTTTGTCGAATTGGGGTAATGTCATACAAAGTAGAACCTACAGAGTAGGTCGTTGCGTAAAACTTTGTATTTGTTGCAACACCTATTAGTTGAGTTCCTGTAGATGTGGCATACGGTAAGATTGAGCGGCACTCGCCGTTGTATTGATTGACTGTTGTTGCAATCCACCCACCCACTTTTTCAGGAAACCCAGACCTAAACCGGATGAGGTTGCAGTCATACCATCCGCCTTCAGAAGCGTAGTTGGTCTGGTCGCGGTTGATGCCCGGCTTAAATACCAATTTGGATAAGTTCTGTGGCATTACTTAACCTCTTTACCTGCGCGTAGGTCAGCTAACGTCAACCCACCAGTGTATTGGAAGTGCGGGTATTCCTTAAATCTTGTCCAGTCTCCAGCCCATTCCAAACCAGCCAGCTTGCCGTAGTTACCAACCTTTTGCCAAATAGGGTGATTGGAATCCCAGCAAGGCTTCCCATTAACTATCGGCACAACATCTACAGCACAGCGGTAATTGTGAAAAGACTGCCCGCCTTTGGCGTTGGTAACAATATTTCCCGGCTCTGTGCGCCCCTGAGCATACAGCGCGTTCTGGCTTTCGTGGTCCCGATACGTTGATGTAACAAGAAGCTCGATGCCATCACCCTTGCAGAGAGCAACAAACTTCTTAACCTTTTCCTTAACTACAGGCAGCAGGTCATCAATGCTTCTGGACGCAATCATTTGGCTTTCCGCGAATAGAACAGGGTGCGGTCACCAAATAGGTAGAACCCGATGGCCGCAGCAAAGTTATCAACGGCAGGATTAGAAATACTAGACATAGTCATGTACGCCCATGTGCCAAGTACAAGAATTGCTACAGATGGGCGCATTAAACGCACTACCGCCTCGACCCAAGGATAGGATGGATTAGCCCCACCAGCGTCGTTCATCGCCTTAAACATCTCAAGGTCTATTTCTTTCATCTTGGCGTACTGCTCAATCGTTGCGGGTTTAAACTGGTCGGGCGCAATGAACTTACTAATTAGCGATTTACCGAGGTCTACAGCAAGTGGGCCTAGCGCAGCAAGAATCGTAATCGGGTCCATATTTTTCCTATTGATATTGAAGCGCAACAAAACCAGCATCAAAAACATCTGTTCCGGTTGTGGTTACCACAACGGTGTCCAGCGCGCCCGCAAGTGATTTTGAGCCGGATGTTTGGTAAGAAATGGCTGCGTCACTTTTTGACACCACGCCATTGGCAACCCAATAATTTGCGGAGGCAAATGAAATATCAACAGAACCGTGCAAAATGTCTGCGGCAGCACTAGAGCGAATACCAAAACCGGTTGTGTAGTTTGTTGTTGCGGCAGCAGAACCAGAAGTTTGTCCACCAGCACCCAAATAGCCAGATGTTTCTGGGGAGCCTCCAGTACCAATTTGAATAATTTTTGTACCGGTGCTGCTGGTTGAAACGCCAACAAACATCACAGTAATTTTTTTTGCCCAAGTTGGGATTGATAAATTGTAAGACGAACCAAACTGCAAAGCCGTACCTGTCGCGCAGTTGCCAGCATCCCCGGCTATTGCACTAGCAGAAATATCAAACGTGTTGGCGGTTACGTTAGAAACAAGATAATTACCATTGGGCGGTGCGCTACCAGATGATGCAGAAAAAACCAAAGAAACATATGCCCCGGCAGGTATGCCATGACTAACCTTGGTGATTGTGTAGGTTGCATCCGTTGCATAAGCGTAAGTTGCGCCAGTAATTACATAAAGCGCAGAGCTAATTTGAGTCGATGTCGAAATTGTTGTTGTGCTGCCAGACGTAGAAACCGTCACCGAGCCGCCGCCAGCAAGAGTCAACCATTTGGGAGGAGCATTGGAGCCTTGGCTACTCAAAAATTGAGCGGAGTTTCCATACCCATTAAAAGCTGAAATTGGCGCCTGAAGCGTAACGTTATTATTGTATTTGGTGATACTTGTTACTGTGCCACCAGTAGTTCCCGAACTTGAATAACTAAAGGTTAATTGCGTACTGGTTGCAGTGGCTAATTGATAAACGCCATCTAACCCGCTCATAGAGCCGCCGCTGAAAACTATCCAAACATAATCAGATGCGGAAAAATTAAATCCACTGCCAGAAATGGTAACCGCTGTTGTGGTTTTGGTATAAGAAAACGAACCGCTAATCGCCGTTGTAGAACCAAAAGAAGAATTACCATTAAATGTTGATGCCCCGGCAACAGTCAAAGTCCCGGACAAAGATAATGAGGAAATTGCCGAGGCGGCATCACTCCACTTGGGAGGTGCGTTTACACCTTGGCTAACAAGAACATAACCGGACGTTCCAGAGGAGCCAAATTCTGTTGGTACAACAATTGGTGAATTTACAGAAAGGGTGTTGTTGTATTTTGTGATTGAAACATTACCGCTAGAACTGCCGGTGGTATTTACTGCATCAGTTACCGTAAAGGTATTTGCATTAACTACAGTAATTGAATAAACGCCAGTCGTTGCAACGCCGCTAGTAAAGTTTAAATACAACACCTGACCGGTGCTAAATCCGTGTGCAGTTGATGTAATTGTTATTGTTGCACTACTGCGAGAATATGTTGCTGTGCTTGCAGTGGTTGAACCAATAGTTGTATTGCCGTTATTGGTTGTTGTTCCGTTATTAGTTGTTGAACCGGCAACAGTTAAATTACCAGTTAACGAGAGATTTGAAAGTGAGCTAAGTGTTGTCCACTGCGGAGGTGCGCCATCGCCTTGGCTTGTAAAAAACTGACCAACGGTTCCATTTCCACCAAATGAAGTAACGGGTGATTGAAGGGTGAAACTATTATTATATTTAGTAATAGTTACGTTACCGCTAGAGCTGCCCGTAGTGTTAACGGTATCGGTAGCGGTAAATGTATTTGCATTGACTACAGTAATTGAATAAACGCCCGTGGTTGCAGTACCAGTTGTAAAACTCAAATACAAAACTTGGCCCGTGCTAAAACCATGAGCCGTCGCCGTTACGGTAATGGTTGCCAAACTTCTGGAATATGTTCCAGAAGTAACAGTAGTTGAACCAAATGTATTGTTTCCACTAAGGGTTGAGCTTCCAGAAACTGCAAGAGTTCCAGATAAAGAAAGGCTACTAATCGCAGAAGAAAGGCTTGACCAAGCGGGTGGTAGCCCAGAACCCTGACTTAATAAAGCATACCCAGAGGTTCCGGCAGAACCATAAACATCCGGCAAAACAATTGGCGAGTTCAATGAGAACGTATTGTTGTATTTGTTTATTGTTACATTACCGCTGGATGTTCCTGTTGTATTAACAGTATCAGTAACAGTAAAAGTGTTTGCGCCGGTTACGGTAATTGAATAGTTTCCACTCGTTGCAACGCCGCTAGTAAAGTTCAAATAAAGAGATTGACCTGTACTGAACCCATGAGCGGTTGAAGTAACAGTGATGGTTGCTAGGCTTCGGGCATATGTTCCAGAAGTTACTGATGTAGAACCAGCAGTGTTATTTCCATTAAGAGTGGTGGCGCCAGAAACAGAAAGCGCACCGCTCAACGAAAGGCTGGACAACGAATTTAAAGTAATCCACTGAGGTGGAGCGCCAGCGCCCTGACTAACAAAAAATTGTCCGCTAGACCCGGTTGAACCAAAACTGGTGATTGGTGATTGAAGAGTAAAGCTGTTGTTGTATTTGGTAAGGCTTACGTTTCCGCTAGAGCTGCCGGTAGTATTTACCGTATCTGTAACTGTAAAAGTATTGGCATCAACTACAGTAATTGAATAAATTCCGCTTGTTGCAACACCTGTTGTGAAATTCAAATACAAAACTTGACCGGTGCTAAATCCATGAGCGGTAGCAGTTACGGTGATGGTTGCTAGGCTTCTTGAGTATGTTCCAGAAGTAACCGCAGTAGAGCCAAACGTTGAGTTTCCGTTTGCAGTTAACGCCCCACTGATGGTCAATGATGAAACAGAAGTCAAAGAAGACCAAGTCGGCGGTTGGTCAGTTCCTTGGCTAGTAAGAATTTGACCAGAGGTGCCTGTGCCGCCTGCGGTATAAAAATCCGCATAATTGGTGATACGGTTTGATTTGTAAAAACTTCCAGTGCCCGTTGTGGAACCGGAGGGAACAGCACCAACAAGCGCAAAAGTCGTCGTGGTAGGCGTAGGCGAAGAAGCAACTTGATACCGACCATCAACGCCAGAACCAGATGCAAAGTCAACGGTTACATAGTCTCCAACACTAAACGCCGAAGCTAGACTAAAGCCGCTGCTAAATACAGCATTTGTTCCGGATATGGTGTAGCTAACCCCGGTGACTGCGGTACCAGATGTTCCAAGCGTAGTGTTTGCATTTGCTGTTAGCGCACCGCTAACAGTCACAGCACCAGACGCAGCAATAGTCGTGGTGTCAAGGCTGGGAAGCCAATCATTGGTACCAATTACATCTGTGCCATTTACATAAATACAGGCCGTTTTTCCGTTTGGAACTGTGACGGTAGCTGACGTAGAAGTCTTAACAATAAGGCCATATGTGGTAATTGCATTCTTAATGAAGTATAGCTTTTGAATTGATGGCAGAACCACTGTGGCGCCGGTGCCCGGAGAACCCGTAAATTGAATGAACAAAGCGCGAGCATTCTGTAGCGCGTTTGTGTTGGTTAAACTCAGCGTCGTTGAGGTGGTAGTCAATGCTTGAGTAACATATCCACCAATTGCCTGTTCAATTGCGTATTGGAAGTTATTGTTAGTAGTCGTGCCCCAAGTGCCTGCTTGTTCGCCCGTACCAATCAATTCAATTTTGTAGCTAGACCATGAACTCATTATTCTTCCTTCTTAGTGCAATGAATTGTCAATGTTATTCCAGCTTGTGCTTGCTGAAGTATTGACATTTTGCCAAGTGTTTGTTTGCGAATTGTTGATATTTTGCCAGCTTATAGATTGGCTGTCATTGATGATTTCCCACAGTAAACGACTTGCCACAGTATCTGCGGCATTGATTATTTCAGTTATTGCAGCCCTGATTGACGCATTGTTTGTGGGGGAGTCTGTCGCTGATAACGATTCCACAATGAATGAACGTAAAACTTCTTTTGCCGATTCGGAATCTGTTGCTGTTGCCAATTCCGTAATAAATGCAACCAATCTCCTTAGAGAAGATATTGAATCTGTTGCAGTTGATGTTTCAGATACAGCGCGTGAATAAATGGCTGCGGCAGCGTTGCTATCGGTTGCGGTTGAGGTTTCAGAAATGGCTGAGCTTGCTGTTTGCCCGGAGCTATTTGCGTCCGTAGCCGCGACAGATTCTTGGATATTTGTTGCCGCAGTTTGCAATGCGTCATTAGTATCGCTTGCTGTTGAATTTTCACTTACATTAGAAAAAATTGGGTTAGCGGCAGATATGCTATCCGTGGCAGTAGATGATTCATCTATGTTTGATACAAACGGAACCAATGCTGACACCAAATCAGTTGATGTAGATGATTCTTGAATGTTTGATGCTGCGGTTTGTCCAGCACTATTTGTATCAGTGGCGGTAGATGTTTCGGAAATGGCACCGGGATAATTTGGAACTGAAGATGTTTCGTCCGTTGCAGTAGATGACTCGGACACATTTGATGCAAACGGAACTAACGCTGTCGTGCTGTCGGTAGCGGTTGAAGATTCGCTTACGGCAGAAGAAACCGCAAAAGATGAAGACGGCGCATCTGTAGCGGTTGAGGTTTCGCTAAGTGTTGCGCCATAAATAATGAAGGCAATAATTGAATCTGTTGTGGTTGAGGTTTCGCTAAGGCTTGCGCTGTACGACGCACCACCCGGCGTGTAGACAATGATGATTGCGCCTTGCGCACCTGCGGAGCCTGCGCGATTTGCTCCTGCCGCATTAACACCTCCACCACCGCCACCGGCACCGTATAGGCCACCAGTAGAAGTTGCTGTAGCGTTTGCTCCACCTCCACCACCACCGCCAGAGCCAACACCCAATATATCTACGCCATTACCGCCGGATACTGTTATACCGCTAATCAAGCCGCCGGAGCCGCCACCCACAGCGCCGCCATTATCAGACGCACCACCGCCAGAACCTGCTGAGTTATTACCACCAGTACCACCAGTAGCAGAAGACCCATTACCACCAGCCGTTCCGCCACCATTACCACCACCGCCGCCGCCAGACACGTTGGCGTTAGTTGTGTTTCCAAAACCAATACCGCCATTTGCCCCCGCACCATTTGGGCCAGCGGCTCCACCACCGCCACCGCCACCATTACCAGTAGATGCAGCAGTAGATGTTGAACCCGCACCGCCAGTACCGCCGTTAAAAGTAGAACCTGTGCCAGCGGTGCCACCAGTAGAGGTAGGAGTTGTAGTTGCCTGACCTCCGCCACCACCAGTAGCAGTTGCAGCGCCAGAGTTCCAAGACGTAGTTCCACCAGCACCACCGTTACCACCAGCAGCACCAGCAGTACCAGCAGCACCAATCGCGTAAGTGATAGACCCCGAAATTGTTTGGTTTGTTAGACGAGTAAACCCACCACCGCCTCCACCTCCACCACCGGCACGGTTGTTTCCAGAAACAAAAGCACCAGCACCACCTCCACCACCACCAATCAAATTAATGGTGTTTGATGAATTGTTCCAATCTGCAGGGACAGAATAAGAAGTGCCTGAAGTAAGCACCACAACGGCATTGGTTGCACGTTGCGTGGTAAACATTGCATAACCACTATTTGGCGCTGTTGTGTTGATTGTTGAGTTTGCGCCAATATACCAAGTATCCGAAATTGGACTGCCAATCACATCGCGGACGTTTAGGTAATCCACGCCAGTGAGATACCCACCACCAGTAAGTGCGAGCGTGTAAGAAGAACCGGCGGTAGAACTATTGAGCGTTACTACGTTACCTGACGTTCCTGTGATAGTCCATGCGCCGACAGTAGTTGTTGTGCCAGCAGTAAAAGTAATGGTATGCGCTACGGTTTTGGTACTAGCAAGTTCGCTGAATGTGTTAGACCCTTGAATTGTCAGCGTCGAGATACCAGTAGCACCACCGATTGTCAGTTTGTTGTAAGTAAGACCGCCACCAGCAAAAGTTCTTGCAGTTGTTGTGGTATTGCTAAGAACAATGTTTGCTGTGCCTTTGTTAAATGTAAGGCCGGTAGTTGTAGATGTAGTCCATACAGTTCCAGTACCGGAAAGAGTCCAAGTACCAGAACCCATTGATATGGTTCTTGTATTGCTATTACTTGATGAAAAAGAAGTAGCACTTACGTTATAAGAAACTGCATTAAATGTTCCATTTGTAACGGTAATACTGTTACTTGAAGCAAACGCATCAGAAAGTTGGAATGTTCCAGATGGCGAATCTACAATAATTGGACTTGTTATTGTTTTACCAGCGCATAAAAATGTTTGTGTAGAACGACCCGAAAATGTTTGACTGTTACCACCCGTAGTAGTAACGCCGCTGCCAAAAGAAAAACTGCCGTAAATAGTAAAATTTGCACTAAAATTCAATGTCATCGCGCTAGTACGCGCAGACATATTAACAGACGGAATGTTGAAGGTTTGAAATGCTACTGTTCCGGCAGCACCTGTGTTATCAAATACCGCAGTATCTTGAGCAAGAGGGAAGTTGTTTACTGAGGGCGAACCACCGCTCGATGTAGCCCATCCAGTAGCCGACCAGTTTTGTGCGCCAGAAAGGTTCCAGTAAACGGTTTTTGCTGCTGGGA